>ENA-OWYT01000544-OWYT01000544.1-human-gut-metagenome-genome-assembly--contig:-NODE-544-length-12892-cov-8.013243_pt1 | contig 12892 bp, 10 predicted proteins | sample MGYA00249752_ERZ652090 | MGnify/ENA primary metagenome ERZ652090 (study PRJEB26925, sample SAMN05827105) | human gut metagenome | biome: ENVO:2100002; feature: ENVO:00000062; material: ENVO:00002003...
TTTTTACAAGGCGGTTGCGTATGCGTGCCTGTATAAAGTATTGCCAAATCATGTGAATGAGATTCCGGCAGAGGAGATTACCATTACACTGATTCGTGATCGGAAGCCAGTGAAGCTGATGCATGAACTGGAAAAATCCGGGTATGAATGTAAAAAAGAAACAGTAGGGATTTACTATGTCAGTGGAGTGATGTTTCCGGTGCAGATCATAGCGTCATCGGAACTGGATGTGGATATGCATGTACAGCTAAAAGCATTGACGAATCATCTGGAAGAATCGTTGATGCGTCAGTATTTATTGAGGGTGAGTGCATTTTCGGAAAGAGAGAAGAATCTTGCAGATGTTGTGCTCCAGGTTATTGTAAACAGTAACATGGAGAAAGTGCAAAAATGGAAAGGAAGTGAAAGGATTATGTGTGAGGCATTACGTGTTTTGATGGCAGATGAATTGAATGAGGAACGCGTGGAAGGTCGTCTTGAAGGCCAGCGTGAAGGGCGAATTGAAGGCAAACGTGAAGGTCAGATTCAGGCATATGCATCCCTGATAAAGGATGGAATCATTACAGTGGAAATTGGTGCAGAAAAAGCAGGAATGTCTGTCGATGATTTTACAAAAGAAATGAAGAAGGCCGGTTATATAATTCCAGCAGTATAAAATCAGAACATAAAATGTGTGGTGCCCATGGTTGCACCACACATTTCATTTTAATTTAAGAAAAGTTTTATATAATAGGAATTGTTCTGGAAATCAGTTCGTGATAGTATAAAAGCTATGCATATGAAAAGGAGTTAAATCATGGGAAAAATATTTAAAAACATGCTCCCATACTGGAAATGGATTCTGGTTATTGTGGCTTTTCTTGCGATGCAGGCATTTTGTGATCTGTCCCTGCCACAGTATACATCGGATATTATCGATGTCGGAATCATGAGCAGCGGAGTGGAGCATATTCTTCCAGAAGAAATGACACAGGAAGATTTTGTGTCAGCACAGCTTTTTATGACCAGCAGGGAAAAGAAAACATTTGCCGCCTGTTATAAGGAGCCGAAAAAAGATGGAAACTATGTGAGAAATTGTGAAGAGGATACGCTTGACGATATGGATGAGTCTCTGTTGGAGCCGATCGTCATGGTATATCAGATGTCCCAGATGAAGGAGTCCGATATTGACGAGAAGGCTTTCACGGGGAAAATGGGAACGGATGGGACGCAGGTAGATATGAAGCAGCTGATGCAGGCACTGGCAGCCGGCCAGGTACCGGATCAGCAGATTCTTGAGATGCGAAAGCAGGTGTCTGGACAGATTGATGCGATCGGATCTTCTACATTGAAATCCATGGGTGTGACCTATGCGATCTCCTGTGATAAAAATGCAGGTGTGGATGTAGATGCCATTCAGAAACATTACTTATGGACCACCGGAGCAAAGATGCTTGGTTTTGCGCTGCTGATGGTTATGGCGGCAGTGGTTGTCGGATATTGTGCTTCCCGTGTGGGAGCATCCATCGGACGGGATCTGCGTGATAAGACATTCCGCAATGTTGTACAGTACTCCAATGCAGAGATGGATCATTTTTCAACGGCATCCCTGATTACGAGAAGTACCAATGATGTACAGCAGATTCAGATGGTGACTGCAGTATTTCTGCGAATGATTCTTTATGCTCCGATCATTGGAATCGGTGGTGTGATTAAGGTTGCACAGACCCATGCAGGAATGGAATGGGTGATCGCGCTTGCGGTGCTTGTTATTCTTGGATTTGTAATGCTTCTTACCTCCCTTGCCATGCCGAAGTTTAAGATTATGCAGAATCTCGTGGACCGGCTGAATCTGGTTTCGAGAGAGATTCTGACAGGATTAAATGTCATTCGTGCATTTGGACGGGAAAAACGGGAAGAAGAGCGGTTTGATGAGGCCAACCGCAATCTGACAAAGACGCAGTTGTTTACCAACCGTGTTATGACATTTATGATGCCGGGAATGATGATGATCATGTACTGCATTACGCTTCTGATTGTGTGGATTGCCGCAAAGAGGATCGATGGCGGATATATGCAGGTTGGTTCCATGACGGCATTTATTACTTACACAATGATGATCGTTATGGCATTTCTGATGCTGACCATGATGTCTATCATGATGCCGAGAGCCGGTGTGGCTGCAGAGCGTATAGATGAGGTTGTACGCACAAAAAGTACGATTACAGATCCGAAAGAGCCGGCTGCCATGGAACAGTGTGAGGGTGTGATTGCCTTTCATCATGTAAATTTCCGGTATCCGGGAGCCACGGAAGATGTGCTTTCGGATATTGATTTTGTTGCAGAGCCGGGAAAGACCACTGCAATTATCGGAAGTACCGGATGTGGTAAATCTACGCTGGTCAACCTGCTTCCGCGTTTTTATGATGTGACAGGCGGAGAGATCACGCTTGACGGAACGGATATCCGCAAGTATACATTGCAGGATCTGCGGGAACATATCGGATTTGTACCACAGAAGGGAATTCTTTTCTCCGGTACAATTGCAAGCAATCTGCGCTTCGGGGCAGAGGATGCGTCAGATGAGCAGATCCGGGAAGCAGCGGAGATTGCGCAGGCAACAGAGTTTATTGACAGCAAACAGGATGGGTATGAGAGTGCGATTGCACAGGGCGGAAGCAATGTTTCCGGCGGACAGAAGCAGCGGCTTGCCATTGCCAGAGCAATTGCAAAAAATCCAAAGATTTATGTGTTTGATGACAGTTTTTCCGCTCTGGATATGAAGACCGATGCGGCACTCCGCAGAGCGCTTGAGACAAAGACGGAACATACGACCGTGATCATTGTCGCACAGCGAATCAGTACAATTCTGCATGCGGACCAGATACTGGTACTCGACGATGGAAAGATTGTCGGAAAAGGCACGCATGAGGAATTACTGCACAATTGCGAAGTTTACGAGCAGATTGCCAGGAGCCAGCTGTCTGCCAAAGAACTGGGACTTTCTGAGGAGGTGAAATAAGATGGCAGAACAACGTACAAGAAGACCTCACGGTCCGATGGGCGGCCCGGGCAGAGGAATGATGCCGGGAGAAAAGCCAAAAGATTTCAAAAACTCTATCGAAAAACTGGTTCGTTATCTCGGAAGATACTGGTATGCAATCGTTGCCGTTATGATTTTTGCGGCGGTGTCTACCGTCTTTTCCGTTGCCGGACCAAAGGTTATGGCACGTGCAACGAATGCATTGGTGGAAGGTCTCGGAAAAAAGATCGCGGGAACCGGATCTATTGATTTTACCTATATTGCCAAAGTGTTATTGTTTACACTTGGCCTGTATATCTGTTCTGCAGTATTCAGTTTTATACAGGGAATGATCATGACAGGAATCACGCAGAAAACCTGTTACCGCATGCGTAAGGAAATTTCAGAGAAAATCAACCGCATGCCAATGAAATATTTCGAGAGCCGCACGTACGGAGAGGTGCTATCCCGCATCACAAATGATGTGGATACACTTGGACAGAGTTTAAATCAGAGTGTGACGCAGATCATTACGAGTGTGGCAACACTGGTCGGAACACTTGTGATGATGATTTCAATTTCCGGAATTATGACATTGATTTCACTTGTGATTCTTCCGGTATCTGCCATCTTGATTTCGTTTATTATCAAACATTCGCAGAAATATTTCCGCCAACAGCAGGAATATCTGGGACATATCAACGGACAGGTGGAAGAGGTCTATGGCGGACATCTGGTGGTGCAGGCATATAATAAGCAGGAGAGCACCATCAAAAAATTTGAAGATACCAATCAGATTCTGTTTCAATCGGCATGGAAGTCCCAGTTTTTATCCGGACTGATGCAGCCGATCATGCAGTTTGTCGGAAACCTCGGTTATGTCGGAGTGGCAATTTCCGGAGGACTTCTGGCAATCCGCGGAACCATCGGGGTTGGTGAAATTCAGGCATTTATTCAGTATGTCCGGAATTTTACTCAGCCGATCCAGCAGATTGCGCAGGTGGCAAATATGCTGCAGTCGATGGCTGCAGCCTCCGAGCGCGTATTTGAATTTCTGGACGAAGAGGAAGAAGAACTGACGGTTGAACATGCTGTGCATCTCGACCATGTGGATGGTTACGTGGATTTTTCCCATGTAAGTTTCGGATACAATCCGGATCAGATCATTATCAGGGATTTTTCCGCTCATGTAACACCTGGACAGAAAATTGCAATTGTCGGACCAACGGGAGCAGGAAAAACCACAATGGTCAAACTGCTTATGCGTTTCTATGATGTGACAGGCGGAGCCATTCAGGTGGATGGGCATGATATCCGCGACTTTAACCGTCAGGAGCTTCGGGATGCATTTGGTATGGTATTGCAGGATACCTGGCTGTTTAAGGGATCTATCATGGAAAACATCCGGTATGGCCGTTTAGATGCCACGGATGAGGAAGTGATTGAGGCGGCAAAAGCCGCACATGCCCACCATTTTATCCAGACACTTCCGGGTGGCTACCAGATGGAGTTAAACGAGGATGCAAGTAATGTTTCCCAGGGACAGAAACAGCTTCTTACAATTGCACGTGCTATCCTTGCGGATAACCCGATTCTGATTCTGGATGAGGCAACCTCTTCGGTAGATACCCGTACCGAAGTGCGGATTCAGAAGGCATTGGATAATCTGATGCGTGGACGGACCAGCTTTATCATTGCGCATCGACTCTCTACGATAAGAAATGCGGATCTGATTCTGGTGATGAAAGATGGCGATATCATAGAGCAGGGGACACACGAACAGCTTCTGGCACAAAAGGGATTTTATGCAGATCTGTATAATTCCCAGTTCGAAGAGAATGCATAAGACATTGAAATAAATTGGCAGTTGTGATATAGTTTAACTGTATTTATCGACAAATTTTGACAAAATCGGACAGTGCTTTCTGGTATGCTTATTTTTGACTGAATTTGACATTCTAGGAGGCCTACATGGGAAAACTAAATGTCGCAATTGCAGATGATAACGAGGTTATGCGTGACTTATTGGAAGAAATGGTAACCAGTGATGATGAACTGCACCTGATCGGGATGGCAAAGGATGGAGAAGAAGCCTGTCATCTGATCAGGGAAAAAGAACCGGATGTTGTATTATTGGATATTATTATGCCGAAACTGGACGGTCTGGCAGTCCTTGACAGGATCAGGGCAGATCATACACTAAAGAATCGGCCAACATTTCTGATGATCAGTGGGATCAGCAATGAAAAGATTACCGAAGACGCGTTTGAGCGGGGAGCGGATTATTACATTATGAAGCCGTTTGACCGGAATATTGTTTTGGACCGGATCAAGACACTCAACCGTCGAAAAAACAAAGTACGAAAAGAAATTGGCAGACCGGTTGAGATGGAAAAGAAACCGGAAAAGTACTCGTTACAGACACTGGAAGAGGATGTCACAGAGATAATTCATGAGGTTGGTGTTCCGGCACATATCAAGGGATACCAGTATTTGCGGGAGGCAATCATCATGTCTGTGACGAATATGGACATGTTAAATTCTATTACGAAAATTTTATATCCGGGGATTGCAAAGAAATTTGATACGACACCAAGCCGTGTCGAGCGTGCCATCCGTCATGCAATTGAAGTAGCATGGAGCCGTGGCAAGATGGATACGCTGGATGATCTGTTCGGATATACGATCAGCAATGGAAAAGGAAAACCGACCAACTCGGAATTTATCGCTCTTATTACGGACAAAATACGATTACAGATGAAGAGTAAGTAAAGGAGTGTTATGTATGAAGAAGATTCTGTTTGTTTCATCAGAGGCAGTGCCATATGTGAAAACCGGAGGTCTTGCCGATGTTGTCGGATCACTTCCGAAATATTTTGACAAAAAAGAGTATGATGTGCGGGTAGTTATTCCGAAATACGCCTGCATGGATCGCTCATTTCTTCCAAATTTAAAATTTTTGTGCCATTTTTATGTAAATCTGAACTGGCGCAGGCAGTATGTTGGAATTTTCGAGTCGGAATATCATGGTGTTCACTTTTATTTTGTGGACAATGAATTTTATTTTGCAGGAGAATCTCCATACAACAATATCTATGAAGATGTGGAAAAGTTTGCATATTTTTCCAAGGCAGTACTTGCTAGTCTGCCGTATATTGATTTTGCCCCGGATATTATCCATTGCAATGACTGGCAGACAGGACTTATTCCGGTGTTTCTGCATACGGTATTTGGAGATGATAATTTTTATGCGGGAATCAAAACCGTGTTTACGATTCATAACCTGCAGTTTCAGGGACGCTGGCGAATTCAGGAGATTATGGATATTACAGGACTCCCGGCACACATTTTCAATGCATATGAACTGGAATCTTATGGCGAAGCAAACTACTTAAAGGGTGGCGTGGTATATGCGGATTATATTACTACCGTCAGCCCGACGTATGCAAATGAGATTACGACCGTAGAAGGGGGAGAGGGCTTAAGTGGCCTGATGACTGCCCGAAAGGATCGCCTTTATGGTATTTTAAACGGAATTGATTATGAAGAATATAATCCACAGACAGATCCTTATATTTCGGTAAATTATTCGAAAAAAGATGCAGTGAGTGGGAAAAAAGAAAACAAAGTTGCATTACAGAAAGAACTTGGGCTTCCAGTCAGGGAGGATGCTTTCCTGATCGGAATCGTATCGCGTATGACCAGCCAGAAAGGATTTGACCTGATTGGCTGCGTATTGGATGAACTTTTAACCGAAATGGATATACAGCTGGTGGTTCTTGGTTCCGGAGAGAGCCAGTATGAAAATATGTTCCACCATTATCAGAGTAAGTATCCGGACAAGGTAAGCGTACATATCGGATTTACCGAGGAGCGTTCGCACCATATATATGCGGCAAGTGATGTGCTGCTGATGCCTTCCATGTTTGAACCATGCGGGCTGGCACAGATGATTGCCATGCGTTACGGAACACTTCCGATCGTACGTGAAACCGGAGGACTCCGGGATACGGTAGAACCATACAATGAATATGAAAATACAGGATGTGGTTTTTCATTTGCGAATTTTAATGCACAGGAAATGGCAGATATTGTCCGGTATGCGTATCGTGTGGAGCATGAACAAAAGGCCGCATGGAAAGAACTGATCTATCGTGCGATGGATCGCAATTTTTCCTGGAATGTTTCGGCACATGCATATGAGAAGCTATATGATAAACTGGTAGAAATGTAATAGATGTTCCCCGCAGAATTTTTTCTGCGGGGATTTTGTGTCTGGAAATATAATCTATGAAGTGCAGACCGGCTGCGGCATGGTCAGCAGATGGCTGTGCCGGCAGTAATAGTAGGCATGGTCGGACAGAATTTCTTCATCCTGAAGCTGTGAGGCATTCACTTCTTTTACCATTGCGGTGTAATGGTCGAGATTCTGCCTGTCGTTTTCATCGGTGGCAAGAATCAGTACTTCGTGAATACTGCTTGGCAGAATGATCAGATCCTTTTCAAACAAATCGGACAGTTCTTTTAAGATGTCATCGTAGAGGAGAACGGTTGCACCGTTGGTCCGGTACGTATTGGTCAGAATATACAGTGGCGGGGCTGCTTCCGGGAGTGGAGTTTCCGCGACGAGCTGCATTTCTTTGAGAAGACTGTTTATCGGGGTAAGCTGTGGGGGAAGAAGCTGTGGCGTGTTTTTCTTCGCAAGCCGGTAAAGCGTTTCTTTGTCGGTTTTCCAAAGGTTTAAGTGATGATTGTGGATCAGAATATTTGCCTGGTTTTCGGCACTTGCATGGAGCAGACAGTAAAAGATTACGGCCAGATCCTGATAGCGGAAAAACGGAACCTCTTTTAACAGTTCCTGATTTTTTTCAAAGCTTACAAGACGCATGACGATGTGCTCGCTGGCACGGGAAAAATCGGTAAAGTAGGACGTGTCAAAATTTTTTTCCGGGGCATGCGCCTGATAGGTATGAAGAATATCTTCACAGATTTCTTCAAGGCATACCCCTTCCAGATAGCGATGATAGTATGGCATCAGATAGATCGCAGGTGACACGTTTTTCTTCGGATGGAGAAGTACCAGACCATCGTAATGTGTTCCGTTATTTTTGGTAAAGGAACGAATGTCTAAAGTGACACCTGTCTCGATACGCAGAGAAAGCTGTGTACGGATCGTTGTTAAAAATTCCTGATAGTTCATATGTAATTGAAAACAAATGTATATATGGGAAATTTCGGAATGACCGTTTCCGAAGATGAAAAATCCACGGTGTTAACCAGACACCGTGGATTTACTTTAGCATGTTTTGACTGAAATTGCAATCATTTTTCTCGGTTTTTTAATAAGAGAGAAGTTCCTGCCACAGCTTTGTGTACTTGGCGGAATCATCATCACTTAATGCTTTATAGATTTCACATCTTTTTATCGTGTCACTGGAAGGATTGATAGCTTCGTTATTTTTTACGTCAGCGTCCTGATTTTCTACCACAGATGTAATCGGAGAGGCATACTGCACATATTCGAAATTCTTTTCTGCGATATCATCCTTGCACAGGAAATTTAAGAATTTTAAAGCGTTGGTCTGGTTAGTGCAGGACTTTGGAATGAACCAGGAATCGATCCAGAGGTTTGATCCCTCTTTTGGAACCGAATAATCCAGATTGTCGTTCTCTGCCATGGCCAGTGCAGCCTCGCCGGAGTAGCACAGTGCGATGGAGGCTTCTTCTCCGATCATGGCATCGGCTGTCTCGTCTACATAGTAAGCATATACGATTTTATCATCTTTTTGCTTTTTTAATACGTCGAGGGCTTCCCGCAGATGATTTTCATCGGTATCGTTTAAGGAATACCCTTTGGAGATCAGTGCAGGGGCAAACGTATCACGGACGGAATTTTCCATGATGATTTCATCCTCATAGGTAGGATCCCACAGGCAGTTCCAGCTTGATACGGTTTTGGCATCAATGGTTGTTTTGTTGTAGAGAAGGCCAAGAGTCCCGTAAAAATATGGAACGGAATAGGTGTGATTCTTGTCATAGGAAGCAGACATATCAAGGATCGTTGGATCCAGATTTTTGTAGTTGTCCATGGCATCGTAATCTTCTTCGAGAACTTCGCCCTCGTTGATCAGACGCTCAACCATATATTCGGAAGAGCAGATTACATCATAGTTGATGGAACCGGCTTTGTATTTGGTATACATTTCTTCCGGACTTTCATATTCTTCGTATTTGACGGTGATACCGGTTTCTTTTTCAAACTGTTTGACTACGGACTCATCGATATATTTTCCGTAATTTAAAACGGTTAAGGTCTGTCCGCTTTTTTTCGCAGAGGAAGATCCCCCACAGGCAGTGAGTGCGCTGACTGCCAGAGCAGAAATTAAGAGGGCAGAGAAAATTCTTTTTTTCATAATAGGACTCCTTTCGGCTGGAATAAAATTCCAATGGATAATTTATTTGGCTGCAACACGCTTCTTCCCCGGAGAAACATTTCCGGCAAGAAGAATGAGCAGAACGGCAAAGAACAGAATCGTGGAAAGTGCATACAATTCCGGTTTGATTCCTTTGCGAAGTTCTGTGTAGAGCATGGTGGAGAGGGTATTGACCCCGGCTCCTTTGGTAAAATAGGTGATGGAAAAATCATCCAGTGACATGGTGACTGCCATCATAAATCCGGAGAACACACCGGGACGGATTTCCGGCCAGGTGACTTTGTAAAATGCATACAGCGGCGTTGCTCCGAGATCAAGTGCCGCCTCATAGGTGCTGCGGTTTGTCTGTTTCATTTTCGGAAGCACATTTAAAATAACATAAGGAATACTAAAGGTAATGTGCGCTAAAAGAACCGTCACAAATCCGAGGTCGATAAATTTCACAAACAAAAGCATCATGGAGATACCGGTTACGATATCCGCATTCAGAAGCGGAATATTGGTCGCGCCGAGATAAATGGTCTGGTGCCGTTTTTTCATGGCGGCTATGCCGAGCGCGGCAAGTGTTCCGATCAGTGTGGAAATAATTGCGGACAGGAAAGTGACCTGCAAAGTTGTGACAAATGCAGTCATAATCTTTTCGTCCTGAAAACAGCCGGTATACCACCGGAGCGTGAAGCCACCCCATTTTACCTTGGAACGGGAATCGTTGAAAGACAAAGCAATCAACACAATAATCGGAAGGTAAAGGAAGGCAAAAATCAGGACCATATAGATCCGGGATGCATATTTTTTTAACATATGGATGTTCCCTCCCCTTCTTTATCAAATATATTTACAATAGTCATACTTGCAATCACAAAAATCATAAGAACAAAGGAAAGACCGCTTCCGGCATTCCATTGCATACCCTGCATAAAATCCTGTTCGATCACATTTCCGATTAAAAGAACATGACCACCGCCTAATACCTGCGAGATTGCAAACGAGGTAAGTGACGGGACAAATACCATGACGATTCCGCTGATGATTCCGGATACGGTAAGCGGAAGGATAATCTTTAAAAAGATGGTTACATTTCCGGCACCCAGATCACGGGCCGCCTCAATCCAGTCTTTACGGATTCGTGTCATGGAGTTGTAGATTGGTAGCAGCATAAATGGCAGGAAGTCGTATACCATGCCAAGGACAACTGCCGTTGGCGTATTTATGATATTGATGCGGGAAAGTCCGAAACCTGTGAGAATGGAGTTGATTACACCATTTTTGGAAAGCAGAAGTTTCCATGCCAGGATACGGAGCATAAAGTTCATCCACATCGGAAGCATAAAGATAAAAACAACCAGTCCCTGATTTTTGATTTTCATATTATTTAAAATCATTGCCAGCGGATAGGAGAGAACCAGGCACACGATGGTGCATATAATTCCAAGTCTCAGGGAAAGTCCCATGGCTTTGCGGTTGGTTTCATCTGCTATCGCTGTGATATAGGATAACGTAAAACTGCCATCGCCGTTTGTAAATGCATAGTAAAGAATCATGATAAGCGGCAGGAGGATAAAACCGATGATCCATATGAGGTATGGACCGGCAAGAAATTGCTGTTTGAATTTACGCATCGATCTCCACCGCCTTTTCATCGGAAGATTCCGGCTTATGCATAATCTGGATATTGAACGGGATTACTTTGATGCCGACTTTGGTGCCGACCGGAACAAATCTGGTGGTGTGAACCAGCCATTCATAGCCGCCGGCCATGACATCAAGTTCATAGTGAACGCCTTTAAAAATCAGGGAGGTTACTTCGCCCTGCAGCGTTCCCTCCGAAGGATCGACAAGTTCTACATCTTCCGGACGGATGACAACGTCGACCGGCTTGTTATTGCCGAATCCTTTGTCGACACATGCCCAACGGGCACCGAGAATCTCTACAAGTTCGTCTTTTATCATGGTTCCGTCAATGATATTGCTGTGTCCGATAAAATCGGCAACAAATGCGTTTTCCGGTTCGTTGTAAATGTTTTCCGGAGTACCGATCTGCTGGATATATCCCTGATTCATGACAACAATGGTATCGGACATGGTCAGAGCCTCTTCCTGGTCATGGGTGACGTATACAAAAGTAATTCCCAGTTCTTCCTTCAGACGGATGAGCTCATACTGCATGTTCTGACGCAGTTTTAAATCAAGTGCACCGAGAGGTTCATCTAAAAGAAGGACTTTTGGCTCGTTTACAATCGCACGGGCGATGGCGATACGCTGCTGCTGACCACCGGAGAGAGAATCGACCGAACGGTTTTCAAATCCTTCCAGATTGACCAGTTTTAAGGCATATTTGATTTTATCCTGAATATATGCTTTGCTTTTCTTACTTATTTTAAGGCCGAATGCAATGTTTTCGGCGATGGACATATGCGGGAAAAGAGAATACTTCTGAAAAACGGTATTCAGTTTCCGTTCATTGGCTGCAAGAGCTGTGATATCCTGTCCGTCAAACAGAATCTGTCCCTTGTCCGGGCTTTCAAAGCCTCCCAGCAGACGCAGGGTTGTAGTTTTTCCGCATCCGGACGGACCTAAAAGGGTCAGAAATTCATTCTCCCGGATATACAGATTTAAATCATCCAACACAAGATTGGAATCGTAGGATTTGGAAATTCCAATAAAATCAATTAAATGTTTACTCATACGTTTGTCCTCTTAAAAATTTGGTGGGGTAGTCACCCAGATGATGACGGCATCTGTCGAACCGGTGTTTTCCAGATAATGCTTTTTTCCTGCTTTAAAATAGAAAGATTCCCCGGCATGTACCGTCTGGTTTTGTCCGGCATAGTGGATACGGACGTTTCCTTTGATTACATAACCGAAATCCTCCCCCTCATGGGGCTGATAAACTTCTGACCGTCCACCGGCGTGTAAAGTCAGACGAACCGGTTCCATCTGGTTTTTCTGTGCATTGGGAACGACCCATTCAATACAGCAGTGTTTTTCTTCGTCGGTTTTTTCAAAATAATCTTCCTGTTTGAAAACAATCTGTTCCGGCTCTTCATCTGTAAAAAATTCTGCTGGTGTCGTACCAAGGCACTGGATGATATCCAGAAGAGTTCCGATGGACGGAGAGTTCTGGTTTCGTTCCAACTGTGAGATAAAGCCCTTGGTCAGCTCGGCACGGTCCGCCAGCTCCTGTTGCGTCAGTCCGTACTGGATGCGCAGTTCTTTCATGCGGTGTCCAATGTCCATGGCATGCCTCCCGTAAATTTATGAAACATGATTGTTAGTTGATTTTTTGTTTACTGATTATAAACTCAACAGTTTCTATTCTACAGAATCCATGTGAAAAGTCAATCTTTTTTTAATATAAATTTTATGAAAAAACAGTTGATTTTCTGAATCGGTTTTGGTATTATATACAAGTACGTTTTGCCAATATGGCTCAGTTGGTAGAGCAACGCATTCGTAA
>ENA-OWYT01000560-OWYT01000560.1-human-gut-metagenome-genome-assembly--contig:-NODE-560-length-12712-cov-4.280082_pt1 | contig 12712 bp, 9 predicted proteins | sample MGYA00249752_ERZ652090 | MGnify/ENA primary metagenome ERZ652090 (study PRJEB26925, sample SAMN05827105) | human gut metagenome | biome: ENVO:2100002; feature: ENVO:00000062; material: ENVO:00002003...
TGATAACCTGGCGTGCGTTCAACCAACTCTTTCAGCATTTCATCAGGATATGTGTTCTTAATACCGGCAAATTCGTCCTCTTCATCATACTCAAATTCAACACCTTCTATGCTGGCATCATCCTGAAAACTACCTGCAAACTTTTCAGCAGCAGAACCGTCCGCAATACACCACGGACAGAGATGTTCAACTTCATCAACGCAATAAAAGGGACCCGAGTAATAAACTGACGTCTGTTGTTCACAGCAATCGCACTCTACGGTTTTATCCTGTTCAAATGCGCCTGTTTCCAGTGGCTTGGGATGATATTTGAATTGGGGTAACGGCCTGATATTTTGAGTCATAGTAACATCCTGTCTGCTTTTGAGTAGCCCAAAGATAAAGTATCCCGCTTAACTTAAAGAGTCTGTTTCAGGACATGAAATATCCAATCCGGGCAGACGGGTAATGATTCTGCTCATCACCACACCTGCCAGCAATGCAGGAATGATGCGGACAACGAGACTGTCACCAGAAAGAATGTTTTCATACAACTCCGAGGAAGCCATGCCCTTAATATGTACAATAACTGCACAATAGATCTCGGTGATAACGACGCCACCTATGCCACCAGCCAGACAACGATAATTTTTCTGTGACCCGATCTTTTCCGGCAGACAGGCGACCATCACGCCGGTTAACAATGCAGGAATAACTCCCGTAGTAATCGACAATAAGAGAAACAATGGAAGTACCTGTATTCTTCGCAAAAGAACCAGCGGTTCTTTTGCGAAGAATATGTAGAGGACAAGAAACAGAACACCAATTAACGGTCCTAAAACCGCAAAATAAAGTCCGTGATGTATTACCCGACGTGAAACAGACATATCAAACTCCCTTTACTTACCTTTGAGCGCCAATTTAAGCGGGGTAAGTGAAGGGAGTGTGAAGAACTATGCCGTAATATCCCAACCACGCGCTTTCCACAGTTCCGGTAACTGCGAAAGATGGGTAAAGGTGGTGACTTTCGGGTGAACGATCGGCTTATTGTGCGGGTCGGCGCAGAAGTAGAACACTTCCATACCTGCGTCGATACCAGATTGCGCACCGGCAACTGAGTCATCAACCAGAATGCAGTTTTCTACATTTACATTCATCGCTTTTGCCGCATGGAACATTAACGCCGGGTCTGGCTTCCAGCGCTGAATATCGTAGCCGCTGAACAGTTTATCCGGGAAGTAGTGCAACATATTCAGCTTGCCCATAGAATGCTGCATTTTGTTATTTGGGCCGTTAGATACCACACACATTGGCGCAGTGATCGCTGACAGGAGCGCTCCAGCCCCTTCGATGGCTTCCAGTTCTGAATCGAACAGCCGAGCGACTTCTGCACGGTAAACGTGTTCAGCTTCTGTTTTCGCTAACGTAACACCATGTTCAAGGGAAACAATATCGATAATTTCGTACAGTTTTACACCTTTGAAACGTTTGAATACCTCTTCAGGATCGAGCGTAATACCAAATTCCTGAAACATCGTTACATATGCGCGGGAGCAAATGACTTCACTGTCGACCAGCGTACCGTCGCAGTCGAAAAATACCGCTTCTATCTGGGACATGTCTTTCCTTTATCGTTAGTTTAACGTTTTCGTCATGCCAATTCGCATGACGCAATCGTTGCCGTATAAGCAAATACAATGAAAAAAAGTTATCTTCAGCCGTCCATATTGTCTCATTTTGGTATACGATAGCGACGGATTTTCCCTCCTTGTTCGGAAATAGATAATGAGTCAACAACACACAACCCAGGCTTCTGGCCAGGGGATGCTGGAACGCGTGTTTAAACTGCGCGAACATGGCACGACGGCACGGACCGAAGTGATCGCCGGTTTTACCACCTTCCTGACGATGGTTTACATCGTTTTTGTTAACCCGCAAATTCTTGGCGTTGCTGGCATGGATACCAGCGCCGTCTTCGTCACTACCTGTCTGATCGCTGCATTCGGCAGTATTATGATGGGACTGTTTGCTAACCTGCCAGTTGCACTGGCACCCGCTATGGGCCTGAATGCGTTCTTCGCTTTTGTCGTTGTACAGGCGATGGGCTTGCCGTGGCAGGTCGGGATGGGCGCAATCTTCTGGGGCGCGATAGGTCTGCTGTTACTGACGATTTTCCGCGTTCGCTACTGGATGATTGCCAACATTCCGGTGAGTCTGCGTGTGGGTATTACCAGCGGTATCGGTCTGTTCATTGGCATGATGGGGCTGAAAAACGCAGGTGTGATTGTCGCTAACCCGGAAACGCTGGTGAGCATCGGTAATCTGACTTCTCACAGCGTACTTCTGGGTATCCTCGGCTTCTTCATCATTGCTATTCTGGCCTCGCGCAACATTCACGCAGCGGTGCTGGTTTCTATCGTGGTGACGACGCTGCTGGGCTGGATGCTGGGTGATGTGCACTACAATGGCATCGTTTCTGCGCCGCCGAGCGTAATGACAGTTGTGGGTCATGTAGATTTAGCCGGGTCGTTTAACCTCGGGCTGGCAGGGGTGATTTTCTCTTTCATGCTGGTCAACCTGTTTGACTCCTCCGGTACGCTGATTGGCGTGACCGATAAAGCAGGCCTGGCGGATGAGAAGGGTAAATTCCCGCGCATGAAGCAGGCGCTGTATGTCGACAGTATCTCTTCCGTGACCGGTTCGTTTATCGGTACTTCTTCCGTTACGGCTTATATTGAGTCCTCTTCCGGCGTATCGGTTGGCGGTCGTACCGGTCTGACGGCAGTGGTTGTTGGTCTGCTGTTCCTGCTGGTTATCTTTCTGTCGCCGCTGGCGGGGATGGTGCCAGGCTACGCTGCAGCTGGTGCGCTGATTTACGTTGGCGTGCTGATGACTTCCAGTCTGGCACGCGTGAACTGGCAGGATCTTACTGAATCTGTTCCGGCGTTTATTACCGCCGTGATGATGCCGTTCAGCTTCTCGATTACCGAAGGTATCGCGCTGGGCTTTATCTCCTACTGCGTGATGAAAATCGGTACCGGACGTCTGCGTGATCTAAGCCCGTGCGTAATCATCGTTGCGCTGCTGTTTATCCTGAAGATTGTCTTTATCGACGCTCACTAAAATCGATAGCGCGTTAAAAACCCGCCATGCATGATTGCTGGCGGGTTTTTTATTTAGATCTTAACTCGCTGAATAAACTCACCAAATGCGGTCAATTGCCCGGTCAGGTGGTCCAGCGTACCCTGATCAATCACTTCTCTGGTTTGCGGATCAACTTTGTTCTGAATCACGCCGCCCATAAATTCCGGCTTGTTCATCACCATTGCATCGAGGAAAACCAGAATCTGGCGCAGGTGATACTGACAGCGCGCGCCGCCAATCACGCCCATTGAGCTGGTCTGAATCAACACCGGTTTACCGGCCAGCGGTTGATCCGGCAGGCGGGAAAGCCAGTCGATGGCATTTTTCAGCCCACCCGGTACCGAGTAGTTATATTCCGGCGTGACGATCACCACACCGTCAGCCTGACGGATCTGTTCCGCCAGAGCTTCAACCGTTGCTGGAAAACCTTCTTCCTGCTGTACGTCAGCGTCATACAGGGGAATGTCGGCAATGGAAGGTAACGCATTGACTTCCATGCTCGCCGGAGCAATTTTCGGCAGGGTACGTGCAACCATGCCATTAAATGAGCCTTTGCGCAGGCTCCCCAGTAACGTAACCACCTGCAATTTTTCAGACATAATGACTCCTGTGGTTGTCTATCAATTTGGCGAAAAAGACTTCACGGTAGAGAGCTGGGCAAAACGCATCATCCGGCTGGTAGGATTGTTGGCGCGGCTGTGAATATCCGGCAGGCTTTTCCAGCTGTGTTTGCCATCTAACTCCCAGACACTGAGCTTTTCAATCGCGGGCGTGACCGCCACGGACCACACTAGCACGTCCTCCGCGTCGCATAACGCTTCTACATGATTTACATGAGCACATTTCAGGCGTCCGGCAATGGGCAGCAGCTGCAGATCGCGCGGATCGTCATTCAAAACATCACCGGTTAGTTTTAGCACGCTTCGGCGCAGCGTGATGAGCTGCGCCCGCGCTTCGTTAGGATCGTTTTGTTTACTGATCCATAGCGATTCATTGCTGGAAAAGGTGTGGTTATCGGGCGCGTGTGGGCTATGAAACCCGCGCGTCGCACGCTGTAGTTCCATATCGAGGCCACATTCACCTTCGGTTGTTAACGCCACGCCAACCATATTCCCGGCATAGGAAATAGAAAACGAAGGCAAATTTTTATCACTGAAAACCGGTTTACCTTTCGGCAGGGTGACGATTTCCGGCAATTCGCCAATGCCATACAGCATGAACATCAGTTCTGCGAGTAAACCTCTGGACGCCAGAAAACGGCTTTGACGATGAGGGGGAATGTTTCGGGCTTCTTGATGACACTGGGAGGGGAGACGAACAGAAATCAGATGTCCTTCCGTTAAAATCCCTCGGGCAAAGTGAGTCGCCATTTTTCGCTCCATGCTTAATGGTCCATTATGAATATAAGAGTAATCATTTACTGGAATGATGGACAGACTAAAGCGGCTAAAAGTTCGATTCAGACAAGCTTATTACAACTTTTTTACATTTTATTGTGAAATTGGGTCGCGTTTCATACGATTCGGTTATGCCATCGACGCGTAAAGGTTTTTAATGGTTTCCCGTAACCAGACGATCTTCGGATTATGGCTGTTCCGTTTATGCCACAGCAGGGTAAAAGGAACTTCCAGCTTTTTTTGCTGGCTTTCGTCAAACGGGAGAGGAAGAGCAACCAACGGCAGTTGATGGAGTTGATTGTAGTACTGACAGTAGCGCGGCGCGGTCGCCAGTAGCAGATTGTCGGGTTGCGCTGCCATAAACAGTGACTGCTCAAATTCCGGCAGGCTCATAGCAATCGTGCGTTCGCGCCCCAGCTCCTGTAACACATTGTCCAGCGCCCAGGTGTCGCTCTGTTCCCAGCAAATGCTGATATGCGGATAACGTAAAAAGGTGTCCAGATTCCACGTTTCATGCAGTGCCGGATGATCTTTGCGTAACCAGACGCAGGGTACATCACTAAACAGCACTTCATAATCAATGGCTAACGGTAGCGAGCTTAACAGCTCCCGCGAGCGAGGATGGCTTTCGCGACCGGAAAAACCAATATCCACTTCACCACGAGTAATGGCATCTAAGGAATCGTAATCCCAGTTACGTAGTTTGATGGTCGCCTGCGGGTAACGTTGGTAGATCCGTTTCGACAGCGCATTAAGCATGATCATCATCAGCGGCGATTCCGCCGCCAACTCAAACTTCAGGCCGCGCGGTGTCTGGTGGTGCGGTTTATCCAGCAGCAGATTGCTCATTTGCATCCATTCCGCCAGATTTTGCTCCATGCTGACCATTAGCGGTGTGGGCGACAGCCCCAGCGGTGAGTTCACAAAGAGCGGGTCGTCAAACCACGCTCTTAACTTTGCCAGCGACTTACTCACCGCTGAAGGGGTCACGTTCATCCGCTTCGCCGCTTTGGTCACGCTGCGCTCCTGCATCAGCAGTTGCAGACAGAGCAGCAGATTGAGATCAAGCGTGGTGATGGATTTCTTCATGAGCGGCAACGGGGCGTCCAGGCGCGACGAACATAATCAGTAACAGGCTCACTATGCTACAGGCAATCAGAATCCCGATCAGCATATTCCATGCGCCGATACCAACCACCGCTGCCAGCCAAATCCACAGTGACGAACCGCAAACCTGCGCAATACCTAAGGTCGAGCTGGCTACGCCCGCGCGTAATGAAAATGGTCCTAACGCCTGACTCATCGCTACGCCAAAACCTACCGAGAAACCGGCGCAAATCAGCGTGATACCAAACAGAGAAACCGCATGGGAAGGTGAAACGGCAAGGGTGATCCCCGCCGCAAGGAATAACACCTGCGAGGTGATCATCAACGTACGTGGCTTAAAAATTCCCAGCGCAAATGGCGTGGAGAATGAAACGGTCATGCTGACGCCAGCGGTCAACGCCATAATGGTGGCGTATTCTCCGCGCTCAAAACCCATGATTTCCATCAGCAATACCGGCGATGTATTGACGAAAGTGAGGATCACCGAAACGCTGAGGGTGGTGATAACAACACGGCTGAGGAAAAACCGATTAAGCAGCGACTCGCTATTTTCTCGTGGTTTGTCCGAAGCAGCGGGGGACGCTGGGCGCGTTTCTTTTAAAATAAACAAAGATAACATCAGTACCGCGATGCCCATCATTGCCATCGTCCAGAACAGACTCTGCCAAGGGAATTTAAGCATAATCAGGTGTCCGAGCACCGGCGCTAACACCGGAATGATGCAGGTAATACCGTTGAGTAACGACAGCACTTTAGCCCGACGTCGATCATCCAGCGTGTCGCGCAAAATGGCGAACGCCACCACGTAACAACAGCCTGCGCCCAACCCCTGTAGAAAGCGCCCTGCAAGAAATAACGTGCTGGTTTCAGCCAGTGAACAGAACACCGAAGCGATAATAAATAGCGCCGCGCCGGGGATGGCGACAGGCTTTCTCCCTGAACGATCGGCCACTTTACCGGCAAATAACATCGCAGCTGCCATGCCCGCCAGATAAACGGAGAACGCAATATGCAACTGCGCTTCGCTGGCATTGAGATCGGCGGCGATGCGCGGTAAACCAACGAGGTACATATCAATCCCGGCGGGATAAAGTAAAACCAGGGCAAAACTACAAATTAAAAAGCGGGACATGGGCTAAAGCGTCCTGATAGTAAGGTGACGCAAAGCATACGTGGTGAAGGAGAATCAGGCGAGTTGCCATTTGGACATAAGTGATTTCCTGAGAGGCAAGAAGCCAGCGAATGGCTGGCTTCTTGAAGGATTTAGCCAAATTTAGGTAACACGTTAAAGACGTTGCCGAACCAGCACAAAATCACGGTTATACCAAAGAGAATGACAATCGCCGGAATAAGATTGCCGCCCCAGACCGTGAACATCTGATTGGGAAACTTCTTGCGAGCTTTGATTGCAAGCACTGCGGGAATAATGACCGCCCAGATGGTGGCGCACAGCCCGGCACCGCCGATCCCGTAAATAAAGCCGTTCGGGAAGATCAGATACAACAACGCAGGTGGCAGGAAGGTTAACAGCACGGTTTTGAAACGCCCGCCGTGGGAGTTATCAATCTTAAACAGGTCCGCCAGATAATCGAACAACCCCAGCGTGACACCAAAGAACGAACTGGCAACAGCTAAGTTAGAGAACACCAGCAGGCAAAACTCGATAATGCCGTGCTGTTTGGTGCCGAGGAACGATTTCACCAGCGAATCAACGTTGCCGCCTGAGGAGATTATCGCCTTAAAGCTTTCGCGCGGAATATTCCCCATCGTGCAATAGAGCCAGAAGAGATAAATCACCAGCGCCAGCAGCGAACCAAATACCACGCTTTTGATTAACTTATCTTTGCGTTTTCCATAGCAAATAATCAGGCTGGGAATATTGCCGTGGAAACCAAATGACGCCAGACACACCGGCAAAGCCATAAAGATATACGGGAAGTAAGACGTTCCCGCAGTGGTGCTGGTGGCATCGCGCAGGATGGAGTAATCGACCTGGAAGAAGAAAGAACCAAACACGATCACAAAGGAGATAATCTTCAGCCCGAGGAACAATGAGGTAATGCGACTGGCGGCTAACGAACTTATCCACAATACGCTGGCAACGAAAATGGCTGTGCAGATCCCGACAATACGTGGATTAGCGTGATAGCCCAAATTCATTGATATCGTTTCACTAATGATCGCACCATTAGCAGAGATATAGGCATAAGTGAGGATATAGAGAACGAAGGCAACGGTAATACCGCTGATAATGTTCCAGGTGTTACCGATTAAATCTTTGGTGATGGTGTTAAAACTGGAGCCGACAGGATAATTTAAATTTGCTTCTAATAACAATAACCCGGAATGAAGCATTGAAAACCAGGCAATGATAAGGATAAAGGCACCCCAGAAAAACCAGGCACCGGCAAGATCAACAGGTAAAGCAAACATACCTCCACCAATTACTGTACCTGCTATAACCATAACACCCCAAAATGCAGAGTGCTTTTTTTCAGCTTGATCAGTCATGATGCCACCTTTAGAGGAAGGCTATTTTTGTTATTGAGGATGTAGGGTAAGAGAGTGGCTAACATCCTTATAGCCACTCTGTAGTATTAATTAAACTTCTTTCAGTTTTGCGGTGAAGTGACGCAATACTTTTGGTTCGTAGGTAAAGGTTAATCCTTTAATATTCGCCGCGTTCTCTTTCACATGTTTAAAGGCTTCAATAATGAAGTCCATATGTGTTTGAGTATATGTTGCGCGCGGAATGGTTAAACGCAGCAGTTCAGCCGGGCATGGCAGTTGTTTACCGGTTTTCGGATCGCGGCCTAACAGGAAAGAGCCAATTTCTACCGCACGGATACCGGCGACTTTATACAGCTCGCACGCCAGCGCCTGTGCCGGGAACTGGTCTGCCGGGATATGCGGCAGCAGTTTACCGGCATCAACGAATGCCGCGTGACCGCCCGCCTGCTGGCAGACAACGCCAATCTCTTCCAGACCATCGACCAGATACTGTACCTGCGCGATACGATAAGCCAGCCAGTCGAGACTCATGCCGTCATACAGACCTACCGCCAGACGCTCCATCGCGCCGCCTTCCAGGCCGCCATATGTCGGGAACCCTTCCTGCACCACGCAAAGGGTTCTGCACTCGGTGTACACATCAAAGAAGCTGTCGTCTTTCATGCACAGCAAGCCGCCCATCGGTACCATCGCATCTTTCTTGGCGGACATCGCCAGCATATCGGCATATTTGTAGGTTTCGCGGGTGATCTGCTCGATGGTCCAGTCTTTGTATTCTGCTTCACGCTGCTTGATGAAATAGGCGTTTTCAGCAAAGCGTGCGGAGTCCATTACCACCGGAATATCGTATTTCTTCGCGATGCTGTACATCGCTTTTAAGTTTGCCAGTGAAACCGGCTGACCACCTGCAGAGTTACTGGTGATGGTTGCAACGATATACGGCACGTTATTCGGGCCAACTTCTTCAATACCGCGTTCTAATCCCTCAAGGTCAAAGTTACCTTTAAAGTCGTAACGCACGCCAGTATCGAAGGCTTCTTTGATATAGACGTTACGCACGGTACAGCCGTTAATCTGGCTATGGCCCTGCGTGGTATCAAAGAAATAGTTAGAGAATGCCACCATTTTGCTGCGATCCAGGCCTTTTTCCTGCTCGCGTTTTTTAATCAGTACCGGAATATAAATTTGCTCTGCGCCACGGCCCTGGTGAGTCGGAATGGTGTATTGATAACCAAAGATATTTTTCACTGACTCGGCTAACGCATAGTAGCTGCGGCTGCCGCTGTAGGCTTCGTCGCCGCGCATCATCGCGGCCTGCATACTCTGCGTCACCGCCCCGGTGCCGCTGTCGGTCAGTAAATCGATAAACACATCTTCGCTATCCAGCAGGAATGGGTTCATACCGGATTTAATAATTGCCTCTTCACGATAAGCGCGAGTGGTACGTTTTACTGGCTCAATAACACGAATGCGGAACGGTTCAGGGAGATGTTTAAAGTTTTCCATTACATAATCCTTCATTTATTTTAATTACAGTGATCCCTGTGAATATTACATCTGCAATATCCATTAATTCGCCATGTATATATACAAGCACCATCATTTACTAAAATAAGTAAATAAACGAGAGATGGCCTTTGCAAAAGGCAAAATTAAGATATAGCAAACTAATCGTTCACATTGAATCTAATCGGTTTGGCTCTGGTGATGGCTACAGAAGGGTAAATTAAGGGCGGTGATCGACAATCTTATTGTCGATATTGAACCATTTTGAGGTCACACATATATGTAAGATATTCATAATGCACTTATCCTCGAAAGACACGAGGCTACAGTATAATACTCAAGAATTTTGTCTATTCTAAAATTGTTTAAATGTGAATCGAATCACAATCGTTCGGGGAGCAATATTAAATGCTTTTTTTTAAGATTATAAATTACGTAAGAATTTTAATGTTTAAAAAAAGGGTTGAGGAATAACAGGAGTGCTAACAATGAAGCGAAGCCGCATCTGACAGTCAGAATACGGCTTCGTAAGCGCGGTTACTTACCAATACAGAAGCTGGAGAAAATCCGCCCCAGCAGGTCGTCTGAAGTAAATTCCCCGGTGATTTCGCTTAAGTTCTGCTGTGCCAGGCGCAACTCTTCCGCCAGCAGTTCACCCGCCCAGGCACCTAACAGTTGCGCTTTACCTTGCTGCAAATGCTCCGCTGCCTGTTCCAGCGCCTGTAAGTGGCGACGGCGCGCCAGGAAACCGCCTTCCATGTTGGTGTCAAAGCCCATGCTCTGTTTGAGATGGTTACGCAGCACGTCCACGCCTTCACCAGTCCTTGCCGAGAGACGAATTAACGCGTGACCGTTCACTTCACTCATTCCCAGCGTTTCGCCGGTGATATCGGCTTTATTGCGCACCACGGTGATCGGCAGTTTCGCTGGCAGACGGGCGATAAATTCCGGCCAGATCTCTGCCGGATCCACGGCGTCTGTTGTGGTGCCATCGACCATAAACAGCACCCGGTCGGCCTGTTCAATTTCCTGCCACGCGCGCTCGATCCCAATACGTTCCACTTCGTCACTGGCTTCACGTAGCCCGGCGGTGTCGATGATATGCAGCGGCATTCCGTCAATGTGGATATGCTCACGCAACACGTCACGCGTAGTTCCGGCGATATCGGTTACGATTGCTGCTTCACGGCCAGCCAGCGCGTTTAACAGGCTCGATTTACCGGCGTTAGGACGTCCGGCAATCACCACTTTCATCCCTTCGCGCAACAAACTACCCTGACGTGCTTCAGCACGCACTGCATCAAGATCGGCAATAACGTCATTGAGCTGGGCTTCAATTTTGCCGTCGGAGAGGAAATCGATCTCTTCATCAGGGAAATCAATTGCCGCTTCGACGTAAATGCGCAAGTGGGTGAGGGCTTCTACCAGATGATTAACCCGTGCGGAGAATGCGCCTTGCAGCGAGTTAAGTGCCGAACGGGCCGCCTGTTCCGAGCTGGCGTCGATAAGATCGGCAATCGCCTCAGCCTGGGCTAAGTCGAGTTTATCGTAAAGAAACGCGCGTTCGGAAAACTCACCAGGGCGAGCAATCCGCAGGCCGGGAATGGTCAGAATGCGTTTTAACAGCAGGTCGAGGATCACCGGACCGCCATGACCCTGCAGTTCAAGCACATCTTCGCCGGTGAACGAGTTCGGGCCAGGGAACCATAGCGCAATCCCCTGATCGAGCACGCTGCCGTCGGCGTCTTTAAATGGCAAATAATCGGCGTAGCGCGGCTTAGGTAGTTTACCCAGCACGGTTTCGGCAACTTCACGGGCTTTGAGGCCGGAGATGCGCAGGATGCCAACACCGCCACGTCCCGGAGGCGTGGCCTGGGCTACGATAGTGTCATTATCGCTCATGATGTTCCTGTTGCTTTGTGTGGCGGATGCGCGGTGCTTATCCGCCCTACGAAAAGAAAAAAGGCGGTCAACTGACCGCCCTTATTTTAGCGAAAACTCACCGAATCAGGATTTTTTCTTCTCGCGGCTATGCAGGCCACGTTTTTCCAGACCACGGTAAATCAGCTGCTGCTGAATAATGGTTACCAGGTTGCTGACGATATAGTACAGCACCAGACCTGACGGGAACCACAGGAAGAACACGGTGAAGATGACCGGCATAAAGGTCATGATCTTCTGCTGCATCGGGTCGGTCACTGTGGTCGGCGACATCTTCTGAATGAAGAACATCGTTACGCCCATCAGGATCGGCAGGATGTAGTACGGGTCCTGTGCCGACAGGTCGTGGATCCACAGTGCAAACGGTGCCTGACGCAGTTCAACGGAACCCATCAGCATGTAGTACAACGCCAGGAAGATTGGCATCTGGATCAGCAGCGGGAAGCAGCCGCCCAGCGGGTTAACCTTCTCAGCTTTGTACAGCGCCATCATTTCCTGGCTGATACGCTGTTTGTCATCGCCCAGACGCTCACGCATTGCCTGAATCTTCGGCTGCAGCATACGCATCTTCGCCATGGAGGTGTACTGCGCTTTGGTCAGCGGGTACATGATGCCACGAACGATAAAGGTGATGATGATAATGGAGAAGCCCCAGTTACCCACAAAGCTATGGATCCATTTCAGCAGTTTGAACAGCGGCTGAGAGATGAACCACAACCAACCGTAATCAACGGTCAGATCCAGGTGCGGAGCAACAGCTGCCATTTTGTCCTGGATTTCCGGGCCAACCCACAGGGTGCTGTTCATCGCGCCAGTCTGACCAGGCTGAACCAGTACCGGCTGAGATTTATAGCCGATAGCGGCGATGCCGTTACCCAGATTAGCGGTATAGAAGTTGTTGGTACCGTCGTTATGCGGGATCCACGCCGTCGCGAAATACTGTTGCAGCATCGCCACCCAACCACCTTTCGAAGAGATGTTCAGGTTTTCGTTATCGGCAATGGTATCGAACTTGTATTTCTCATACTTCTCGTCAGGCGTGGAGTACGCCGCGCCACGGAAGGTGTGCAGTGCGAAGTCTGTCTCTTATACACATCTCCGAGCCCACGAGACTGCAGCTAATCTCG
>ENA-OWYT01000565-OWYT01000565.1-human-gut-metagenome-genome-assembly--contig:-NODE-565-length-12628-cov-10.757258_pt1 | contig 12628 bp, 12 predicted proteins | sample MGYA00249752_ERZ652090 | MGnify/ENA primary metagenome ERZ652090 (study PRJEB26925, sample SAMN05827105) | human gut metagenome | biome: ENVO:2100002; feature: ENVO:00000062; material: ENVO:00002003...
GCTCCATGACCTTTTTGAAAACTTCGGGGCTGTACTGTGGAGGATAGCCGTTTTTTACAAGGCAGATATGAATGAGTCAGTCCTCACCTCCGGGGCTGTCTCTTTTTTTATAAAAACTTATACAATCTTTGTTCCGATTGCAAAACCCTTTCCCCCACTTAATACTTTTAGCGGTATTATGACTTTGCAAGAAAGAAATGGGGTGAACAATTATGAGCATTACAAATGCGGCGAGAAGATTTGAACAGAGATTTGACGCAAAAGCGGAGCGCTTTATTTGGCATCATCCGCTACTTGGCTCCATCTCCATCTTTGTTGGAATGCCCTTACTGGTTTTGGCGTGTGTCTGTATCAGCACGATCGTTATCGCCTTCCCGATGGCATACATTTTAGGTTGGTTGTAATCTTTATTTCATCTTTAAACGCGCAAAAGATCACTAATGCCATTTTTAGAGGAAAGGGTTTATGATATTGGGGACAGCAAAAAAGGAGGATAGCTTTTATGCAAATACTAATTGCACTCATAGGTGTATGTGCGGCAGCAATGCTGCTGTGGTATGTCTATATTTTAATGAAGGGAGATGATCAGGCATGAGCGCCATGATTCAGTATGTTTTATACCTTGCCATTCTGGTTGTTTTGGCAATTCCGCTGGGCGCATACATAAAAAACGTCATGAACGGCGAGAAAACTTTTTTGTCCAAAGTTCTGACACCGTGCGAAAACCTGATTTACAAGGTTATGCGTGTAGACAGAGAAGAACAGATGACATGGAAAAAATATGCGGTAAGTGTATTGACCTTTTCCGGTGTCGGGCTTGTTTTTCTGTTCCTGCTTCAACTTGTGCAGGGTGTTCTTCCCGGAAATCCGCAGCATCTTTCCGGTGTGAAATGGGATTTGGCATTTAACACTTCTGCAAGTTTCATTACCAATACAAACTGGCAGGCATATTCCGGTGAATCCACATTGAGTTATCTCACTCAGGCTTTAGGTCTGACTGTTCAGAACTTTGTTTCCGCAGCTACAGGTATCGCCGTTCTATTTGCATTGATCCGTGGCTTTATCAAGGTGAAATCCTCCGGGTTGGGAAGCTTTTGGGTGGACTTGACCCGCATTGTGGTTCACATCCTACTCCCGCTGAATCTGGTCATTTCTCTGCTGCTGGTAGGCGGCGGCGTGATTCAGAACCTGAAAAGTGCAGAAACAGTATCCCTTGTAGAACCGATTGCCGTCAGTGCAGAAGGCGAAATCCTTGAGGATGCGGTAATTGACTTAGACACCGAAACCGTCACTGTAGATGGCGAAATCGTTTCGGATGCACAGATCGTCACCGAGCAGTTCGTACCGATGGGTCCTGCGGCCAGCCAGGTCGCAATCAAACAGACCGGCACTAACGGCGGCGGTTATATGGGCGTCAACTCCGCACATCCTTTGGAAAATCCCAATGCCTTTACCAATCTGATCGAAATGATTTCCATTCTGCTGATTCCGGCGGCACTGTGTTTCACATTCGGTTCTGCAGTAAAGAACAAGAAGCAGGGTGTTGCGATCTTTATGGCAATGTTTCTCTGCCTGGTTGTTGCTTTGGGCTGTATCGCCGTCACTGAACAGGTTGGCACCCCCCAGCTTGCACAAAACGGCGCAGTCAATATGTCAATGGCCGAACAGGCAGGCGGCAATATGGAGGGCAAGGAGACTCGCTTTGGCATTGCAGGGTCCTCTACATGGGCAGCTTTCACCACAGCAGCCTCCAACGGCTCTGTAAACTCCATGCATGACAGCTACACGCCTCTTGGCGGCATGGTGACTATGCTGCTGATGCAGCTTGGCGAGGTTGTTTTCGGCGGCGTGGGCTGCGGCCTTTACGGTATGCTTGCTTTTGCTATTCTGACGGTGTTCATTGCCGGTCTGATGGTAGGCCGTACACCGGAATTCCTTGGCAAGAAAATTGAGCCTTATGAGATGAAATGGTCGGTACTGGTTTGCCTTGCAACACCCATTGCAATTCTGGTCGGCAGCGGCCTTGCCGCTGTAGTACCCTCTGTCATGGATAGCCTGCATAACGGCGGTGCCCACGGTTTCTCTGAAATGCTGTATGCCTACTCATCCTGTGGCGGCAATAATGGCTCTGCCTTTGCTGGTTTTAATGCGAATACCGTATTTCTGAATGTAAGTCTGGGACTGGTGATGCTCTTTGCCCGGTTCCTGCCCATCATCGGCACACTTGCAATCGCAGGCAGCTTGGCTGGGAAAAAGAAAATTGCCACGACAGCGGGCACCTTGTCTACCACAAATGGAATGTTTGTTTTTCTGCTGATTGTTGTGGTATTGCTGATCGGTGCGCTGAGCTTCTTCCCGGCGCTTGCTCTTGGTCCACTTGCTGAGTTCTTTGGCAGCATTGCGTAACGGAGGGTTACAGATATGAGTACAAAACAGAAAAGTGCTTTTGCCGACCGGAAAATGCTCGGCAGGGCAATTAAAGATTCTTTTGTGAAATTGAGCCCGAAAACACAGGCAAAAAATCCGGTCATGTTTCTGGTTTTTGTGGCTGCTATTTTGACCAGCATTCTTTGGGTGGTGTCCCTGTTCGGCTTAAAAGACGCTCCAAGCGGATATACGCTGGCGATTGCCATTATCCTTTGGTTTACCGTGCTATTTGCCAACTTTGCCGAGGCCATTGCAGAAGGTCGTGGTAAAGCACAGGCAGATTCTCTCCGGGCATCCCGAAAGGATGTGGACGCACATAAAATTCCCTCCGTATCGCAGAAGGACAGCGTGACTGTGGTTCCATCCGCCCAGCTGAAAAAAGGGGAACTGGTGATTGTCAAAGCAGGAGAGCAGATTCCGGCAGACGGCGAAGTCGTAGAAGGGGCGGCATCTGTGGATGAAAGCGCCATCACCGGCGAATCCGCTCCTGTAATTCGTGAGGCAGGCGGCGACCGCAGCGCTGTGACCGGCGGCACCACTGTACTGTCGGACTGGATCGTTGTCAGAGTGACCAACGAAGCCGGAGAGAGCTTTCTGGACAAGATGATTGCGATGGTAGAAGGTGCTGCCCGGAAAAAGACGCCCAACGAAATTGCTTTGCAGATTTTTCTGGTAGCCTTGTCCATCATCTTTATTTTAGTAACAGTCTCCCTCTACACTTATTCTATTTTTTCTGCAAAACTGGCAGGAATTGAGAATCCAACCTCTGTAACAACTCTGGTTGCGCTGCTGGTATGCCTTGCTCCTACTACCATTGGTGCCTTGCTTTCTGCCATCGGTATTGCCGGTATGTCCCGACTGAACCAGGCAAATGTTCTGGCCATGAGTGGACGCGCCATTGAAGCCGCCGGTGATGTAGACACTTTGATGCTTGACAAAACCGGAACCATCACTCTGGGCAATCGACAGGCATCGGAGTTCATTCCGGTAGATGGTGTAGATATTCAGGAACTGGCAGACGCCGCTCAGCTTTCTTCTCTGGCAGACGAGACCCCTGAGGGCAGAAGCGTTGTCGTGCTGGCCAAGGAACAGTTTGGAATTCGTGGCAGAAGCCTTCAGGACAAGAATATGCACTTTGTCCCATTTACTGCCGTGACCCGTATGAGCGGCGTCGATTTTGACGGCAACGAAATCCGAAAAGGCGCAGCAGACGCCATGCAGAGTTATGTGACCCATGCAGGCGGTATGTATTCTCCGGACTGTGATCGAGTTGTCAAGTCTATTGCGTCCAAGGGCGGCACACCTCTGGTCGTAGCTAAGAACCACAAGATCCTCGGCGTTATCTATCTGAAGGATATTATCAAGCAGGGTGTGAAGGAGAAATTTGCAGATCTGCGAAAAATGGGTATCAAGACCATTATGATCACCGGCGACAATCCGATCACAGCTGCGGCCATTGCTGCCGAGGCCGGTGTGGATGATTTTCTTGCGGAAGCAACCCCGGAAGGAAAGCTGGCAATGATCCGGGATTTTCAGGCCAAGGGTCACTTGGTAGCCATGACAGGCGACGGCACCAACGACGCCCCGGCTTTGGCACAAGCAGACGTTGCAGTTGCCATGAACAGCGGCACACAGGCAGCAAAAGAAGCAGGCAATATGGTGGATCTGGACTCTTCGCCTACAAAGCTGATCGACATTGTACGCATCGGCAAACAGCTTTTGATGACACGAGGCAGCCTGACCACCTTCTCCATTGCTAACGATGTGGCAAAATACTTTGCCATTATTCCGGCGCTGTTTGTGGGACTTTATCCGGGTCTGTCTGCTCTGAATATTATGGGGCTGCACTCCCCGCAGAGTGCTGTCCTCTCTGCGATCATTTATAATGCACTCATCATTATCGCGCTCATTCCGTTGGCGCTGAAAGGTGTGAAATACCGTGAGGTCTCTGCCGGAAAGCTGCTGTCACGGAATCTGCTGGTTTATGGGCTGGGTGGTCTGGCTGCTCCCTTTATCTTTGTGAAACTAATCGATATTCTGCTTGTATTTACCGGTCTGATGTAAGGAGGATGCATCCTATGAATGCAGTAACAAGGAAAACGATCTCGTATTTTGAAGGAATGATTGGAATGAGCTTCGCCATTCTATGTGCGACCACCCTGCGTTTCGCCCTGTGGGCGCCGGAATTGCTTCAGAAAATTTTTCTCACCATATTCGGATAAGGGGGTATCTATCATGAAAACGATAAAAAGTGTCCTGCCAAAGGCAGGCATGATCTTTTTGATCTTTACTCTGCTGTGCGGCGTGATCTATACGGGTGTTGTAACAGGAATTGCTCAGCTTATTTTCCCGGATAATGCAAACGGAAGCATCATTGAAGTAGACGGGAAAAAATACGGCTGTGAGTTGCTGGGGCAGCAATATACAGATGAAGCCCATATGTGGGGGCGCATTATGAATATTGATGTTTCAACCTATACGGATGAAAACGGAAAGGCACTGATGTACGCCGCTCCCTCCAACCTCTCTCCGGCAAGCGAGGAGTATGCACAGCTCGTGGCAGAGCGGGTAGAAAAGCTCCGGGCTGCAAATCCTGAAATGGACGAAACGGCCATTCCGGTGGATCTGGTTACTTGTTCCGGCAGTGGGCTTGATCCCCATATTTCCCCGGCAGCAGCGGAGTATCAGGTAGCACGCATTGCAAAGGCAAATGATATGACCGAAGATGAAGTGCGTGAGATCATCCAAAACTGCACCGACGGACGATTCCTTGGCATCTTTGGTGAAGAGACCGTCAATGTGCTGAAAGTCAATCTGATGCTGGACGGTATTCTGGAGAAGTGAAATGAACATAGCTAAAATCATGATTCCCAAAATCTCCACTGTATTTCTTTATGAAAAGGATACGATTCGTCAGGGATTGGAACGGTTTATGGTACATGGCTATACCGCTGTCCCGGTACTGAATGATCAGGAACAGTATATTGGAAGCGTGACGGAGGGAGATTTCCTCCGCCACCTTCTTGCTTGCCAGACAACAGACTTGAAAGTACAGGAGGGATACCGACTTGGCAGCATTGTTCGCAGAGATTTTTGCCCTGCGTTACAAATAGATGCAGATTCCGAGCAGGTTGTAACTGCAATGCTGAATCAGAATTTTGTCCCCATCGTTGATGGCCGGAATGCTCTATGCGGGATTCTGACAAGGAAACGGCTGATTGAATTTCTGGCACAAGCTCGTGATAAAAAAGAATAAGTCCTGCATCTTTAGACGGTCTTAATACAGATACGCATTCTCTTTTACCTTTTTTACTCCCTTTGATATATGATTAAGGACACGTAAAGAGTCATAAAGGGAATCACTTCTACATGAGTGACAGATAGGAGGGTTAAAATGGAACTGCCAAGACAAGATCCGGATCAGCTTCTTCGTGCGATCCGTAACGATGCATCCACTAAGAAAAGCGGAAAACTCAAAATCTTTTTCGGTTATGCCGCAGGTGTCGGAAAGACCTATGCCATGCTTCAGGCGGCTCATCAGGCTAAGGAGCGTGGCATCGATGTGGTTGCTGGATACATAGAGCCCCATGCCCGACCCCAGACGATGGCACTTCTGGACGGCTTGGAGCAGCTTCCTGTGAAACAAGTTGCTTACGAAGGAATGACCCTTCGTGAATTTGATCTTGATGCTGCGCTCAAGCGAAATCCCCAGCTCATACTGGTGGATGAGTTGGCCCATACCAACGCCGAAAGCAGTCGGCACACGAAGCGGTATCAGGATATTCAGGAACTGCTAAATACTGGAATTGATGTCTATACGACTGTAAATGTCCAACATATCGAGAGTCTCAACGATACAGTAGCCTCTATCACCGGAATTCTTGTGCGGGAGCGCATTCCGGATTCCACCTTTGATCAAGCAGATCAGGTAGAACTGGTGGATATTGAGCCTGCGGAGTTGCTGGAACGACTGGCAAGTGGAAATGTGTACCGGGAAGATCAGGCGCAGCGGGCAACAGTTAATTTTTTCACGCTGGAAAATCTCACCGCATTGCGGGAAATCGCCCTCCGTCGGTGCGCTGACCGGGTGAACTTGCTGACGGAAAGCGCCAGAGTACAGAGCCGAGGCGATTACCATACAGACGAGCGCATTCTGGCATGTCTTTCCTCGTCGCCATCCAACGCAAAAATCATTCGGACTGCTGCAAGGATGGCAAGAGCCTTTCGGGGAACATTTACCGCTCTTTATGTGGAAACGCCAAATACAGCGGCGATGAGTGACGATGATAAAAAGCGTTTGCAGGATAATAAGCGTCTGGCCCAGCAACTTGGCGCTGTGATTGAGACAAGTTATGGCGATGACGTGCCTTATCAGATTGCGGAATTTGCCCGTCTTTCCGGCATCTCAAAAATCGTAATTGGACGAAGTACCGTTGCACGAAAGAATATTTTCAGCAAGCCCACCTTGACGGAACGCCTGATTTCCAGCGTACCTAATCTGGATATTCATGTGATACCGGATGCCAGCATAGGAACCAGCTATCAGGAAAAAAAGCGTAAGGCGCAGGCAGATGCGATGCCCCTGCGTGATGTTCTGAAGAGTATAGTCGTATTGCTGGTAGCTACACTAATTGGCTGTGGCTTTGACGCTCTTGGGTTCACGGAGAGTAATATTATCGCAGTTTACATATTAGGCGTACTTGTGACCGCTGTAATCACAACCAACCGACTGTGCGGGATTCTGACCTCGGTTGTCAGTGTGCTGGTTTTCAATTTCTTTTTTACCACTCCGAGACTGACATTCCATTTTGACGATCCGAACTATATTGTTACCTTTACCATTATGTTTATAGTAACACTGCTTTCCGGATCTCTCGCTACCCGGCTGAAAGAAAATGCGAAACAATCTGCCCATACAGCTTACCGTACAAAGATTCTTTTTGAAACCAACCAGCTTCTGCAAAAAGAGCAGGATGAGAATGCGGTAATCTCCGCTACGGCAGGGCAGCTTATGAAGCTGCTGAAAAAAGATATTGTCGTCTACCTGTCTGATGGTAAAGAACTTGCCACCCCTAACGTTTTTCGTGCTGTTAACAGCATTCAGGAAGATTTAATTTCTGAGAACGAGAAAGCAGTCGCCGGTTGGGTCTTCCGAAACAATAAACACGCCGGTGCCACAACAGATACATTATCCAGTGCAAAGTGTTTATACCTTGCGATTCGGGTCAACCAGCATGTATATGGAGTGGCTGGTATTGCGGTGAACGGTATTCCGCTGGACTCTTTCGAAAACAGCGTACTCCTCTCTATTCTGGGCGAGTGCGCTTTGGCACTTGAAAACATCAAAAACGCCAAAGAAAAAGAGGAAGCGGCTGTTCTGGCGCAAAATGAACAGCTTCGTGCTAACCTGCTGCGGGCAATCTCTCATGATCTTCGAACCCCTTTGACAGCGATTTCTGGCAGCGCAGACAATTTGCTTGCAAATTATAAAAAGATGGATGATGCATTGCGGGAGCAGACCTTTACCGATATTTATGACGATTCCATGTGGCTGATCAATCTCGTTGAAAACCTGTTGGCAGTCACACGAATTGAGGGCGGACAGGTCAATCTAACTCGGAGTATCGAACTCATGGATGAGGTGGTTTCCGAGGCTCTGAAGCACATCAACAGAAAGAGTAAAGAACACACCATTCGTGTGACCAGCGGGAAAGACTTTATCCTTGCCCACATTGATGCGAAGCTGATCGTTCAGGTGATTATCAATTTGGTTGACAACGCCATCAAATATACCCCTGTCGGTTCAGTAATTGAAATACATACCGATCAAAAAGAGCAATGGGTCACGGTTTCCGTTTCCGACAACGGCCCTGGGATTCCCGATGAGCAGAAACCCCGTATTTTCGATATGTTTTATAGCGGGGCCAATAAAGTGGTCGACAGCCGCAGAAGCCTTGGATTGGGGCTGTCCCTCTGTAAGTCCATTGTGACCGCCCACGGCGGCACGATTTCCGTATCAGACAATCAGCCAAATGGCACTGTGTTCACATTTACATTACCCGCCGGGAAGGTAGAACTTCATGAATAAACCTTTGATATTAGTGGTTGAGGATGATCCATCTATACGAAATCTCATTACAACCACATTGAAAACAAATGATTATCGTTATGTGGTAGCGCCCAGTGGCTCGACAGCCATTATGGAGGCCACATCGCACCATCCTGAAATCATCTTGCTGGATTTGGGCTTGCCGGATATGGATGGCGTTCAAGTCATTCAAACGGTACGCTCCTGGTCCAATACCCCCATCATTGTAATTAGCGCCAGAAGTGAAGATAATGACAAGATTCATGCATTGGATGCCGGAGCTGACGATTATCTGACAAAACCTTTTTCTGTTGAAGAATTATTGGCTCGACTTCGTGTGACGCAGCGAAGACTCTCTCTGATGACGGCAGAGATGTTTACTGCCAGTTCTGTATTTGTGAATGGTAAGTTGAAAGTGGATTATGCCGGGGGATGCGCTTATCTGGATGAAAACGAACTTCACCTGACACCCATTGAGTATAAGCTGTTGTGTCTGCTGTCCAAGAATGTCGGCAAAGTACTGACCCATACCTTTATCACACAAAATATCTGGGGCCGCAGTTGGGATAACGATGTGGCTTCCCTGCGGGTATTTATGGCAACACTGCGGAAAAAGCTGGAGCCAACAGAGGAGTCCCCGCAATACATCCAAACACATATTGGTGTGGGCTATCGTATGATAAAAGTAGAATAATACTATGCGGTCGGCCAGTGTTCGCACATGGCCGACCTCGCTAATTGTGTTATGACGATTTCTCTTGTCCGTAAAAAATGTTGCATCTAATCGTAGCTTAACCAACGCTTTGCGTTCCTTGCTCTTTTCCTTGATTTGAACAGAAAGCAGTTGAATACGGACTGAAAGGTCGTATTGTTGTGGCAAGCAGTGCAGACGTATATACATCTGCTTATTTTGCGTTGCAAAATGCTTGTTGGGGAGTGCCCCAAACCCCTTTGATCTGCATTTTCCAATGCAGGCTACGCATCCCGATGGGACGCTTTTTACCCGGTGATGTTCTCCGAGTCGTCGAGGACTTGCATGAGGCGAGAAGCGGCTTCCGCCAGAGAAGCATACTTCATCTGTTCCGGAACAGGCGCATCCAGAAGCGTAATGCCCCATTCCTGCATACATTCCGCAAGCTTCTTCTGCGCCAGCAGTGCAGCCTCCCGGCGCACCTCCGGGGAAGCGTCCGTGTCCAGCACATAGGCAACAGTAAACTCGCCGTTGCGATCTTCCGTCAATTGCACCATGGAATCGTGGTCAATCCAGAAATGGCAAAACCAGACCCTGCCGCCGATGTTTTCCATGTTATGGCAGAGATCTTCTTCACCACTCCATTGCGGCACTTCGGAGAGAATGCTCTGCAGCTGCTCATACGCTTGCTGTTCGGCAGGGGTGGCTTTCTTGCAACTGTATTCCCGCTGGATGGTACGCTGCCAGTACAATGCCAGCTTGCCGCACTTTGCCTGCTCGATTGCATCCTGAATATCGGCTAAAATGCTGTACCGTGGTTCTCTCATCTTGACACCCCCAAAATCAACTCTTTAGGAAGCGATACATCCTATAAAAATGATTATAGCCGAAAGGAATGCAAAAGAAAAGCGCACCGGCTAAATTTCAGCCGATGCGCTTGCAAAGTTTGCGATTTTATTCCTCGTTTGTGAGGTAAGGGAGATTGCCGATATAGGTGTCCAGCAGATCGAGTGCCGCTTTTTTCTGGATGGGGGTCAAGCCCTCCAGCCGCTTGCAAATCTCGTCGTCGGTCACATGGGATGCGCTGGGAACCAGATCGCACAGCAGTGTGTCTGCGGAAATATTCAGAGCATTCAGAAGTTTAACAATGGTGGCAAGACCGGGTTCCTTTAAGCCGCGCTCTACCATGCCGATATAGTTGGAAGAAAGCTCGGATTCTTCCGCAAGCTGTTCCAGCGTCAACCCATGCCGTATCCGCTGCTCCCGTAGTCGCTGTCCAAAAAGCTCTTTCATAGTGCAACCTCATCCTATCGTGTTCTTTACACTCCATAGGATACCTGTTGACCGCACCAACATACACAATCGAAAGATATGAACCATTCCGTTAAAGATTGAACCAACGAAAAAAGATTGCCGAGTGCCGACCTCTTGCGGTCAACTCTCGGCAATCTTTTCTTATCGAACTTGCTCGTTCTCCTGTACTGTTTTTTCTTCCGCAAAAAATCGCTCCACATTTTTCTGTGCCCGAACCAGTTCTTGCATCTCGTTCCGTGCCTTGCGGTAGTCCGTGTAGGCTGCTTTCTTTTGGGTCAGTAGTTCTGCAAACTCCGCATCCAACTCCTTGACTTTTGGGAGCGTTTTCAAATTGGATTCATCAAACGCCGCTTTCGCCGCCTTGTGCAGAGTGATCTCCTCCCGGTGGGCTTCCAGAAATGCTTTGCTGTACCCGGCTTTCCGATAAGCGGCGTACACCTCACGGGTCTTGGCATAGTTGATGATATGGGTTTTCAGCACGGCAATTTCCGTCAGCCTTGCTTCTGCTGCCTTGATGGAATCGCCCATAGTATGATAGCGTTCGGTTGCCGCTGATACACGTTCCCGCAGTTCGTCGGCACTGCTGATCTTCTGCTCCTGCAAAAATAGCAGTGTCTTGGACATCTCTTTCAGGTTGAACTTCGTTGCCCACTTTTTGTAGCCGACGCTTTTGCCCTCTGCCATTTTTCCCTGAATGTCCACCAGCAACTGGAAGGGCTGCTCCTTGGGCTGCTTTTTCTGGTACGGCTGGTGCTTCGCCTTTCCCTCCAGCACTGCCTTGATCTCGTCCTCGCCATAGCCGATGCCCAGTGTGCGGAAACGGATAAATCGTTTCTGCCGTGCGCCCTTCACCGCCGTGTGCTTTCCACGCTTCACCTCATAGCCCTGCTGCTCCAGCCTTTGCAGAAAAACTTCAAAGTCCTTCGGTTTTTCTGCAAGGATGGTGTCAATGATTCCGCACAGGCGGTTCCTGTTGCTTTCCTTGGGAGGATAGAGAACACGCTTCTGCCGTTCCCGATAGGGCTTCTTCTCAATGACGGACAACTGGTGTTCCAAGCAAATCAGGTCGCTCAACCGCTGCACTGCCAACGCCGAAAAGAAAAAATCCCGGACCTTTCTGGTGCCATCCAGTGCCGTAGAGTTGAAAATCACATGGTTGTGGATGTGCTGCCGGTCCGCCACTACAAAGGCGTGCTCGCCCTTGGTAAAGCGCATGGCAAGTTCATAGCCCACCTTTTTTGACCGTTTACATCCTTGACACCTCCGTTCTGTTTGTGATGAATATATATAACTATCGTTATTTTTCTTTGCCAAGATTGCTTACCATGCTACAATAGCCGCATCTACGGCCACCAGACAACAGGAGGAGTATCTCATGGCCAAAACTGCCGACACCATTGCAATTTATTCCCGCAAGTCCCGCTACACCGGCAAGGGCGAGAGCATCGGAAATCAGATCGACCTCTGCCACGAATATATCCGCACCCACTACGGCGATGCCGCAGCACAGCAAGCGGTCGTCTTTGAGGACGAGGGCTTTTCCGGCGGCAACCTGAACCGCCCGGACTTCAAAAAGATGATGACCGCCGCCAAGGCGCGGAAGATCCGTGCCATCGTGGTCTATCGTCTGGACCGCATCAGCCGCAACATCAGCGATTTTTCCAGCCTGATTGAAGAGCTTGGACGGCTGGGCATCAAAACAAAAACCGGGCGTTCGTTCACCCGGTTTTCCATCAAGTCGATTTTGCAGAATCCCGTCTACCTGATTGCAGACAAGGACGCCTATCAGTATTTTGTGGACAACGAGGCAGAACTGTTCTCCCCGGAGTCCGATTTTGACGGCATTCCCGCCCAAAGTCAGGAAAAAGGGCAAGCCATCCTTCATAAATTAAAGTAACAGTTTATGATGCTTCGGGGAGGAACTCGGCATGTTTTTATCTCTTTTACAATTTTTCGCCACAAAATTTCTGTTTCTGGCGCTTCATCTGGAAGCGGGCAGTTTCCCCCGCCCGCTGAGCCCGCAGGAAGAGATCCGGACCTTTGCCGCCCTGCGGACTGGTGATTCGTCCGCCCCTGTCTCTTATACACATCTGACGCTGCCGACGAAC
>ENA-OWYT01000583-OWYT01000583.1-human-gut-metagenome-genome-assembly--contig:-NODE-583-length-12383-cov-6.703034_pt1 | contig 12383 bp, 11 predicted proteins | sample MGYA00249752_ERZ652090 | MGnify/ENA primary metagenome ERZ652090 (study PRJEB26925, sample SAMN05827105) | human gut metagenome | biome: ENVO:2100002; feature: ENVO:00000062; material: ENVO:00002003...
TATCCAACTGGTGGAACAGCATCCTTGGGAATATGCCACGGCGATCCTTTTCCATCTTGATTGCAGTTTGGAATTTTACCTTCCCTGCACCACTTGGAAACTGTAGCCTGTGTCACGCCGTATTTTTCAGCAAATTCTCGTGTTCCTATAGCTTCACTCATTTATGTAGTCCTCAAATTGATGCATTCAAATATTACGCTATTAATCTTTCAAGCAAAACTCTTCTATTACAGATCTGCAAATAAATCGGCTTTGTACACGCCGTCCTCCAGCATCTTCTTGAAGCTATGTCTGTCTGCCATTGTCCCGCTCCTTAAACTGTTTTTATTATACCAGAAAACACAAAGGATTGCGAACAGGCGACCCCGCAGGTTTCGTCATTCTGCCTATGCCTGTATGGCGGTGTGATGGTCATAGAGCCAGGGAAATATAAAGTTTTCAAGGTGCTGAAATTTTATCCGGATTCTCCTGTGGATACGTCACAGACCGTGAAACAGCGTCCGGAGAGGCTGTAACACCGGGAATGGATCTGACTGGATAACAGGCATAAAAAATCTATGTTTTGCACAAAGATCAGGTGGGCTTTTGCGGTGTTACTTCCCTGACTTTGGGGTTCAGGGGATTCAGCCCAATCATAAGATAACGGAACTGTTCCTCTGTAAGGTCTTCGGCCTCTTCGCTGGTTCTCGGCCAGGACAGGGAACCTGCCTCCAGCCGTTTGTAGAGCTGAAGAAAACCGTCTCTCATCCATAGAAGTCCCTTGATGCGGTCGAACCGTCTGCCACAGAATAGGAATAAAGTTCCCTTTTCAAAAGGATTCTGATGGTATCTGTCTCCGATGATCATGGACAGCCCATCGATCCCTTTGCGCAGATCCACATATCCGCAGGCAAGCCTCGTGGTATATACATCTGATTCCGGTTTTCAAATGACAACATCGCACTGTATGCATGGCCGAAGGTTTCTCCTGGACGCAGATCCACAGCTACATTGAATATTGAACCATGCAGGCAGGACACTAGCTTCGCCTGGGCGTGTTCTCCTTCCTGAAAATGCAGACCACGCAGTGTGAACGCTTTCTTGCTGTATCCCTGGTTGATCTGACAGATTCTGAAATCCACCGACTTGTCGTATGGCACAACCAGATACCCCCGAAAATCTTCAAATGCCGGGACTTTGAGTATTATTGGCTTTGTGTTCATTTTATAAGTCTCCTTTTATTTTCATTTCAAACTATATGTATTATAAGACAACACAAGGTTTCCCCCTGTGTTGTCACAAGACATCCAAACTTCAAAAACTGCGTCCATGCTATTTTTGTAAAAATCTCAACCTGTCCCATGACATGTCTCGAACACGCAAGTTATCTTCTATTCCCACAGCAGCTTACAGTCCGCCACATCCACAAGGCTGTCCATAAACACCTCATGCAGACGCTCTGCCACCTGCTCCTTCGTCACGCCTTTCTTCAGCAAGACCTGCAAAAAACCACCGCCGCCTGCACCGCAGACCAGTCGGCCATCGATCAGCTCCTCGATGCTGCTGAAGATCTGCTCGATCAACGTGTTGCTGCTTCCGGCATCCACCTTCTTACTCAGCTCCCAGTGGTAATCTAACAGCTTCGCAAAGCCATCCACGTTGCCGCGCTCCAGTTCAAACCGCATCAGCACCGCCACCTTCTGGATTTCCTCCAGCGCAAACACACTGTCCGGCTCATTGCCGGCATACCGTCCGATCACGTCACGGAGCAGGTTCCTTGCCAGCCTGCGCTGACCAGTGTAGATCAGACAGAAGCGTTCGTCCAGTTCCTTCCTTGCTTTCTCCGGGATCTCCACATGTACTACCTTCAGCTTCTGGTCGATCCCCGGCATGGAAGTGATGTACTTCAGTCCCGGTGTGACACCGCCCACCTGATCCTGCCAGCCGCCTCCGGTGGACATGATCTGCTCCATGGCCAGTACATGGGAATGCAAATCCTCCTCTGTATATCCGATCCCCATGAACTCAAACACCGCCTTCACACAGGCGGCGGAAAGGATCGATGAGGTCCCAAGGCCGGAACCCTTCGGCACGTTTGTCACCTCTGAATGCATGACAAAGCCGCCGCCCAGACGCTCCAGTATCTCTTTCAGGCTGTGCCCTTCCATCGGGATGATGCCGCAGGCAAGCAGACATGCCTTCTGCAAGGCAAAGGGATCAAACGAATCCCCGATGCGCTGCAGCTCACCGATCTCATCAAACTCCCCGTGTACATCCATATCTCGGCTGTCAAAAACCACCTTCAGCTCATTGATGCGTTCCAGCTTCACCACCACCGGCTTTTCACCGTTCAACATGATCGCCACATTCAGCACCGTACCGCCATGCTCATTGCAATACGGTGGGGTATCGCTCCATCCGCCGCCCCAGTTCACACGCAGCGGCAGTTTCACGGTATGGGTATCTTTCATGATGTGTGCCGTTTCATTATAGTTGAGACTGCGCACCGTAGCCTCCAGCACTTCAGACTGGATGGTTCCAAAGCACTTCTGTACTTCGTTCTCATCCTCCAGCACCACGCCAAGATAATAATGCAGGCGGAGCTTCTCACTGAAATCTGCCCTTGTAAGGCGTTTTTTCAGCCAGTGTCTCTGAATTTTCGTCAATGCCTTACGCTTCGGAAGCGTCTGTGCCGGTACCTGTCCGCGGATTGCTTTTACCAGTTCATCCATCAGCACAAGGTCGGCCATACGGCGGTTCCATGCGATGATGGCATCCGGGTCAGCCACATTGAAGCCGGAACACAGCGACTTGCGCGGACTCTCTTTCCAGTCCTCCAGCCTGCCTTCCCCGGTCACGAGCGCATACAGGTTCAGTGCCGCTGCCACCGCTTCCCTCACGGTGTCCTTCTCCGGATAAAGTTCTGCCGTCCAGAGGGTATGGGTTCCGCCATCCCAGAAATCCGTACCAAGCTTTTCTGCCACCTCATCCAGATCCCTACCAAACAGCCGGTTCTCCTTCGGATTATCCTGCACGCCAAAGATGCGCACGACAAACTTCCCGTCACGCTGTTTCAGCCCATGCAGAACCACCCCGTCCGGGATCACCTCATCGTGGATGTCCACAAAGGAAAGGACACAGTTGTTTCCCACCTTTGCATGGCTGTGGACATAGGATACCTCCAGATAGCAGTCCTTCCCAATGGAAACCCGGCTGCTCAGCACGCTGTTATACCCGGCCGTGCTGCCGCTGATGCTGCTTGCCACACAGCTGCTCCAGCCAAGGCTGGCATACGCATCCACGCCGCCGCACATCAGTGCCAGGATCTCCTTTGTCGTGCCAAAGTGGATAAACTTCGCCGGAGCCAGACGCAGCAGCTTCATCCGGTAAGGACGAAGCACCTTCCACACCTGTTCCCTCGCTTCTGTCAGTTCCTCACAGAATTCCCCTTCCGGCTTTTCCAGATAAAACTGCTCCAGCGTAGAATCCTCCGCTAACGGATAGAGAAAATCCGCATACAGGGACAGACGCACCTTCCCGTTGACATACCGGTCATACCCTTCCTCTGTCCTGATCAGGGAATACAGCGAATCCATCATGGCGGTGCTGAAGATCAGCGCACCGGTGTCAATGTCCACACAGCCGGCCTCATTCACCGCACCGGCCTTTCGCAGTTCCTCCTCTGACTTCTTCTGGAGGCAGCATCTCACGTTGCCGTCTTCCCCGTTCACATATACGCCATGGTTCTTTCCGACTTCCACGCGCTCCTTAAAGGAGACCGCCGCCGCACCAACATTATTATAGTCGATCTGCAGCGGATTAAACAGAAGCAGCACATCTCCGGACAGCAGCACCATCCCCTCACGGATTCGGGACGGGACCGAACTCATGCAGATCATGAATTCATCGAAAAGCGTAGAGCTGCGTCCATCCGGCAGCTGGTGTGGCACCGGCGAGAACAATTTCCCCAGTGCGGAATACTGCGGCACACGCTTGCTGTCACCACCGGAGTGGATGACCAGAACACGCAGCTTCCGGAAGTCTCCCTCCTGCTCATGGAGATACTTTAACACCTCCAGCGTCGCACCGCCGGAACCCACACGCTCGCCATCCCGGTCCGGGACCGCTGCAAACCTTGTCCCTGCCGGAAGATACTCCTTCCGCTCCTCGATCTGCCTGCGGAACCCCTCTGCCTGCTGGTCATTGGATGCCGTCAGGATCACATAATCCCATCTGGGAAAGTTTTTCAGTTTCACGGAACGGTTATAATCATCCCAGCAGTCCTGATAGGCCTGGGATAAAAACATTGAATATAAGCTCTTCATATTTTCTTCTCTCCTCTTTTTTCAGAATTTCCAGCCATCCTGCCGGTTTCTGTGTCTTTCCCTTTTCTTTCTCCTGTCTCAGCGCCTGCCTCGCCCCACTTCTCACGGAACTCCGACGGTGTGATGCCCTCGACCTGTTTGAAGATGCGGCTGAAATAATGTGGTGCGCCAAGACCGCATCGGTAGCCGATGTCCTCCAGCTTCTTATCCGTAAAGCGCAGCATCTGCTTGGCCTTTGTGATACGGAGGTTCCGGACATAGGTATGGATACTGACCCCGAACTGCTCCTTGAATACACGGGAAAGATGAAACTTGCTGATAAAAAACCGGTCTGCCAGCTCATCCAGCACGATCTTCTCCGTATAGTGTGCTTCCAGGTAGTTCCGGACCGGCAACAGGTTCTGCTTTTTCTGCGCCCTGTCCGGATGCTCTGCCGGATGCCACGACTCGTTCATGAGAAATACCAGCAGTTCATTCAAGCCGCTGTTGATCCGCATATCCCGGATATAGTCATCTGAAGATGCAAGATCAAACAGCGACTGGTGGAGTGACTGGAAGTCGGTGAGGGTGTCCGGTCGGAATACCGGTCGTCCTCCGCGCTCCTGATATTTCTGATAAACAGTCTGCATGGTCACACCGGAAAAATGGATCCACGACAGAGACCACAGGTCTGTATCGGTACTGTGTGAGTACGGCAGCTGACAGTCAATAAACACACAGTCCCCCTTGCCCAACTTATGCCGCTTGCCCTGATATTCCAGTTCACCGGAGCCGGAATTAACACAGAAAAACAGATATGATGACAGACGGGTGCGGGAGGAAGTATGTGGCTTCTTTGCCTGCAGGCTTCCGATCTCCTGCAGATATAAAAGGGCAGTCTTTGCAAAAGATGTCGGGGTGTAAAGAACGCGGTCTGAAAAAACAATGGGGGAGTCATCCTGAGAATCATGAAAAAATAAGTCCTTCATAGCCAGATACCTCCCCCATTTAGCTTTTTCTGTCATATTTTTTGTATACGCCGCCCCGGAGAAGAAACAGATACAGATAGTTTCATTCTCACGACATACTTCAAAAAAGCACAGCGATTTCTCGCTGTGCCTCAATGTCACCACTGTTTCCGATATTCTCTTGGACTGATTCCTTCTACTTTTCGGAACATCCGACTAAAATAGTTTGCATCTCCCATGCCGACCGCAACACCAACTTCATCCACGGTCATATCTGTAAATCGGAGTAGCTGCTTGGCTCTGGTGATCCGCTTTGAAATCATATAGTTATTGACCGTGGTACCGTAGGTTTCTCTGAAAATTTTGGATAGGTAAAACTTGTTAATAAAGAAGTATTCAGACAGATCATCCAGTGCGATTTTCTCTGTATAATGCTCGTCCAGATACTCCTTCACGGCTGCTAGTTCCAGCCGCTTTCTGGATATTGTAATGCTCTCTGGATGCCATGACTGCTCCATCAGTAATGTAAGTAAAGTCCCCAGCTTCTCATTGATTCGCATATCTCGTATGTAATCGGATGAGGAAGCCAAGTTATAGAGGTCTGTTAGAAGCGATGTAAATGGTGTTAAATCATCTGGATGAAATACCGGCCGGCCGCCGCGCTCCTTATATTTCTCATACACAGCTGGAAGAGACGGTGCATAAAAATGACACCATTGAAGAGACCAGAGATTATCGGAAGTAGAATGGCTGTACGCTTTCCGACAGTCGATGAACACACAGTCACCCTGACCTAGCTGATAAGTCTGCCCCTCGTAGGAAAGCGTTCCCTCACCAGACAGAACGATGAAGTAAAGGAACGATACCAAATCCTCTCTCTGGGATACATGGGGGTGAACAGCCTGCAAAGAGCCGACTTCCTGCAAATGGAGCAAAGACGTTCTGGCAAAGGTTGATGGGGTGTAAATGATTCGGGAGGAACTTACGGAAGAAGATTGTGGATTGAATAGTTCTTGGTCCATAAGCTGCTCCTTTCCTCTTACTCCTTTTTCCTTCGCTTATATCCAACTGGTGGAACAGCATCCTTGGGAATATGCCACGGCGATCCTTTTCCATGTACAAATATTCAATATGCCTTTACATTTCAGACGCTTACCTTATTATGCGTTACCTGCTAAACGTCCTTCTTATTTTCATTGCCGCATAGTACATCAAACCACCAACTGCTCCACCAACTGTGTTATAGAAGATGTCTGATAGTTGGAATGTTCCTAAGCGGAGCAATAATTGCAGCATCTCAATACTTACAGAAAAGATAAATGCTATCTTCCAGCTTTGCCATAAAATCTTCTTCCAACTGTTTCCAATATTCTCTCCGAACGTCCACATGACCATACTAGTGAACGGTATCATCATAATCACATTTTCAATACATTCCGTTGTCAGCTTCTCCTCACCATTCACCATCTTCCATATGCCCCATCCTCCCATGACATCGGACAATGGATTCATCCACAGATTTCGGTTTAACAGGGTTCGAAATAAAATCATCGATGCTACGAAAGCCAACAAAAACAGCTTCCTAAAATATATACTCTTTTTAAACTCTTTGTACCACGTTACTATAGCATTCTTCCAACCTTTTCCGGCATCTTGGGCTTTATAGGCATACAGGTAAAAAAACATAACGAGAAATGAAAGCAAAAGAGAGAATCCAAATGGTTCGTAGAAAGCCGTCAAGATATTTGTGAATATATTTCCGAGTAAATCAATCGTTTCCTTCATTATTTCTTACAGATCACTGAACAGATCCACCTTGTATATGCCGTCCTCCAGCATCTTCTTGAAGCTATCCTTTACTGCTGCAACATCCTCATGGTAGGTCATGCCATACCATGTATCGTTTGTCTTCAGGACTTTCACGGACATCTTTCCCTGTTCCAATAGCTCACCGATGAAAATCGGAATCAGATACTCTGCTTTCAGCGGATTTTCAGGTACTTCCTTCTTGAAAAACTCTTTGAAGCCCTGCTCCAGAACATCCAAGAACTCTGGAGTTAATCCCCACATATTCATGGAAACCAAAGAATTCACATCAACGACTACGCCGTCCGCTTCTGCACCGTTTGCAGTCTTTACGATATCCTTGGTCTCTACAACTTCGGTCAAGTTCCCATTCTCGTCCATCTTGCAGATACCACGAGTCACACCGCCGTTATCAGACAAAGTATTCTTCAGCACAAAGCCTGCCATGCAGGACTTATCACCATTCACCAAATACTCATGAACAGCTTTGAAACCTTCTTTGCCATAGTAATCGTCTGCATTGATCACAATAAAAGGAGTCTTGATGACCTTCTTTGCTGCAAGCACTGCCTGACCAGTTCCCCACGGCTTTGTACGACCTTCCGGCAGAGTTCCCGGAATATCCTTAATATCTTGGAAAGCATAGTCTACCGTTACATTATGAGCAGAGCAAATAGCTGCGATTCGATCACCGATTACCTCTTTGAATTCCTTCTCAATATCCTTACGGATAATAAATACCACATGGTTAAAACCTGCCTCAACGGCGTCATGAATTGAGTAGTCCATAATAATGTGATTTGAAGCATCTACCGGCTCCAACTGTTTGATTCCTGTTCCAAAACGGCTACCGATACCGGCTGCCATGATAAGTAATGTTGTGTTCATAATTTTTAGTACCTTTTTCTGACGATATTCTTTTACCATAGGTTTCGTTCTTCACATCTCAGACGACCAAAATGGATCGTTGCCTGCTGCTCACCACGAAGAGGCGTGTGAAGTCTTGAGCAGCTACCGTGTGTGAATTCACACGGCTTTATTTTACCGAGTACAGACGCTAATTCAACAATATTCGACTTTTCTAGTTACATTTTGCGTTTACAATTTAGTACCCGGGTCTGGCACCCGGTACTTCATTAATTTTCTATGTTTCAAAGATTTCCCAGTATGAATCCAAATCAGTATTTTCTAATTCGTCTATAAACTCTTCCTATTCCAAGTTTAAAGCTTCTCTTAAAAGCATTAATCAATCCATATTCTCCATATTTCTTAGCCATAAAATCAAAATCTTTTTTTAAATATGAATCCCAAAATTCTTCTCTATCCTCTGGCTTTGAAAATGGTCTTTGCATAGTAGACATCATACATTTTTCTACTGTACTAGTTTGGTAGATTAAATCTTTTTTTATCAAGTCAAAAACTTTTTCGCCTTTTTCATTATTAATCAAAACCAAGGAAACGCCTTTATCATCATTAAATCCCGGAATTGCACTATCTATTTTCCAAAAATCAGCAATTGTTATATCTGCAGGATGCATAATATCCTTATAGGGACATTTATAGCAACTTGGCCTAATAGTATAATGGGAATAGAACATATTTTTAAATACTTCACTATGAAAGCACTTAACTTTTCCTCTATAGTCTTTTAACTGTAATGTTTCTTTATGTGCCGCCCATCCAAACTTTTTTTTGTTTCTAAAATCAACCCCTATACATTTTGACTTATATTTCTGCTCCGCCCACTCTAAATAATCTTTCCATACTTTTGGACTCGGTACTCCATGGCATATTATATCTACCAAAATTAAATTAGAATAATCCTTTTGTAAAACTGCTTTTAAAGCTGCGATTTGACAAGACGTTCCAGAAAAAAGTACTGTATATCCATCCTTTAAATCATCCCTAACACGATTATAGCAATCTCCAATCTCACTTTGAATATATTTAGAACCTCGCATTTTATCGCGCTCTGTTTTCGTTGTAGCTCTGCAATGTTGCGCCTTACTGTTATCACTATTTAAACTACATCCATATACAACACCATTATTTTCTAATACATAATCTGATATTGCGGTAAAAAAGCCTCCTGATCGCGACTCTAGTCTAATAGATTCATCTTTGTGTTTTACGCCATAAACTTGTGGTGAACTAAACATTTTCTATTTTCCTTCCGTGTAATATAATTGATAGATTAAAAACCTTTTTCTGCTTGATTCGTTTTAAAAACACAAGTTTTAATGCATTTTTTACACCCGATACATTTACAAAAGTCAATTTCAGGATACAAGAATCCTTCTTCGTCTGGAGCCATAGTAATTGCATTAGCCGGACATACACTATAACAGGCAGAACAGCCACAACATTGAGCCTTTTCTATATACAAGACTATTTTTTCTTCCATAATTCACCATTTACCTTATTATTTTCTTTTTATAGTACGCCAAATCATTGATATTTTATTTTTAAAGAACCATCCAATCAGAATCGCAACAGCAATAATTATATAGCGAATTAAGGGATGTCCGTATAATAGAATGACCGATAAACATAATACGGAAGTTACAAAACCAATAAGAAAATACCTTTTTCCATTAAAGAACACATCGATATTTTCCTTTTCTTTTACACGTTTTGACATATAGGTGTAATGAAAGTATGTAAAAGCAGCAAAGCAAATTGCTGTTGTATATGCAGCTGCAATAAAACCAAAATACTTAATTCCAAAATAATTTAATACAACATTTATTGCCGCTCCGGCCATTGAAATATACATTGTATACTTGTTTTCTTCGTAAAAAAATTCAACATTTGCAAACAATGAATACATAAAAGAAAACTGAAGTCCAATAATAATCGGAGGAATACAATATACTGCTTCTATATATTTTTTACCAGCTAAAACAGACATCATTTCAGGTGCAAGACAACAAAAAAGCATTGCACAAACAGAAACAATTAAACATATAACGCATGACATATTATCAACTTCTTTAAAATTTTTTTCTTCTAATTTTTCATATTGCCATGGTATAAACGCATTATTAACACTTTGGGTTACAATTCGCAGTACAGCAGCCGCATTGTATGCAACACTATAAATACCAGCTGATGCCATTCCAACCATCTTCTGAATCATCACTCTATCAAATTGATCCAATATATACTGAGACAAATAATGTAACAATAGTGGTATATTAAATTTAATTGCAAAAACGGCATAGGGCTTGTAAAAAATTCTTTTAGCTTTTATAATGTTATACACATATAACACTGAGCCAAATATTATATTTACGAACACACACGATAATATACGCGCATATCCCTTTTCATCACTTATAAGTACCGCCACTACCCCTAATACAGCGTTTGCTACAACCAGTAAAATAGACCGAATGACTACTGGGACGTAAATATACTCATATCTCTTTCTGATTGTCCAAAAATCTATCGCAGGTGTTACTAATAATTCTGCAAATATTGCAATCATAATAAACGTTGGTAATTCAACAATGGAATTGATAAAATCCCTAAAAATGATGTATAATACAAAAGTTATCAACGTTAAGACTGTTGTAATAGTCTGCATCGTAACTGTATAAACATCTCTATCCTCTTTATATTTACTCATTCCCTTGTTGAAAACGCCCCAATTCAGCCTCAACGTTGTAATAATTGTAAATATTTGAAGCCATGAATTGTATATACTAAATTGTCCATACTGATCTGGTGTCATTAGTCTCGTAAAAACTGGAGTTGTAATTAATGCCACGCATTTCTGAAGAACATTACAAAACACAAACCACAATGCTGCTTTAGCAGCAATCGGAATATCATTATACTTTTTCAATATTTTATTCATTGTTTTATCTCATTACTCCTGTCTTTACAAGCACTCTTTTTATAGATCTTTTTATCCCTCCCCAGTACTTATCCTTTAAGTATGCATAATTTGTTTTTCTGTGTACTGTACAGTCCATTGCCGACTTGATTCCTTTTCGTCTGTATACATTCCAAAACAATTCATACTTAGCGGATTTTTTAGCGGGTCCTTTTAATTGCCCATTACCATTAACTGCTTCGCAATTATCACGTTCTTCTAGGTACAACCCATCACATAATTCCAAAAGTTGTTTGCCCTTTTCAGTATTCACTAATAGTACTGATACCCTACATTGTGGTCTGCTGAAAGACCGAACTTCACCTATCCCCCAAAAATCTCCAATTGTTAAATCAGATCCACGATTTGGAGTAGCATATGGGCACTGATAACATTTCTCGTTACTGAGAATGCCTTCTTGAAATGCTGTTAGATAATCGTCCTGAAATGATCGTCTTTTCCATATTACTTTATTTTGAGAATAAAGAACTAATTCCTCTCCTAATTCTGTTCGAAAGAGAAGTTTATCTATTACTTTATTACTTGCAATTACATCATTCACATATTCTTTAAAAATCTTCTGGGATGGGACACCATGACAGATTAATTCAACCGTAGTTAAAAAATCTCCGTATCTTTCACCAGCTAATTTTCTTGCCGCATCACATTGACATGGTGTACCTATAAATAAGACTTGTTGCTTCAGCTTGAAGCAATCTTTAATCCCACTGAAAATCCCCTTACAATCTGCTTGCATATATTTACTTAGCTTGAACTTTTCCAAATACTCTGTCGTATTTGATAAAATCATTTTTGCTCTAAAATCTTCATCAAGTATAACTCCTGTCACATAATATCCTTGTTTGATTGCACAACTGTAAAGTTCTGCTGCTATACCACCAGAGCTACTTGTTTTAGTAGACTCTACGTCTTTCTTCCATGCTACATAAGTATTTTTTGTTTTGTATAAATGTGGCACTGAATTAGACGGACATTTTTCATGACACAAAGAACAATTAATACATTTTCTACTATCTACTTCTGGTACAAAATGCCCAGTTAGCTTTTTCTCTTTCATTGTTATTGCTTTTTGAGGACAGATATCTGCACATAAACCACAACCTGAACATTTTTCTTTAGGACATATATAGATCATTTCTTTTACCACTTTCTTGCATTTTTTCAATCTTTGTCAAAATTTCTTGATACATACTGCTTGACTGTTTTCTTCTAATCAACAGATTTTCCTCAAAAAGATTGTAATTTGGTTGTATATCTAATATTTTAATAAATCTCTCATATGTACAATTTACTCTATTAACCTGATTTGTCATACCGGTCCATGCTAATAAGTCTTTAACTTTTGTTGATTTGATATCGACATAACACCTTTTATGTCTGTCTCTTATACACATCTGACGCTGCCGACGAACTCTAGGGTGTAGA
>ENA-OWYT01000590-OWYT01000590.1-human-gut-metagenome-genome-assembly--contig:-NODE-590-length-12308-cov-4.680405_pt1 | contig 12308 bp, 9 predicted proteins | sample MGYA00249752_ERZ652090 | MGnify/ENA primary metagenome ERZ652090 (study PRJEB26925, sample SAMN05827105) | human gut metagenome | biome: ENVO:2100002; feature: ENVO:00000062; material: ENVO:00002003...
TCGTCGGCAGCGTCAGATGTGTATAAGAGACAGCCGGTATTCCCCGCTGTCTGCACTCCAGGTCTCTGAAATTTCTTTTAAAAATTCATCCACATATTCCGCCGGTGCCTCCAGCCCGATGCGGGACTTGATTTCATGTTCTCCGTCGCGGTTGTCCGTCCGCGGCTTCAACAGGACAGCATACTGCCCGCGCTCCTCATAATTATAGCGAACCATCAAAATATTAGCAGATTTCGAACTGCCCATCGCGCCGTAGCGGAAATATAATTTTGCCATTGTTTTTCGTCCTTTTGTCTTTTCTTATTCTTTCAGTTCTTTCCGTAAAAACGACTCCTCATCAAGCCAAGTCTCTTAAAAATCATCGCCTTCTATTCCTTCCTCATTTTTCTTTGAATCACCCACCGAACCGCCAGCGTCACCGCAATCAGAACCGCCGCAATTACGCCATCCCGCAGAATCCCTGTATACCACGGTGCAGACCACGTCTCATACAAACCGGGGTGTGCTGTGTAGTCATAATACGTATAAACGCTCTTTCCAAGAAACACGCCAACGACACACCACAGAAAAATTCCGGAAATTTTATGGATTGTTTTCATTGCTCTGCCCCCATTTCTTCTCTATAACAGAAAACTACCGACAAACCTGCTTTTATCGATAGTTCTCTTACCTCTCAAGCACTCAATTTAAGCTTTCCACTCTACACCTGTGCTTTTTCTCCGTCTTTTCATACCCAATTCCCACAGCCAGTATTTTTCCTGTATACTTTTTCTGTTCTGCAAGCCGCGGCACAAATTTTAATGCATACTTCCTGTCTTTGATCTGCTGAATTGCTTCTTCCGGAGTGTGGTCTACTTTTAGTTCAAGAATAATTCCATCTGCGGTCAGATCATATGGATAGAAAATAAAATCCACATACCCAACTCCCGCCTTATCCTCACGCTCTACCCGGTAACTGTCACGCGCAGCCAGGTATACCAGATTGACAATGGCTGACAATTCTGTCTCATGGTTGTACGACAGCAGCGGAACTTCCGTATCGTGCACCAGTTCCAGAATTTTTTCCATCGTATGCGTATCTCCCGCCAGAGTCGCTTTCAGCATTTTCTCGGACTCTTTCGCCAGACGATATACATATCCCAGAGATTCATTCTTCATCAGCAGCTCATCAAACTTCTCCATCAATTCCCTGTTCGGAATAGACACTTTTCCATTCAAATAGCTTAAAAATCCATACACCACCATCGCAGAGTAAATTTCATCTCTCGTAGACAGGTTCATGGAAGTGGCCGCATATTCCTGTATTTTTGCCGAAACTGACTCTCCTGCTGCCATCAGTGCAAGGTCATCCCTGACGTCGGATACATTATTTCGAATGTAATAATAAATTTCATCATATGGACCTGAGCTGGTCCAGTAATTTGCCAGATTGTTAAACTGTAGTGCAAAAACAACGGAGCGTGGATTGTATACCCGCTCTCCCGATTTTGTATAATAACCGTTATACCAGTCTCGCAGACCTTTTCGCGTCACATTTTTTATTTTTCTCTGTTTTTCGCATTCTCTACAGTACCTTTCATACAAATCATCCACTTCGTCATCTGTAAATCCAAAGTATGTTCCGAACATTGGTGAATTTACCATCGTGAACTCCGCAAACATATTCAGTTCCGATCCGCTGGAATATTTCGCAATCGGCAAAATTCCCGTCATATACGATAAAATCACATAGGGACGGTCCTTCAGCAGATTACTTAAAAATGCCACATACTTTGCTTTATCCGCTTCTGTTATAAATCCCCTGTGAAAAATAAAATCCCATTCGTCCAGAACAAAAATAAATTTTTCGCCATGATACTGTTGAAAGATCTCTTCCAGAATATCTCCAATCGCATCTGTTTCACTGGTTTTTGCATCCGGATACGCTTCCCGCAGATCACTGATCAGAAGTTCTTCCACACGCTCGATATACTGTCGGTAAGATTCACAGTTTCTCGGCATTTTACTGAAATCAATCCGAATGACGTTATACTTGTTTTTGTATTTCTGGCAGTCATCCGCTTCTGAAATTTTAAGCCGGTCAAAAAGTTCACCTGAATCAATACCCTTCTGAAAAAACGAGCTGATCATATTGGCCGCAATTGTTTTTCCAAATCTGCGCGGCCTTGTGACGCAAAGATGGCGATTCCCTGCAGCCACATAGGGAAACAGTTCCTGCAGCAGCATTGTTTTATCCACAAAATACGGGCTGCGGCTCTCACTCTGATACAGGGTATACGGTGTCTGACTGTTTAAATAAGCTCCCATTCTGCGCCTCCTCTTTTCATACGTTCCATTATTTTTTATTATAACCGATCCCGCTCTGTTTTCCAATTAAAAAGGCAGAAGAAATGAAACCTTTTATCCCGTTTCCATTTCCTCTGCCTTTCTTACATTTCTTTCCTCTTCTGATTCCTCTTCTTCCGCAGGTTCTCTTTCTTCTGCCGGATTTCCCCCGCCTCCTGTTCGCTGCTGATGCGGATGGTTTTCACGACGAAGAGTTTTCCTTCATCCGAATGTTTCATGCGGGCTTTGCCTTTCAAATATCCGTGCTCCGGGCACCAGGCTACGCAGTAGTAGTTTTTCCCGCCGGCCGAAAACCAGCGTAAGCGTTTTCTTGCCGTTTTCCCGCAGATGCAGCAGTGCGTGCTGCAGACCTCGCGGTCGTGCATGGCTTCTTCTTTTGTGTCGAATTCGCGGGAGATGAATTTCGTGTAGCCATTATAGACGGCGTGGATCTCCTCTTTTTTCGATTTCGGGTTCTGATATACGTCGATCGAGTCGTACGCCAGCACAACATCCATATCGATGCGCGCAAAAATGTCGGCCGTATATTTTGCATCCGAAAGCGCCTGATGAAAATGCTCGTCCTTCGGGAGATGGAGGAAGTCGGCGGCGTACTCGAGCGCCCGGCGGCTCTTCATCGTTTCGTACTGGATCGCGAACAGTTTCTGTACATCGTAAAAATGAATCGGCCCGCGGATCAGCGACAGGAGGTTATAAAATTTCATGTTCCGCTGGAGCTCCGTCAGGTCTCCCGGTCCCCAGGTGCCGAACATGCACGCACCGCCGGAGAATGCAAAAAATTCCTGCACGGCCTGCGCAAATGGGATTCCGTTCTGCAGATCCTCTTCTGTCAGTCCGACGACCTCGCGCGTCCGGTGATGGAGATGCTGGTAGACCACCGGTTTTACAATCCGGTGAAACGTTCCCACCACATTCCGCTCACCATCCATCTTCACCGCGCCGATCTCAATAATCTCAAATGGCAGCTTCGGGTTCTCTTTTCCTTTTCCATAGGGACACTGGTTCCATTCCAGGTCAAAAATCACATAGTCCATTGTATTGTCAATCCTTCATTCTGTGTCGTCTGTCCCTATTATAAATGATTTTGATATAATGAGCAACTATCTGGCAATTCCATTCTCTGCCCATTCTGGCAATTTTCTTCCTGTGCATTACATTTCCCATTCATTTCATCCCGTTCTCTTTCAAACTTAACGCTTCTTTTATTGAAATCCCAGGGTAAATCCGATATAATATTTTTAACTCCGGCCTTCGTTTTTACTCAAAAAAATCACCTGAAAAAGCCGGAAATATTACGAATTTAGATGAGCATCCGATATGAAAACAAAATTAACGCAAAAACAGATTCGATTTCAGGCGCTTCTGCTGTTTTTTATTACATTTTTTCTTGTCGAGCTCTGCGCCGTTTTTCTGTATCAGAATCAGTTAAAGGAAGCAAAGCTGAAAGCTGACTATACCGCACAGACGACCATCGGCCGCGTGAAATCGCAGTTAAACCATTATCTTGCCGAATCCAATCTGATGAAACACATGATTGAAGCCGGTTATACCGTCAATGACGAAGAGTTTTCCGTCCTCTCCTCGCTGATGCAGGACGACCAGAATGTCATCAAAGCACATGAGCTTGCAAAGGACGGCATTGTCACACTGATTTATCCGATGAGCGGAAACGAAGCCGCACTCGGACTTAACATGCTCGAGCATCCTGCCCGGAAACAGGAGGCACGCCTTGCCAAAGAGAGCGGCGAATACACGATTGCAGGACCGTTTGAGCTGCAGCAGGGCGACATCGGAGCACTGCTCTTTGACCCGATTTATACCACCGATGCCAACGGTGACCAGACCTTCTGGGGCTTTTCGATTCTCGTTCTCGACTGGGAATCGTTTCTGAACGAAATTGAACTGGATACACTGGAAGAAGCCGGCTACACCTACGAACTCTGGAAAATTTCTCCGGCCACCGGCGAACACGTTTCCATCGCACACTCCGGCAATTCCCGGCGTTCCGATGCCATCGAAGTTCTCTGCACCGTGCCGAACGACACCTGGCATTTTGAAATTGTACCGAAAAACGGCTGGCTCAGTCCGCTGCAGGTTTTTGTTTCCTTTGCACTCGGACTCATCCTTTCCCTGCTTGCCTCTATTGGTTTTCTGCAGTTCCAGATGCGCCGCTATAAAGACGAGATTCACGCAGCAGAACTGGAAAAAGCCGTACAGGAAGCACAGTCTGCCAACGAAGCAAAAACACGTTTTCTGTTCAACATGAGCCACGACATCCGAACCCCGATGAATGCCATCATCGGTTTCTCGGATCTGCTGGAAAAGCACATCGACGAGAAGGACCGCGCGGTCGACTACATTGCAAAAATCAAGTCCTCCAGCAGTTTTCTGCTCTCCCTGATCAACTACGTGCTTGAGATGGCGCGCATTGAGAGCGGTAAGGCCTCGCTGAAAATCGAGCTCGGCAGCTACAGCGAGCTGATCAATTCCCTGAATGCAGTGTTTGAGCCTTCGTTAAAAAGCAAAAATCTTTCCTATCTCTGTTACAACACGGTGGAACACGATGCCATCCTCTGCGACCGGACAAAAATACGGGAGATTCTGCTGAATATCATCAGCAACTCCATCAAGTATACGCCGGAGGGCGGAAAAATTTCCGTAAAAATCGAAGAGACACCGGCACCAAGGAAGGGCTTTGCCTCCTACCGCATCACCGTGAAGGACAACGGCATCGGCATGAGCAAAGAGTATCTGCCGCATATTTTTGAAGAATTTACAAGAGAACATTCCTCCACCGAAAGCCACATCACCGGAACCGGCCTCGGCCTTCCGATCGTCAAATCCCTCGTGAATCTGATGGGCGGAACGATCGATGTGGAAAGCGAACTCGGTGCCGGAACAATAACTACGGTCTGCCTCACGTTTGGACTTCCGACCGAAGAACAGCTTGCGGCTCACCAGCATAAAGACGAGATTCTCGAGCAGTCCCTGCAGACGCTTTCCGAAAAACGCGTGCTGCTTGCCGAGGATAATGACCTGAATGCAGAAATTGTACTCACCGTTCTGGAAGAAAACGGCATTCACGCCGAGCACGTAAAAGACGGCGCCCTCTGCTTAAAAGCAGTCCAGAACGCACCAGAAGATTATTACAATGTTATTCTGATGGATATTCAGATGCCGAACATGAACGGCTATCAGGCCGCAGAAGCGATCCGTGCACTCCCGGGAAAACGCGGGGAAATCCCGATTGTCGCCATGACGGCAAACGCGTTTGAAGAGGACCGCCGAAAAGCACTGGAATCCGGCATGAACGCCCATATCGCGAAACCCGTTGACGTTTCGGTTCTTCTCGAAACACTTTCCAGGTTTTCATGACCTTTACAGATCCCGATGCACCGCGCTTCTTCTATGGAATTTTAACTTCCATCGACGATCAGAAACCCAAAAACAAATAATATGCATGAAAAAAGGAGCGTTTCCGTAAAGAGAACAGCTCCTTTTTTCATGCGCCGCAGCGGACGCTTTTATTTCTCGTTTTTCAGCAGCTCCAGGTTTTTGGAGATCAGCTCGCATCTCTGTTTTACGCAGTCCGGGGATCTGTGCGGATCCTGCGGTGTGTTGAACAGATAGTCCTCGAGTTTGTCGATTGTGGTGGTTGCTACATGCATTCTTGTATCGCAGGATGCATAGTAGATGTAAACCTCTCCGTTCTCACGCGCAATCGCGCCGTTTGTAAATACAACGTTGGAAACGTCTCCGACTCTCTCTTTTCCAAGCGGAACCAGGAATACACCGGACGGCTCTGCAATGACTTTGGACGGATCGTTCAGATCGGTACCGAAGACATACAGAACGTAGCGAAGGCCTGCTGCTGTATTTCTTACACCGTGTGCAATGTTGATCCAGCATTTCTTACCGCGGATCGGCACTGCTCCGGCACCGTTTTTGGACTCGGTCAGGGTATGATAAATACGTTTGCTGATGATCTTCTCCTCGTCGATGACAGCATGTGTGATATCATCGCAGAGTCCGAAGCCGATTCCTCCGCCGCTTCCGGTCTCAATGAAACCATCCATCGGACGGGTGTAGAAGGCATATTTTCCGTCTACGAACTCCGGATGCAGAACAACGTTTCTCTGCTGCGGAGAACGTAAGGTTTTCAGGTTGTCCAGACGCTCCCAGGTCTTCAGGTCTTTCGTTCTTACGATACCAGCCTCAGCAACAGCCGCGGACAGATCCGGATCGTTTTTGTCCTTGCTCTCAGAGCAGAACACTCCGTAAATCCAGCCGTCCTCGTGCTGGGTCAGACGCATGTCATAAACGTTGGTTTCCTCTGCGCAGGTATCCGGCAGCACAACCGGGTAATCCCAGAAATGGAATCCGTCGATACCAGTATCACTCTCTGCAACAGCAAAGAAAGATTTTCTGTCATTGCCCTCCACGCGGACAACGAGATAATACTTTCCATTCAGATAAATCGCGCCGGAGTTCATCACAGCGTTGATGCCGAGACGCTCCATAAAGTACGGATTCGTCTCCTCATCCAGATCATATCTCCAGTGAACAGGAGCGAACTCTCTTGTCAGCACCGGATACTCATAGCGGTCATAAATACCGTTGTAAAAATCTGCTTTTGTGTTCTTTCTTGCCACAAGGCGGTCTACCTTGGCTTTTTCCACATAATACTGTTTATTCAGCATCTTTTAACCTCCCAATTACTTCCATACACATACGTCCATTGTGATACGGGCATTTCCACGGTTCTACAATCGGCTCATGAATCGGGCTTCCGTCTGCATTCACGCACCAGAACCACTCAGACCCCTCTCGTTTGTCGATCACATATTCCTTGATGTAGCCCCAGATGTCTTTTGCCGCATCGAGATACTTTGTTTCCTCCGGTTTTTTCTGCCATGCATTTAAAAATCCAACGACAGCTTCTGCCTGTACCCACCAGACTCTTGTGGTATCATCCACACCGCGCTCGCACTCATTCATCAGCGAATGATTTTTGTATGCCGTATTGTAGATATTTTCCGCAATCTCTCCGGTGATCGGCAGCAGTTTTTCCCGGTAAGCCGGATCGCCGAGCACTTCTGTACCCCGGTCGATCAGCCAGGAAGTCTCGATATCATGGCCATAAGAATACAGATCAATCAGCGTATTCCATGTCCGGTCGAAGAATACTTCCTGACGGCCTTTTTCTTTGTTATATACTTTATCCGCGAAGAGATCCATCATAAAGCGGAGACGGTCACCGGTAAACGGATCCTTTGTCACGCGGTACAGCTCGGTATATGCTTCGAAAACATGCAGCAGCGTATTCATGGTCTTCTCTGCCATGACGCCGTTCTCCGAGAGCTTTTCATTGCTCTCCGGCTTGAAATCGCGGGTAAATGCCTCGAGATAACCGTACTCGTCGGTGCAGTGTGTCTCGATGATCTGCTGCAGCGATTTTGCCAGCTCCAGCGCCTCGGTGTCGCCCGTCGCATCAAAATACGTAGACAGCGCATAAATTGCAAATGCCTGATTGTACGTATGCTTTGTCGTATCGAGCGGTTTTCCGTCGTAGGTGACAGACCAGAACACGCCACCGTACTCGCGGTCCACACACGCCTGTTTCATAAAGCGGTACGCATGCTCCGCATCGGCGCGCAGCTTCTCGTCCTTTAAGGTCAGGTACGCATTCGAGAAAAACCAGAGAATTCTGCTGTTTAAGATGCAGCCCTTCTCATACGTTTTCTGCACGTTCAGATCAAAGTCCTGATAGCCGTAAAATCCGCCGTATTCCTCATCTCTTAAGCCCTCCCAGAACGGAACGATCCGTCCAGTAAGCTCCTGCTTTACTTCCTTTGCCAAAGACTGCATCTTTTCTTTCCTTCTTTCTTATCTTCTTCCAATTTCGGTGTCAGACTCGCGTACGACACTGTTTTTCTTGATATAATCTACAATCAGATCTACGGTTGTGAATGCCAGTCCTACATACGTATCGGCTGCGCCGTAGTAGATCGCGATCTTTCCGGTCTCTGCATCGTGAATGGTTGCGCACGGGAAGGTTACGTTCGGAACGAAGCCTCTCTCCTCATACCACTCTTCCGGTGTCAGAAGGAAGTTCTGGCAGCGGTATTTTACGATGGACGGATTCTCTTTGTCGAGGATTGCGCCGCCGATGCTGTATACATAGCCATTGCAGGTGCCGCTTACACCGTGGTAGAACAGCAGCCATCCTTCGTTGGTCTCAATCGGAGCTGCGCCGCCGCCGATCTTTAAGGACTCCCACCACTCCGGGCTCTTGCTCATGACGTGGCGGTGTTTGCCCCAGTACAGCATATCCGGGCTCTCGGACAGGAAGATGTCACCGAACGGTGTGTGGCCGCTGTCGCTTGGACGGGACAGCATCACGAAGTTGCCGTTGATTTTTCTCGGGAAGAGAACGGCATTTCTGTTGAATGGAAGGAATGGATTCTCCACACGTACGAAGGTTTCAAAATCTTTTGTTTTTGCCATTCCGATGGCTGCACCGTAGAAGTCCTGGCACCAGATGATGTAGTAGGTATCTTCTACTTTTACAAGACGCGGGTCATATGCGTAAACCGGCATAAACGGTTTGCCTTCTTCGTCAACGAACTGGATTTTGTTCTCATCGAAATTCCAGTGGATCGCATCTTTGCTTCTTCCAAGGTAGATGTACGGGATTCCGTTTGTCTGCTCACCACGGAATACTCCGATGAACTCGTCGCCGTACGGCATAACGGCGCTGTTGAAGATTCTTGCTACTTCCTTCACCGGATTTCTTCCGATGATCGGATTCTCGCTGTATCTCCATACCGGTGCACCGGAAAACTCAGCCGGGCCTTCCTGCCATGGCATATTTTTGACAGCATCTCCAATAATTTTAACTTCGCTCATTTTTTGAAACCTCCATGAAAAATATTGTTTGTTTATGAGTTGTACTTTGTTTTTTTAAGTTTCTGTTAGTGGACAGAATCTTGTTTTTTCATTCTTTTTTCTCCGAACCGCCGTGTTTTATCACCCTCACGCCCAGTCCTTTAGCTTAATTTTAACATAGATGATTAATTTTTCAACTGGAAATTACTTAAAAAATAAGTTCCGTTAGATACTGTCAATTTTTAAGTGACTTTGTTGTGTAATATGTACAAAAACGGGGCATTTCAAAATGCCCCGTTTCTTAATTTATAATTCAGTTATAAAAATCAAAGCTTTACGCTCTCTTTCGGCACCAGCTGTCCGGAGACAATTTCCATATTTTTGCCGGATGCCGCGCCGCGGATCTGCTTCAGCGCTTTTTCGAGCGCTACTTTTACCATCGCCTTCGTATTGATCTCATACGAAGTGATCTTGAGATCCGGGAAACCCGGATACAGGTAATTGTCGAAGCCGACAACGGAAACGTCCTCCGGCACGGAGATGCCGCGTTTTTCCAGCTCGAGCATCAGAAGGCCGGCGGTCAGGTCGCAGTTGCAGACGAACGCTTCCGGCATCTGTTCCGGGAGATGAATTTCGATCTGGCCCCGCTCATCACGGTCCTCCAGAATCCATTCCGCCGGTGTCACATCGCGGTGTTCCAGAACAGCCTTGGAAAAACCGCAGTACCGATCCATGATACTGCTGGAAAAATGAATCGAACCGACAAAAGCCAGCTTGGTAAGGCCATGCTCATACAGGTATTCCGTCATCAGATACATTCCGTGAAAGTTATCTGCGATCACGGCATCTTTTGCCAGCTCATTGTCGTAGAAATCCAGAAATACGATCGGAAGATCCACGTTTTTCTTCAGATAGTGGATGTAATCGCGGCTCGTGTCTCCCATCAGGATCAACGCATCGACGGTCTGCTCCTTGGCGATGCACGGCACGATCATCTCATCTTCCATCTCCTGTTTCAGGATCTCCACGGTCACCATACAGCTCTTTTCCGTCGCCGCCAGTGCCATCTCCTGATACATTTTCCAGTAAAATGTCGTATACTCTGCCAGATACCGTTCCGGAATCACCACTCCGATGCAGCGCAGGCTTTTTCCCTGTGTATTTCTCGCTCCGCTTCCCGGCTGGCGGTACCCCATTTCCTTTGCAATTTCCAGAATCCGGGCGCGCATCTCATCGCTGACCCCTTTCTGTCCTGTAATCGCGTTATGCACGGTGACGGCGCTGACGCCCGCCACCTTTGCAATATCTGCCAATCTTACTTTTGCCATATCCGTTGCTCCTTAGTCTACTGCAACAAAGTGATACAGTCTGCTGACGAAATCACCCCAGAAATCTTTCATCCGGAAACCGGCATTCATCAGCATCTCGCCGCTGTAAACCTCATCGGTTCCCTCCAGACGATATTTTTTCGCCGGATCAAAGCCGCGCAGGCGAACCTTGCGGGACGGCATATTTGCCTGTGCCAGCACCTGTACGTAGGTCACAAGCACTTCGCTTTTATCCTCCGATGCTACTGCCCAGCAGTCGGATCTGTGGTTTTCACGACAGGAAAGAATACGGTAATACTCTCCCTCGCGGATCAGTTCATGATATTTGTGATACATTGCGGTCTGCTCCGGAATCAGCTTTCTCTCTTCTTCCGGCAGTTTTGTGATATCAAGCTCATAGCCGAACGTTCCGGCCAGTGCCACATGGCCTCTCGTTGTAAACGGAGTTACACGGCCAACCGTGTGGTTCGGGCATACGCTGACGTGTGCACCCATTGAGCAGAGCGGGTAAATGAGGGCTGTTCCCTCCTGGATTTCCAGACGCTCAATCGCATCGGTGTCGTCGGAGCACCAGATCTGCGGACTGTAGTAAAGCATTCCAGGATCGAAACGTGCACCGCCGCCGGAGCAGTTCTCCAGAAGCAGATCCGGGAACTCCTGTATCAGACGCTCCTGCATCGCATACATACCGAGCACGTAGCGGTGGAACAGCTCCTGCTGGGAATCTTTGTCCAGGTAGGTGCTTCCCAGGTCGCTTAACTGACGGTTCATATCCCATTTCACGTATTTGATGTTTGCACTGCGCAGGATTTTTGCCACACATTCATACGCATAATCCTGCACTTCCGGGCGGGAGAGATCCAGCACGTACTGGCAGCGGATCTCAGTCGCTTCTCTTCCCGGAATCTGAATCGCCCATTCCGGGTGCTCTCTGTAGAGATCAGAGTCCGGGGAGATCATCTCCGGCTCGAACCAGATACCGAATTCAAGACCGATTTCATTCACTTTGTCAACCAGATTTTTCAGGCCGCCTTTGATCTTCTCTTCGTTGACAACCCAGTCACCGAGGGAAGAATCGTCTTTATTTCGTTTTCCGAACCAGCCGTCATCCATAACAAGCATCTCGATGCCGTCTTTTTTTGCCTCTCTTGCGATATCGAGGAGTTTATCGGTATCAAAATCAAAGTAAGTTGCTTCCCAGTTGTTAATCAGAATCGGGCGTTTTTTGTGGTTGTACGGGCTGCGGATCATATGTCTGCGATAAAATGCATGGTAGGAACGCGTCATTTTGCCAAGTCCCTCGGCAGAGTAGACCATAACAACCTCCGGCGCCTGGAATTCATCGCCGGCTTTTAAATTCCAGCAGAACTCCTCCTGGTTGATACCCATGACCATACGAACGGTATCAAACTGGCATCTTTCCACCTGTCCGATAAAGTTGCCGGAATATACGAAGTGCATTGCGTAAACCTCGCCGCGCTCCTGATCCGTTCCCGGTGTCACCAGGGCCACAAACGGGTGCTCCTGATGGCTGGACTCTCCTTTTCCGGAGGAAACGAGCTGTTTTCCGTAACGGAGCGCACCCTGCTGGATGTGGCGTTCTCTTCCCCAGGATCCATGAAGAGAAAGCATCTCAAAGTCTTCGTTGTCCATATCGAGGCAGGCACTGTAGATTTTCTCTACCTTCAGCGCTTCACTGCTGTCTCTTATACACATCTCCGAGCCCACGAGACTGCAGCTAATCTC
>ENA-OWYT01000592-OWYT01000592.1-human-gut-metagenome-genome-assembly--contig:-NODE-592-length-12277-cov-8.738586_pt1 | contig 12277 bp, 17 predicted proteins | sample MGYA00249752_ERZ652090 | MGnify/ENA primary metagenome ERZ652090 (study PRJEB26925, sample SAMN05827105) | human gut metagenome | biome: ENVO:2100002; feature: ENVO:00000062; material: ENVO:00002003...
GTAATTGACATCTGCACACAATGTCGTTATAGTTAGTAAAGTATCTTCTATAATAAAAGATACAAAAACTACATAAACTTGCGGGCATGGCGGAATTGGCAGACGCGCTAGATTTAGGTTCTAGTGGGAGACCGTGCAGGTTCAAGTCCTGTTGCCCGCACGAAAAGAGACTATCCTTACTGCTAGTCTCTTTCTTTGACTACAATTACAAATGAATAAGAGGTAAAGGAGATTTTACTATGAGAAAAGACATGACGATCGGAAATCCAATGAAGATCATTCTTCTTTTTTCCCTTCCGGTTCTGCTTGGAAATCTGTTCCAGCAGTTCTACAACATGGTAGACACCGTGATCGTAGGCCAGTATCTTGGGGAGGATGCACTGGCCGCCGTTGGTTCTACGGGCTGCCTGATGTTTCTGGTTCTCGGTTTCGCCAACGGAATTGCTCAGGGATTCGGTGTCATGGTATCCCATGCATTCGGTGCCAAAGACATGAAACTTCTCCGTCATTGCGTAGCACTTTCACTGCTTTTAACGGTTGTAATTTCCATGATTCTGACCGTTCCTACGGTTGCGTTTTCCCGCCAGCTGCTTCTGTGGCTGAATACTCCGGAAAATATCCTCACACTGGCAAACCGGTACATCCGGGTCATCTTTGCCGGTATCTTTGCTACCATGGCATATAACGTAGCATCCGGTATTTTACGTGGGATCGGTGACAGCCGGACACCACTTTATTTTTTGATCCTGTCCAGCGGGCTCAATATTTTTCTGGACATCTTCCTTATTGTTGTGGTAAAACTCGGCACTGCCGGTGCCGCTTATGCCACCGTTATCTCGCAGGCGGTTTCCGCAGTTTTATGTTTCATTGTCATGTTCCGCAAATATGACATCCTGCGGACCACACGCGAAGATTATTACTGTGATTTTCATGAGATCCGCCGGATGCTGTCTGTGGGAATTCCGATGGCTTTAAACTATTCCATCACAGCAATCGGAACCATGATCCTGCAAAGTGCCGTCAACGTGTTTGGTTCCAGCGTGGTAGCTGCTTTTACTGCTGCTTCCAAAGTCAGCAACATCGCCACCCAGACCATGCCGACACTCGGTACAGCCATGGCCACCTACTGCGGACAGAATCTCGGTGCTGGAAAACATGACCGCATTTTCCGCGGTATGAAAGATGCATTTTATTTATGTTTCTTTGCAGCCGGAGCCGCCGCACTGCTCTGCTGCCTTGCCGGACCTACGATGGTCGGATGGTTCATCCACAACCCATCTGAACAGACACTGCACGCAGCAATGCAGTATCTGCACATTGCAAGTATTTTTATGCTGCCTCTGGCATGGATCTTTGTATACCGTAATGGTCTGCAGGGCTTAGACCGTGGTCTGGTTCCCATGCTCAGCGGTGTACTTGAACTGTTCAGCCGTTATGCGGTTATCCTGATCGCCACAAAGCCTTTTGGATACGTGGGTGTATGCAGTGCTGATGCTGCTGCCTGGCTGACAACCGGTATTTTACTGATTGTTACTTATATGATTTGGAAACATCGTGTCAAAAAACAGCTAAACGCAGAAAATGCCACCATGAACTGCATCAAATAACTATTCTTCCATATCGGAAAAAGGGAGCGTCACCGCTCCCTTTTTATTTTATCTCATAAGTTGTTCCGATCAAAAGGTATGATTGATGATACCTTTTGGATTCTTTTATCATCTGATTTATCCACAATAACCGTTATCTGCGGAGTCCATTTCGCTGCAGTACATCACTACACGGTTTCTCCCCATATTCTTCGCCCTGTATAATGCAGTATCTGCATGTTTAATTGTCTCCTGATAATTTTCTTTGCTGCACTCTGCCACTCCCACCGAAATCGTAACCGTTCCGGTTTCCAGTTGTAACTGTTCCACAGCCTCGCGGATTTCCTGCGCATGTTCCTCAAATCTCCGCTCATTCTGTTTCATGATGACGATAAACTCTTCCCCTCCCCAGCGGACCAGAATCTCGTCCTCGCATAATCTGGACCTCACAGCTTCCGATACCGCAACTAATGCTTCATCTCCAGCCGAATGTCCATACATATCATTAATACGCTTAAACTTGTCCAGATCATACATTGCGATCGCCATATACTCACCCTTTGCGCAAATAAACGTGTGATTTTCCCCAACTAATGACTCAAACACATTACGGTTATACGCTCCCGTCAGTGCATCATGCCGAAGGTGATCTTCCAGTTTTAATTTCAAGGCAACCTGATCCCGGTATGTTTTTTCCATTGCCACATCAAATACACAAATTCCGATATACAACGGGATTCCCAGAAGAAACATCATCACGTAATCCGGATAGTGTAAAAAAGTATTTGCAATCGCAATATCCACAAACAACAGCCCATGTCCTATAACCTCATATGGAAGCGGTGCTGCAATGCCAAATGCCAGAAAAATAAACAGGATGATAAAAAATCCTACACACGCAAAACTCAGATCATCCAGATAGGTACATGCCCAGATCGTACACCACATTACGCCGTGCCCAATCGCATAACTCATCGGTACCATAATCCGATAATCTTTCGTATACTTATTCAAAATTAAGTAAATGAGAAATGGAATGATAATTGCAGATCGTGAGATCAGCGTTTCAGTGGAAAATCCACCCAGCAGATAGCAATCCGAGAAAAAATATCCGATTGATGGAATACTGATTCCGAACACAGCCCACAAATTCAAAGTTCTATAATACTCATACTTTTCCTGATAAAAATTTTGTTTATCCATAGGTATACCCTCTTTTTATCCACTTTGTATACTTCTTAGCATAAAAAAAGACCTATAGCAAACTACTATAGATCTTCCAGTGAGACACGGGGGATTCGAACCCCCGACAACTTGATTAAAAGTTATCTTTGTTCTTTTCACCATAATAAAAGAATCTTTTGTGTTATATGTTATTGTTTTCAAAATTAAGTTCGATAATTTCTACTAATCTATGTTATTTTAATTTAGATATCTTTTACCCTGCGTTTTTTGAAATTGATGATTCTTTTTCCTGTTCGGCTTTTGCCGCTCCGGCGTTTGCCAGTAGTAAAATACTGTCCTGTTCTCCCGGGCTGCATTGTCGGAAGTGTTCCAGAAGTTCTTGTTCCTGATCGGTTAGGGTTGGCGGTGCTTCTGGATTAAGATCTAATAGGTAGTCACTGGATATCTCTAAGTATTTGCATACTTTTATTAATATTTCGCTTCCAGGTAAAAAACCTTTTTTCCATTTTGTTGTTTGTGATTGGGCTATTCCGGTGCCTTTTGCTAGTTTGTTTAGTGTTAGATTTTTCTTTTTTAAAATCTTGTCTAGGTTTTCGTAAAACATTTCTCTCCTTTTTAGCAAAATTTTGATAATTTTCTTGACAATGTATCTCGATTTTGTTATTATACTATTAGAGGTTAACAAAATTGAGATACATTTTATTTTTACCTCTAGTATATCATAACTAAAAAATTTTTACATTAGGTTTTTTCATGGAGGTGCTGCTATGAAAATTAAAATGGAAATATTAAAAAGTGTCTTTGATGATCATTTACGAGATTTTGAATTAGCGGATGCTATTTATATGGCTGCTGAACGTGAATTCATTGACTTTGATCTTGATCATGGAACTTCGGAAGAAATGAAAGCCGTTAGAGAGAAACTTCATTCTGCTTGTGCTGATCGTGAGTTTTATGCTGTAGTTCTTTGTAAATATTTATTAAGTTGTAAGGATCTTATATGTTTTGAAGCTGATCCAGTTGATGCTCTGGAAGACTCTCCGGCAGCTGATCCAGTTGATGCTCCGGAAGACTCTCCGGCAGCTGATCCAGTTGATGCTTCGGAAGACTCTCCGGCAGCTGATCCAGTTGATGCTCCGGAAGACTCTCCGGCGGCTGATCTAGTTGATGCTCCGGAAGACTCTCCGGCGGCTGATCTAGTTGATGCTCCGGAAGATATTTTCCCGGTGATGTCCGCAAAATGTAAACTTTGCCCGTCCTGTGTGGATGGACGGTGTTTTTTCGTCCCGGACATTTACGATAGTGTGTTTCCTTGTCAGTCCCCTGCTTGGAATAACTTTTTCAAAAACGGCGGCTCTCACGGACCTGCACCCTGACGCGCGTTCTTCTTTTTGCGCATCCTTTGTTTAAACCTTTTTAACCGACTGATACCGATTTATTGCCGAGAAAGGACAATCAAAGGTACATGTCCGCGGTCTCCGTAGTCGCTGTGTGTATGTGTAAAAGCTGCAGTTTTGTAGTCTTGTGCGTATCCTTGTGGGTAAGCTTGTTTATATCCCGGGGTAACGCGCTACAGCACACCAGCAAGTTCACCTCCCGGGGGACTTGATGGGGTGCGTTATCCCGGGATATAAACAGCTTATCCATAGGATATGCATAGACGGAATGCAGTTTTTGCACATATGCATAGCGATTTTGAGAGGTAGCGGGATGGATCTGTGTTGGAGTTACGAGAAATGCTCCCCCAATCGGTATCGGTTGGTACTGATAGATAAAGTTATAGGATGCGGTCATACCCTGCGCGCGGTCTGGGTGCCGGGCTATGAGAGCCGCCGCCTGATAGATATATTGCAGGCGGCCTGGTATTTAAACAGTGGCGGTAAGATCCGGAACGGTTTAGCCGATCATACGGTGTTGATTCTGGATCAGATCGCGGAATATAGAAAGGAGTCTTAACGCTGGTAAAGAAAAGTATAGCAAAATCCGTGCGGTTGACGCAGGAAGTTTATGATTACATCGAACAGCAGGCTGGGAATGGATTTAACGAAAAATTTGAAAATATAATCCTTGAAGCTAAAAAAGGTGAATCAGAGCGGAAGAAAGAGCTTGCACGGCTGGATAAACAAATCAGGAAACAGCAACAGAAACAAAATTTAGTATTTTCACAATTAACGAATTTTGATTATTTTCTCAATTCTTTTGAAGCTGCTTCAAAATCTTTGAATGACTTGAAATGTCATCTTAAGGATGCGGGGCTTTCCTTGCAAAGAATTGAAGAAGTAGAAAACAATATAAAGGAGATTGACAATGAATAAATTTAGAATTTTTCTGTATTACTCGGGACTTGTAGACATGAAAGCGACTGAAACAAGGGATGCCGTCAAGGGTGTATCCATGGAGTTTCTTTTTTACGGCGAACACGGGGAGCAGGTAGAACCTACCGTTTCCGCTGACGGAGTATCCGGAACCAGACGCGGTAAATCGTTTCTTTCGGAGGACAAGTTACATAAAGTCAGCTATGTTCCCGGTATTTACGACGGCACTTTTGAAATGACTGTCGGCAGTGATGGAAAGCCAGTCCTTAAACTGGTGGATGTGGACTTTGTTGACGCTGCTGTTATTTCCCCAAAAGATTCCGGGAAAGGGGCTAAGTAATGAATGAAACCGAAGTTTTGGAAAATCAGGAAACTGCTCCGGCTGCTTCTCCTACTGTTGACGGCTCTACAGAGGAAAGCGGATCAGATGATATTGTATCTTCTGAGACTGTTCAGGTGATTGATACGCCGGAAGTTCTGGCTTCAAAGATGAGTTACAATGTTGCTGTTTTATTCGTCCTGTCAATGTTGGTGGGGCTTATCATATTTCATATATTATCGCGGAGGTGGCAGACATGAATTTTGATAATGATATGTTTTCTACATATTTAACAGTTATTGCCGCCGGAATATCCGCAGGTTTTGTTCTCGGCTTTATATCGTGGGGCATAGGCTACGCGATTTATAGCATAATAAAATTTTTTAAGATGGCTTGACCATCAGAAGGAGGTTACCTATGGAAGCTATTTCAAGTGCAATGAAGACAGCCTTTGCTACTGTCCAGACGGATGTTACATCCATGATTACCGCATCTGCGCCTTATGCGCTGGGTATCATTGGCACAGTGCTTGCCGTAACAATCGGCATTAAAGTTTTCAAAAAGCTCACCGCGCAGGCGTAGTTTTTCGAAAAATAGTTATCACTCTAAAAAGGGTAAGGGATTTCAAGTGCCCTTACCCTTTTTTGTATCTCAATATTCACGCAGCGTCATTCGGATCAGGATTGATCTGCAGAAAAAATGAGATACATTAGAAATACTCGGAGAGTTTGCTACACACATACATTATTATTAGGATCATTATTATGATTTTTCCTGGTTCGTCCAGATCTGCTTTTTCTGGTTTCTGTTTTTGTGGTTCGGGTTTCGGCTGTGGTTGTGGTTTTTTGCCGTCCCTTCTGTAATGTTCCAGGTAATATTCCGGATCTCTTAATATGGTGTTCTGGTAGCGTCCTCTCCAATATCCTTTACTGTGTTTTTTTGGTGCGTATTTATTGTACCAGTAGTTTTTGTCCTTTTTATCGTCTGGCATAGTCATCTCCTCCTGTTTTGATTATAGCATAGACATAATTTTTATACGAGGAATTATTTATGATGCGTTTTTTTAAAAAGTTTGTTCCGATATTATTATCTTTTTTTATAGTTTGTGGTGTCATTTTTTCCAGCTATGACACTGCTAAGGCTACAGGCATGGAGGAATATTTATATGTGACGTATTGGGATATGATGAACACCCTTTATGCCATGTGCGGTTATGATATGTCGGTATCTGATACGCAGATCAACACCCATGGGGTTACTGGTAAACAAGCGTGGAACAATTTCACGTCATTCGTTGAGAATTCCGCAAAAATACACTGGAAATTATTTTCTGATGCTGGCAGTGCTGCAATAAAAAAACTGAAAAATCTTGTAAATACTGCTACAGAGAAAGGGATTTCTATATCGCAAGATCTTTTTGACATGTTGAAAAGTGTATTTTCTGATCAGGTTAAAAATAATGAAAATGTTTGTTTTGACACTTCGTCTGTTGATGCTGTTGATGATTTTATTAAGTCCGTTTCCGGCTGTTATAACACGTCTCTTGCTGAAGCTGTTTATTCGGGGAAATGCCGTTTGTATGTTTTGAGTGGAATCAGATCGGGTAAAACTGGACGCATTGCTTTTGGTGTATTGTCTGATACAAGTTTACCTTTGTCTATTACTTATGATAAGTCTAGTGGGATTTATTCGCCTGCGTATAATTATAATGGTCGTTTGGTAACGGTTGGGTCTTATGGTAGGTTTTGTTGCTCTGATGGTTCGATTGTCGATGATGTAAGCGTTGAGTTTTGGGAGAGTGCACCGTCTTTTATTATCAATGATGGTTGTTGGTCTGGAACTGATGTAGTAAGTGCACAAGTGTCTGCTGGAGCTTGTCCGAAAGAGGTTCCCGACGTACAGCCTTGGATTAAGAGTCCAGCAATTCCGGATGAATGGCGAATTATTAAACCTGGGGAAAATCCGAAAAAAGATCCGGATGAAAAACCGGATTTTATTCCCGGAATCATTCCCTTCAAACCTAAAACTCCGGAAAAGCCGAAAGATCCTGAAAAACCGAAGCCTGACAAAGATAAGGATAAAAAAAAGAAACCTGCTTGGAATCCTATAATTAATCCGCAAACCGGGAATGTAATTGATCCAGAAACCGGTTTAGACATTGATCCTGAAACTGGAAAGCTAATTGATCCGGATACGGGTAAGCTTATTGATCCAGATGATGGTGGATCTGGAGGCGGTGGTGGAGGTGGTATAGCTGATAAACTGGGGAAATATGGAGATATAACGAAATTATTCCCTTTCTGTATTCCTTTTGACATTGTAAATCTGATCAAAGGCATGAGTGCAGAAAAAGCTCCTCCCGTTTTTCATTTTAAGTATTATTTTAAATCTATTAATTACACATTCAAAGTTGATGTCGATCTGTCTAAATATGCTAAATATATTAAACTTTTTCGCTATGGGATGCAGATCTTTTATATATTGGCGCTTATGTTTATGACAATCAGGATATCTAAATTATTTATTTAGGAGGATTTTTATGCAGTTACTTTATGGAATTATATTTGCGATGGTTGTGCTTTGCATTGGTTTGGTTTTTAAAATTCTGCCAACCAGTCCGTTTCTTGCTTATCTTGGTGTGTCCGAGTTTAGTGAGTATTTACCTTACATTAACTATTTTGTGCCTATAGATGCCTTTATAGTAATATCTGAAGGTTGGCTTGTCGCTGTAACAGCGTGGATTATTTTAAAGTTTGCGCGTAAAGCAGTATCAACCGTAACAGATATTACTCCTCTTATGTAGGAGGTTTTTATGATTACTCTTTATTCCGGTACACCGGGCGCAGGAAAATCCCTGCATCTGGCATCCCGGTTATATCATTGGATGCAATTCCGCCCTGCTCCGATCATCGGCAACTTCTCCTGTGATTTTAGCAGCATAAGTAAACCGAAAGGTTCTTTCCTGTATATTGATAACGCTTTCCTTACTCCTGAACGTTTAATTACGTTTTCCCGTAATTATTCTGAATATGTAGGGCGGCGTGTTAAGGAAGGGGAAATTTTGTTGGTAATTGATGAGTGTCAGATCATGTTCAATGCCAGGGAATGGGGGCAAAAGAACCGGGCTGCATGGTGTAGTTTTTTCACCCAGCATCGAAAACTTGGGTATGAGGTTATATTGGTGGCGCAGTTTGACAGGATGCTTGATCGGCAGATTCGCAGCTTGATCGAATATGAGTGGGTACACCGTAAAGTCAGTAATTTCGGCGCTGCTGGAAAGCTTCTTTCCCTTTTTGCTGGTGGTAAATTATTTGTTGCGGTAAAAGTCTGGTACCCCATGAAAGAAAAAGTGGGAAGTGAATTTTTTGTAGCCCGTAAGAAATTTTATTCCATTTACGATACCTATGCTCTTTTCTCCGCTCCTAGTTGATTTATTTTGTGTATCTCAAAAAGTCCGGCGCTTCCGGTGCCAGGAAAATTTTTTGAGATACAACGAAGAACGGCACGCCCCGGACAAGATGTGACGCGGGGGATTGAGGGGGACCCGCGGCGCGGCTTGCCCGGGGTGTGACCACGGGGCTGTAATACGTGGTCTCAAAATACACAACAAATTTCCTTATAACTCAGATAAATACAGGCTTTGAATACATTTTTCCAATTTCGCAAAATCGCATTTTTGCGAAAAAATATTTTACAAGGGATGTGATAAATTTGATTGATGTACGTCTTATAAAAGACACTTATATATACCAAGAGTTTGACGAGGTTGAAAATTCATACTGGTTTGATTTTAAACAGAAAAAGTTCCTGCATAATATTGATACATTTTATTATTCTGTCAAATTTAAACAAGATTTCACTGCTGATTCAATTGATCTAAGTGTCAAGCGTTTTCGCAGAAAGTTTGACTCAATTGCCCAGGAATGGGAAAAGATGAATGATTATGCTTCTGGTGTCTCGTTTTATCTTCCAGAATTGCCGAGCACTTTAAATTATAAACCGTTTTCATATGCCGGATGGTATAACATTTGTCTTGAGTGTCCGGAGCTGTTTGATATCTTCTTTGCTCCTAAGGTTCCGCACTCGCAGGACAATGGTTCATCCGTAACTTGTGAATGTGTGGTTCAAATTCGTAGTTACATGCTCTGGATGTATGGTGTTCGGCTTGCTTACGAAAGATCTTATGAATATGTGAAAGTAATTGCACGACATTTTGGACTTGATATTGATTTTGTGCAGGAAAACAGAATTGACTATTGTTGGCATTCAAATTATTTGAAAAGTCCTGAAAAGTTCTTTTCTCCGGAAAATTTTTACAAAATGCGTGTTGATCGTTTCAAAGACGCTCTGCTCCACACCTCGAAAAAGGGTTCGGAGGATTACGAGATTGATTATCTAGCAATGGGCAAACGTTCTGATAAAGTTTTTATTCGAATTTATTTGAAATCGAAAGAGGTTGTTGAAAAAGGTTACAAACCTTGGTTTTTCAAAGTTTGGCTCTTTAATGGTTTGATCAATCGCTATGATTTGTACTGCTATGAATATGCTTTTCTGAAACACAGTTGGAAAGCTCTTGATCTTGGGCGGTTGCAATATTATGCGGAATATGGTCGCAATAAGTTTTATGTAGACAAGTGCAAAAGAATTTTATCCGGGGAAGAAGATATTTCATCTGATTCACTTCGCAGGCTTGTTGATCAGCTTACTCCCTCTGTGAACCTGATCATGAATGTTGAATTTCAAACTATGCGCAAGCACACGAAATCATATCAGTTAATTCCATTTTTTGACAATTCGGATAAACTGACAAGTCAACGCATTTATGATTATCTGGATAACAGGAAACTTATTTGTGATTATCTTACAAGCAAGGTCTTTCGTCTGGTTGAACCATACGAAGCTGGTGTGAATGATTCTAACAAGTCGCGCCGTGATTATTGTGCATTTTGGAAAGCTCTCCGGATGTGCAAACTTACTGATACGTTTGTTCCTGAAGAAGATCGTTCTTTGGTAAGAACCTATACACGAAAATTGAATAGTGAGGTTGTAAAGTCTCGGGCTGTGAAAGCTGCTATTACATACGGAATTTATACGCGTGGTATTAATGATGCATCACCTTTGAGGGATTGTATCGAAGCTCTTTGTATGTTAAACGATAATGACGTAGAAGATGCAATTCGTTTTAAAACAAAGAAAATCCGCCAATTCAATTCGGATGAATTAGCGGACACCATGAAAAATGCTGTTAAGCGTTCCAGTAACCTTATGATGGTTGACAAAGATACCGGAGATATAATTTTCAATTCTTAGCTTTGTTATAACATGAAAAAGTCGAAAAGTAAAGGCGAATGTTGCAAAGTAGTTGTTATATCTCCTATATGGAGGGATTTTATATGAATGTACAAATGGCTTATAATTTATTTTTAGTGGATCATGAAGCATATTGTTCCGAACAGTCTATTGTATATTATAGGTTTAATGTGTTGAAATTTGTTGATTTCCTGTCTGATCGGATTGGATTAGCGTCTGATCTGATCGAGTGTGATGTAATTTCTCGGGAGTTGGTGCTTGCATATCTCTCCCAGCTCCGGGGAACCGGTTGTAAAAATACTTCTATCAATACTTATTTTAGAGCTGCAAAGGTGTTTTTAAACTATTGCATTGATGAAGGATACTGTTCTGCTGATGTTCTACGGAAAGTAAAATTTCTTAAAAAAGACAATGCTCCGGTTCTTCCTCTTACGCAATGGGAAGTTGATGAGATTGATGGTTGTTTCAGTGAAAAGACAGAAGGCGGCTTGCGTAATCTCTGCATTATACATTTGATGCTGGATGCTGGTTTCCGTCTCGGTGATGTGGTGTCTCTGACATTTAAGGGAATCAATTTCAAACTCAATTACCTGACGATTAAAGGTAAAGGGGATAAATTCCGGACAGTGTTCCTGTGTCCGAAGTTGAAACGGATGCTTTACCATTATTTGATCAAATATCGGGCTTACACTCCGGAAGATGATTTTCCTGTGTTTGCTCAGGTTGGAACAACTGAACCGATAACAGAAACGTCTGTGAAAATGGTTTTTGCCAGATTAAAAAAGCGATCCGGTATAGATCGGCTGCATCCGCATTTGCTCCGGCACACATTTGCAACGTCTTTTATTATTGGTGGCGGCAATTTGGAGTTTTTGCGCATGATGCTTGGTCATTCGGATTATGCAACAACAAAAATGTATTTACATCTTGCCCAACAAGCCAAGATGTTGCACAGCGATATATACAGATTAGATCCAGTATTTTTTCAGGCTGGGTATTAAGGGGGATTTTATGGATATAAAAGAATTTACTGTAACATTGGATGAATATGTAGTCGTTGATCCTGTGGATGGTTTTTGCTACTTCTGGTCAAAGTCAGAATTTGAAGCGAATCTTTTTTATAAGGTCAATTGTTCGCTTCGCGCTTCTTTGATTCATGTGTAATGTATCTCAATATTAAATGGCTGCGGCGCTGATCAGGAAAACCGGTTTTGATTCGTGAGATACATTTTGAAATGTATTACAATTTCTTTTCCTGGCTCCAGTTGCTGCAGAAAAATTGAGATACAACGAAAAAGGACTTCCATCTCTGGAAGTCCTTACTTTTTATTTATATTAAAACATATAATAAAAAGTTCTTAGTGAGACACGGGGGATTCGAACCCCCGACAACTTGATTAAAAGTCAAGTGCTCTACCAACTGAGCTAGTATCCCATAATTTAATTTTTAAGCAAGCTGGGCTAGTTGGATTCGAACCAACGAATGCAGGAATCAAAATCCTGTGCCTTACCGCTTGGCGATAGCCCTTGAGTAATACTCCTGTCTCTTATACACATCTGAC
>ENA-OWYT01000596-OWYT01000596.1-human-gut-metagenome-genome-assembly--contig:-NODE-596-length-12224-cov-5.221547_pt1 | contig 12224 bp, 9 predicted proteins | sample MGYA00249752_ERZ652090 | MGnify/ENA primary metagenome ERZ652090 (study PRJEB26925, sample SAMN05827105) | human gut metagenome | biome: ENVO:2100002; feature: ENVO:00000062; material: ENVO:00002003...
GAATTTCTTCCTGCTATTCCGGCATGTTTGAGGGAACCGGATTTCTGAACGGAATTGAAGCCCTGATGGAAAAACTGGGCTCCAGGATCACCCCTTATGGCACAACCTTACTGACTTCCATTGTCACTTCCGCCATCTCCTGCAACCAGACCCTTGCCATCATGCTCACCAGCCAGCTGTGCGGGGAAAACAATCCGGAAAGATCTTCTTTTGCCCTGGACCTGGAAAATACGGTAGTAGTCATAGCGCCCATGATCCCCTGGTCCATTGCAGGAGCCGTTCCGCTGGCTGCCATCGGTGCGCCAAACATCAGTATCGCAGTTGCCTTTTATCTGTATCTGCTGCCGCTGTGGGGACTGGCTGTGCATCTGTTCAGGTAGGGTCTGTTTTTACCGTCAGATCCTTCACCCAACGATACTTCTTATAATTCAGATACACAGCCGGGATCTTCACAAATTCATCCAGACTGATGATAAAGTAAACCGCAAGCACCGGAAGCTTCAGCACAAATGCGGCGATAAGGCCCAGTGGAACCATAATACACCACATGGAAATACAGTCGCAGTACAATCCGAACTTACTGTCTCCGCCTGCACAGAAAATCCCGCTGATGGTTACTCCGTTTACGGAACGTCCGATCATATAGTAAGCACAGATCAGCAGCATTCCCTTAAGATATCCTTCCGCTGTAACGCTTAAGTTGGCCGCACAAAGGATCAGCGGGCTGAATGCCAGAAGCACCAGTCCGGATACGATTCCGCTGGAAACAGACAGATGACAGAGCCTTCTGCCGTATTCTTTGGCTTTCTCCAGCTTTCCGGCTCCCAGTTCGTTTCCTACCATGATTCCGCCACCGTTTCCAAGTCCCATACAGAAACATCCGGCCAGGTTTTTGACAATGCTGGCAATGGAATTGGCGGCTACCGCATCACTTCCCAGATGTCCCATAATTACGGAATACATGGAAAATCCGGTTCCCCAGACGATCTCATTGCAGATCACCGGTGTTGTATATTTCCAGAAATCTCTCCTGAGAACGGGATCGTCTCTGCGGAGATATTTTGCCCGGAGTTTTACCTGATCTTTTCCCACAGTTTCCAGAACGCACCATGTAACTTCAATGATACGGGCCGTTACTGTTGCCAGTGCGGCTCCGGCGATCTCCATTCTTGGCATTCCGAACAATCCATAGATCAGCACTGCATTGATAAAAATATTTACTACCACACTGGTGGCACTGATCATGCTGCTTTTTGCCGCTCTGCCGCTGTTTTTCAGAATACAGAGATACATCTGTGAGATTCCGGTAAGCAGATAGGATACCGCGATCACACGAAGATACAGGGAACCGCCCCGGATCAGTACCGGATCATTGGTAAAAATCCTCATCAGCATTCCCGGGATCAGCAGCGCAGACAGGGTAAAGACCAGAGAGATCACAGTGGTAACTTTCATCACAAAGGCAAAGATCCGCTCCACTGCCGGAATATCTCCCTTTCCCCAGTACTGGGCTGCGATAAGAGAAAGGCCGATGGTCATTGCTTCCAGAAGAAGGTTGTGGATAAATGTTATCTGCCCCGCCAGAGATACTGCGGAAAGAGAATCCTGTGAGATCACTCCCAGCATCAGGGCATCGGATGCACTGACCAGCGCCAGCATAAACTGCTGAAAAGCGATAGGCATCACCAGGCTTATGAGCTTTCTGGTGAATGCCGGGTCTTTTTTATTTTTCATTTATTTTTGCCCATGCCTCCTCATCAAATTTCCAATCTTTAAAGTAATATGGCTTGTCTGCATCCGCGATCTCGCGGATCACGCGGCAGGGATTTCCAGCTGCACATACATTGTCCGGAATGTCCTTTGTCACTACGCTTCCCGCACCGATCACAACGTTGTTTCCAATTTTTACACCAGGAAGAACACAGCAGCTTCCGCCGATCCACACATTATCCCCGATGGTGACAGGAATCCCGTACTCAAAAGCGGAATTACGGCTTTCCGGATGGATAGGATGTCCGGCTGTGTAAATACCTACATTGGGACCAAACAGTACGTTATCCCCGATGGTGATCTTTCCCACATCCAGCATCACACAGTGGGTGTTGGCATAAAAATTCTCCCCGACTTCGATATGGCTTCCGTACTCACAGTGGAACGGTGGCTCAAAATATACGTTTTTCTTATGTTTCAGTCCTGTACGTTCCAGACATTCCATCCCTTTTTCCGGGTCAAAAGGCATGGCCTCATTGTACTCCCGGACGGCCTTTTTTGTTTCTTTCTGCTGCGCCACTACTGCATCATCGGAGATGTATGCCATTTCGTGATCTCTTCTGTAAATATTGTCCATTGTAAATCCCTCTCTTATAAATACACTTTGTTTTCTTCAAAAAAATGCCCGGTGTCTCCTGACGCACTGTGAGTGATTCCGGAGAGGACGGCGGCATGCTCCACTATATCTGCCTCACAGTTTACGCGGACATTGACCGAAGCATCTTTTCGTTTTATAATTATATTGTATATTTTTAAGTTATTCTATCGGTTTTCTATCTAACTTTATAACAATCCTGCGAGGTATGAATATGATCTATATAGACTTAAAGGATGACCTTTCTGAAAAAATGGTCTACGATTATCCTGACTGCCCGGCCTACACCATCCATGAAATGCTTTCCCACTATCCCAATTATTCCGCTATCAGCCACTGGCATGATGACATTGAATTTCTGATGATCCAGTCCGGCCAGATGCAATATAATGTCAACGGAAAAATCCTCACTCTGGAACAGGGACAGGGGATTTTTGTAAATTCCAGGCAGATGCATTACGGATTTTCTGAAAGTCACAGGGAATGTGAATTTTTTTGCATCCTCATCCACCCCATGCTTCTGTGCACATTACCTGCCTATGAAAAAAACTTCGTCCTTCCTCTGATCCGGAACAACGAAGTTCCCTTTTTTATCTTTGATCCCGGGATTTCCTGGCAGGCACAGATTCTGAAACAAATGGCCGACATCTATGTGCACCGTAAGAGTAAAACTGCTCCTTTACGGATCCTGTCCTCTTTTTCCCTGATCTGGGCTCTGCTTCTTGAACATCTGCCCTCTGCCTCCCGGACCGAAGACCATACCAATACAGATCTTACCACCATCCGGAACATGACCGGTTTTATCCAGCAGAACTATGCTTCCAGAATTTCCCTTAAGGAAATTGCGGCTGCCGGTTCCGTAGGTATCAGCAAATGCTGCAAACTCTTTTCCAGATATTTCAGCCAAAGCCCCAATCTCTATCTGAATCAGTACCGCCTGAACAAAAGCGCCCTGCTTCTCCGGGAAACCGATATGACCATAACGGAAATCGCTCTTTCCACCGGCTTTGGCAGTGCCAGTTATTATGCGGAATCTTTTCGGAAATGGGCCGGCATGAGCCCCGGTGAATTTCGAAAAGCCAGGTAACTGCTGCCGTCAGATCACACTGTCTTCCGGAATTTTGCCGGTGACACGCCGAACTGTTCCCGGAACAGATGATAAAAATGGCTCACATTAGAAAATCCACAGCACTCACAGATGTCCAGGATCTCCCTGTCTGTCTGCGCTAGGAGATAGACCGCGTATTTCAGACGTTCCTGGTTGATATACTGAGTAGGAGTTTTCCCGCTGATCTGTTTCAGAAGTCTGCAGAGATGGCTTGGAGAACAGGGAGCCAGCTCGCACATTTTTTTGTAGCCTTCCTGAAGATTTTCAATCTTTGACATATTTAAGAGAAGCTCTGACAGCCAGGAAGGCATCTGATTCCAGGGATCCTTTTCATCGTAAGTGAAGAAATAATCCTCCAGAAGAAGTGCAATGATACACTGTGCATGATATCTTGCATGCCGGGGGTGGCTGCCGTTTACCAGATTTCCGGCCATATCCATCGCTTCCAGAACCCTGCGGAAATTTTCCCCTTCCAGATGTACGAAGGCCGGCATCTCACTGTTTATCAGTTTATCCATCTTTTCTTCCTGCTCCAGAAACAGGGAAACATTCCGGAGCACCTGGGTGGAAAAGCCCAGATTCCGGACACAGAAATTCTCTGAGTGAAAAAAGCTGTAGCTGTGCATATCATTGGGGCGTATAAAAAACAGGTCTCCTTTTTTCACCGTCTGCACGGAATCATTGATCAAATGATAGGCCGTACCCTCTGAAATAATAAAAAGTTCATAATGATTATGGGTATGTAGCGGCACATGCTTGTAAATATCCGAGATCGTATAGGAAAGTCCGGACTCTTTGCGCAGTGGATATTGTTCTTTTCCAAATACCGGTATTGCCATTTTTTCTACTCCTCCCCGTTTTCTGATATCAATATACTACAAAAATCTGACAGCTGTAAACAAGAAACACGGTGGAAATTGTGATATTCTTTTTACCGCATTGAGGTAGATTTTCTGTTGAAAAACGATCTCTCTGATGCAGAAACTTGATCTTTATTTCTTTTTGAGGGAGGACTTATTATCATGTCATCATCCAAAGCTCGATTTTTTAATCCGGCTGTTGTAGGCCTGATCATGCTCAGCTTTTTTCTGGGTACCAGTGAATATACGGTGATCGGTATCCTGCCGGAAATTGCGGACGGATTCGGGATTTCACTGACACAGGCCGGAAGCATTGTATCTCTGTTTGCTTTCGCCTATGGCCTGGGCACTCCGTTTCTGGCTGCCTATGTGGGAAAATATAACCGTTTCCGTATTACCATGCTGGGAATTTCACTGTTTGCACTCTGCAACCTGATCTGTGCCATTGCTACCAATTACATGGTATTTCTGGTGTTCCGTATCCTTACAGCTGTGGTTTCCGGTACTGTGGTTTCCATCTCCATGACGTATGCGGAAGATGTTGCTTCCATCCCGGAGCATATCCCGGGTGTGATTGCAGGTGTCTTTTCAGGCTTCAGTATCGCTTCGGTCATCGGTGTGCCTATCGCTTCCACCATCACTCATGTTTTTGGATGGCGCGCGGCTTTTATCACGATCTTCGTGGCAACTCTGGCTCTGCTGGCACTTCTGTTTATGAAACTGCCCCGGCAGAACCGTCTGAAAGCAGGGAGTATCCTGGAACAGTTTAAGCTTTTTCTGGATAAAAGAATCTCCATCGGCTGTGCCATTGTTTTTCTGGCCGGTGCTTCCACTTACTGTTTTTATACATATCTGACACCGATCTTCCAGCAGGAGCTTCATATTCCGGATTCCATGTTAAGCCTTGCGCTTCTGATCTTCGGTATTGCGGCTATCACCAGCAACGTAAGTTCCGGTCAGGTGGCAAACAAGACCGGCATCCGCCTGCTGCCTCTGATCTATGTGATACAGACTGTATGCCTGCTGCTTCTTCCCATTGCCACCCACAATCTGGTAAGCGGAGGACTGGTACTTTTTATCCTGGGTGTTGTGATGTATCTTCTGAACTCACCGCTGCAGATGCATTTCCTGAAAATTGCTACCAGAGAACATCCGGCCTGTGTAAACCTGGCTTCTTCTCTGATCTCGGTTTTCTTTAACTTTGGTATTGCGGCCGGTTCTGCCATGGGTGGTGTGATCGTGAAATATGCCGGTCTTCGTTTTGTGGGAATCGGCGGTGCAATCCCTGGTATCGGAGCGATCATCTGCGCGGTGATCCTGCTTCAGATCATGAAACCGGGTGCGGATATCCGATAAAAACGCAGCCAGGAATATCTCCGGATTTTGTATCCTGTATTCCTGGCTGTATTTTATTCTCTCAGTACTCTTTTGTTACTGATCTGCTTTTACTTTTGTATTCTTCCAGTCCCATAAACCGGACTTTCCTGTATCCCTATTTCATCTCAATTTTAAACAGTCTCGCTGCTTTTTCCTGCGGCATCTTCACTACAAGATTTCCATTTTCAACTTTATATTCGCACATCTCTTCCTTTGGATAGATCACGGATACTTTGCTGATCTTTTCTGCATCTTCCAGCGGGATCACTGCTTCTGTTGTTCCCGGTGTCCATACGGAAAGATAGGTATTCTTCTCTGCTTTTACTCCGTAAGCAAGCACTTCGGATTTCAGAGTTCCAAAACCAAGCGGAAAGAACGGCACACCGTCACGGACTTCCTCACGGATCTCTTTATACAGGGCAATTCCCTCTCGCATCCGGTTCATGGAATTTTCACCAAGCTTCCATACCATACCACTGATGTACGGGCGGAGAAGCATACCGTTTACCACATTGTAGATCACATGCTCTTCTTCATCCTCATACGGATATACCCACATGCCACCCTGCTCAGGGGCAACCGCACTTGCCACATTGGCTGCAATATTGGCATTGTAGAGATAATCGGTCTGGTCACTGGTGGACTGCAGGCTTAAGACTTTCAGCATACCATAGTCCATACGCTGTCCGCCGGAACCGCAGTTCTCCACAACAAGATCCGGATAATCACGGAAGATCTCCTCATACCACTGATGGAGGCATTCATAATGCTCACGGATGGCATCTGCACAGCTGTCGCTGTTCAATTCACTTCCGTATCCCATCGTTACGTTATAGTCCACCTTGAAGTACTCTACGCCATAATCACGGATCAGCCTGTCCACTACATCACGGCAGTATTTCCGTACTTCCGGATTGCGGAAATCCAGCATGTAACGTTTGTTGTCAATGTGGCGTTTTCCATGGCGGCAGACAAACCAGTCATCCGGAAGTTTATTTGCAAGCTCACAGGCAACTCCCATAACTTCGATTTCCAGCCAGAGTCCCATTTTCAGGCCTTTGCTGTGTGCGTAATCGCAGACTTCTTTCAGGCCTCCAGGGAATCTTCCGGATGCTTCCTTCCATTCACCGACACGGTCCCACCAGAATCCGTCGTCATACCATCCTGCATCCAGACAGTAATATTCGCATCCCAGCTCTGCCGCCTTGTCAATGATGGAAAGCTCCCGCTCTGTTGTGGGATCTCCCATCAGGCAGTTCATGTAATCATTAAATACCACGTTCAGTTTCTCATCGTCCGGATTCGCTCTGCGTACTTTTCTACGATATCTGGTCAGCGCTGCTACTGCCGGATTCAAACCTCCTTTTACAACGGCTGCCCCTGCCGGAACAGTTGTGAAGCATTCTCCCGGTTTCAGATTCTTATACCATCCATGCTCCTGCTCTGTGGCACCGCTTACAGTAAGATACAGATTCCCACCCTGGGCGGAACCATATTCTATCAGCCACTGTCCGGAACTTTCAACCTGGAAAATATAAGTTTCCCCTGTTTCTCTGTCTTCGGCAATTCCCATTGGAAGATACTCGCAGGTAGACCAGGTTCCCTTTCCACTGTAACAATAACGGTTCAGTCCATATCCCTGATGATTAAATCCGTCTACGACCATTCCGTTTAAGTTCAGTGTCTCTGCATCATATTTCTGCCACTGTGCCTCACAGCACCAGCTGTTAAACGGTACATAGATATCTGTTTTTTTGTAATAAGGTTTGTCACCGCCTCTGGAAATTCCCTGATATATAAAAGAAGAAACGTAAGTCAGGCCCTGATCTTCACTTCCCTCGTTGGTGATCTCTGTCCAGGTCTGCACTGCCGGAACTCCGTCAAACAGGCGCATATGATATACGGCTTTCAGCTTTTCCGGAGAAACCATTACGATCTCCAGTTCTTTTCCACCGTCCTGCTCTTTCAGTTCATGTTTCTCATAAACAAAGTCTACAGAGGACTGATTGATGTTGTTTTTGTAAGCATGCATATTCAGGCTTCCGGTGCCGCTTCTGTGGATCTCAACAACCGGATAATAAATATCTTCCTTCGGCTCCATGGCTGCCTTTTTTACTTCCTGTGAAGAAAGATCTGCCAGCTCTACCACGCCGTTTTCACGGATACGGAACTGGATATCCAGGCCGTTTTCATGTAATTCGATTGTTTTCATGTTCCCGTTTTTGTAGCTCATACAAAATATCCTCCCGTTTTTGTAATCTTGATCTCAGTATAGCATCTGATCTTTTGCAAGGTGACAGGTATCATCCCCTGAATGTAAAAATGCAATATATTGTCGTATTTATTTTTCTGTGCTATACTGTCTCACAGATATTTTTTCACAGGTTTCTGATCCTGTGCCGCCGTTATCCCATAATATTTTCTGACGATCAGGAGGTTTGCCAAATGGATATTTTTCAGGACTCTTCCAGATATTTTCATATTTCCGCTTTTTATGCCCTTTCCCTTCCTTATTACCATATGGAACATCACACCCATTCCAGTTATGAGATCATGTATATTACTTCCGGTTCCTGCCGGGTTTTCTGCATGGATGAGGAACAGGACGTAGAATTTCTGCTGAAATCCGGACAGTTTATCTTTATCCGACCGGATGTCCCTCACAGGCTTGAAATCCCGGATGGTTTTCCCTGCTCGATCCTGAATCTGGAATTTTCCCTCACTTCCGAAAAAAGCCCGGTTTCTCTGGATCTTCTTCTGAAAAAAGATCCCGGATTTTCCCGGTTCTGGACCTTTATGGACTCCTCCCGGGGATTCTGTTCCGGCACAGATTCCCGGAATTTCGGATACAGCCTGAAAGACCTTCTCACCTTTTTGCAGCGCAGTTCCGGTGAGATAAAGGAGGAAGAATTTCTCTTCTTTCTTCTGTTTGGCCGTATGCTTACAGAACTTGCCTTCTGCGCCCACTCCAGCCGGAACTCATCGGGAAGTGCTTATCTAAAAAAAGCACTCCGCTATATTGACGAGCATTATCTGGAAGATATTGATATTCCTGCCATTGCCGCATATGCAGGAATCAACAAATCCTACCTCCAGGCGCTTTTTACAGAAAAAAACGGCTGCACCATCAACACTTACATTAACCGCAAACGCATGGAGCAGGCCGCCTTTCTTCTGTGCAACAGTACTCTGCACATTACGGATATTGCCTTTTCTTCCGGTTACAATAGCCGGCAGCATTTTGCACATACCTTCGAAAAATTTTATCATATGAACCCTTCCCGGTACCGGAGCCTGCATACCCGGCCTCTCCGTTCGGATACCGAAAAGAAGCGCTATCATATGGCGGATGGCCTGAAACTGGAAAGTGAACCTTTTCCACATGAATGAAGTCAGATCTGAATTCTGAACGACAACCGGGCATTCACGTCTCCACTTCTGATCAGCTGTAACACCATCACACAGGCAAAAAAATCCAGCCGAATCACAGAGATTTTGTATCTCATACGTGATCCGGCTGGATTAATATTTTATTATTGGACTATTTATGGAAGCAGATTCTGCATACTCTTCAGGCTGATCGCCAGTGTAGAAGTATTGTGCAGAAGTGCAGATGTAGTCGGCTGCAGGATTCCTGCAACACCACAGGCGATAAGGCCTGCATTAAAGGTAATGATGAAACGGTAATTACGTCTGATACGTTTCATCAGTGCATTACTGATCTCTTTCAGAACAACCAATTCCTGAAGATCATCCGCACCTACGGTAATGTCTGCGATCTCACGGGCAATTTCAGCACCATCACTGATGGCAATGCCCACATTGGCTGCGGAAAGTGCCGGAGAATCATTGATTCCGTCACCTACCATGATCACCCTTCTTCCGGCTGCCTTCTCTTTTTCGATGAAGTTGGCCTTATCCTCCGGAAGTACCTCGGAATAATATTCATCCACACCTACACGTCTGGCAATAGCTGCTGCTGTACGCTCGCTGTCTCCTGTCATCATAACGATCTTGGAGATTCCGGCTGCGCGCAGTGCTTCTACAGAAGCTTTTGCCTCCTCGCGAAGCGGATCCTCAATACAGATCACGGCTGCAAGACGTCCGTCAATGGCCAGATACAGATGGGAATATTCTTCCGGAATGCTGTCAAATCTCTCCTGGCCATCCTCCGGGATCACGCAGTTCTCATCTTCAAATACAAAGTGATAACTTCCGATCACTGCCTTATGGTCCTCGATCGTGGTGGAAATTCCATGTGCTACTACATATTCAACCTTGGAATGCATCTCCTCATGTGCCAGATGTTTCTTCTTGGCTGCACTGACAACGGCCTTGGCCATGGAGTGCGGGAAATGTTCTTCCATACATGCGGCGATACGAAGCATCTCATCCGGATTATTGTTATCAAAGGAAACCACATCCACAACGGTTGGTTTCGCTTTTGTCAGAGTTCCGGTCTTGTCAAATACGATGGTATCTGCTTCGGCCATGGCCTCCAGATATTTACCGCCTTTTACTGTAACTTTATGTGTACCGGCCTCACGGATCGCGGACAGTACGGAGATCGGCATTGCAAGCTTCAGTGCACAGGAGAAATCTACCATGAGGATCGCAAGAGCCTTGGTAGCGTTTCTGGTAATCAGATATGTAAGTGCAGTTCCTCCAAGAGTATACGGAACCAGCTTATCTGCCAGATGCTCTGCCTTTCCTTCCAGGGAAGATTTCAGCTTCTCGGATTCCTCAATCATGGTGACGATCTTGTCATAACGGCTGGAACCACCTACCGTCTTCACACGGATGGTGATCTCACCTTCCTCCACAACAGTGCCCGCATAGGCAACGCTGCCTTCTTTCTTGCATACAGGTACAGACTCACCGGTAAGAGACGCCTGATTGACCATAGCCTCTCCATCCGTAACACTTCCATCAAACGGAATTACAGTACCCATACGTACGACAACCTCGTCTCCCGGCTGAACTTCTCCGGACTCTACAAGGATTTCCTGATCGTCTCTCTTCAGCCATACCTTGCCAACATTCAGTGACATGGTCCTTGCAAGGTCACCTACAGATTTCTTATGTGTCCACTCTTCCAGGATCTCACCGATTCCAAGCAGGAACATAATGGAACCTGCAGTACCAATGTCCTGACGCAGTACGGATACACCGATTGCAGTTGCATCCAGAACCGGCACCTCGATCTTGCGGTGAAGAAGTGTATCGATTCCCTTCCAGATATATTTCAGGGAAGTAGCTGTTGTATAAATTGCATTCAGCGGATATGGCAGGAAAAGTCTTCTTCCATAGTGATAAATGACCTTGGAGATCAGCTTCTCCTGATATTCTGCATTCAGTGCTCTTCCGGAGCTCTGCAGCACCTGTAAAGGCACTTCCACATCCTGATAATGAAATTCTCTGATGCCGCGGATGACCGCATCCCTGCTGCCCTGATAATTCACAACCGCGTCGCAGGTTCTCTCGTATACCTTGGCGGAAGCCACTCCGTCAAGATTTTCGAGATAATACAGCAAAGTATCCGCCTGCTCGTAACTCATTCTCTTCTGGGCAAGATGAATACGAAGTCGTCCTCTTGTCTCATGTTTAATATAAAATTTCACGGGAAATCGCCTCTTTACTCAGCTGTCTCTTCAGTTGCTGCTTCTTTTGTCTCTTCTGCTGCCTCCTTGAATGCATCCTCATCTGCAGTCTCTTCTGCATTCTCTGCAACATCTTCTACAGCCTCTTCTGCTGCAGCTCTCTCCTCATTGATTCCCTTAGCCTCAGCGTAGATATCCTCCGCGTTCTCCTGAAGGCTTGTAGCTGTTTTCATGATGCAGTCCTTAGCTCTTAAAACGGCTGCTGTGCATCCTGTGTAAAGCTTCTTCGCATCCTTGCTTGTAAGGATCTTGATTCCTGCTGTTCCAAAAAGAACACCTGCTGCAAAAAGTCCTGGTTTCTTTAAGTTATCAATTTTCATACTGTGCTCCTCTCTGTCCATATTGGACAATAAATGTTTCTTAAGTTTGACGGTTATTATATTACACATTATGTAACATTTCTACATAAATCCACTTATTGAGAAATCTTCTCAATATAGCAAAAGGAGAGATGAAACAGTTTCATCTCTCCCTTATTAGTAAATATTATTTATTAACTGAAACTGCCTTTTTCCTGTCAACTACACTTGTTATCTTCTGATTCTTAATGTATCCGCAGGCTTCTAGCCCTGACTCAATAATTTTACTCCATTTGCTTTCTGATAAATTAATTGACGAATCATCGTTTAATCTTACAGTATAACCGCCATTATCATTCTCATCACAAGTTATTCTGTACATATTCTTACGGTTAATTGCACCGATTTCTTCCAGTGTATTAACCATTCTATATACAGTTGCAGCCCCAATCTTAGGATCCTTTTTTACTGCCTTGTAATAAATCTCTTTACAGCTTGAGCAGTCCCTGTCTCTTATACACATCTGACGCTGCCGACGAACTCTAGGGTGTAGAT
>ENA-OWYT01000602-OWYT01000602.1-human-gut-metagenome-genome-assembly--contig:-NODE-602-length-12165-cov-8.893972_pt1 | contig 12165 bp, 9 predicted proteins | sample MGYA00249752_ERZ652090 | MGnify/ENA primary metagenome ERZ652090 (study PRJEB26925, sample SAMN05827105) | human gut metagenome | biome: ENVO:2100002; feature: ENVO:00000062; material: ENVO:00002003...
ACGAGATTAGCTGCAGTCTCGTGGGCTCGGAGATGTGTATAAGAGACAGGTGCCAGCACCACACCAAGAATCAATGCGTAAATGAACTGCACGATATTGACATGCACGGCCGCAAAAATCAATGCCGAAATTCCAACCGCAAACGGTTTCGACAGCATATCTTTTAATCTTCCAAAAAGAATCCCCCGGAATACCAGCTCCTCCAGAATCGGGGTAAATACTGCCAGACAAAGAATTTCCATTCCTATTGTACTTCCGTAAAAATCGGTATTTGCCTGCTGGTAACCCATCGAAATTTCCGTCAGTTTCGTCATGGATATGAGATTGTTCAAAGAAATTCCAAAGCATGCCATGATCCCGGCCGCAAAAAGTGCATGACAGATACGCTCCCGGCTGATTCCAAACGGCTGCTTTGCAATCCCTGCCAGTGCCTGTCCCTGACGATAAAACGGAAGCATGGATGGAATTGTAAAAACAGTGGCAATCAGCTGACAGAACACATAATGTGTGGCATCTCCTCCAAATGCCCACTGCGCAATTGTCATAATAATCAGCATAACCGCGTAATAAAAAAGAAACGGGTATAAGATATACCAGATCTTTCTCAGCGTCTCCTTAAAAGTTTCCATGATATACCCTCCCGTTTTTCTTTATTATTTCTTTAACATGCCCGGCAGTTCTTCCATAGAATCGCACACACCGATCACGCCTGCCTCTTTCATTTCCTTTACATCTCCAAAACCAAAGCTGACCGCAAGACACGCAATTCCAAGTTCTTTCGCCCCGTTGACATCAAACATCGTATCCCCGATCAGACACATCTCGGATTTTGGAATATGACTCCAGCGGCGCATAACTTCCTCGAGAATCTCGGATTTTTTGTCCCTGCGCCCGTCAAACGTAGCTCCCACGACATCATCAAAAAGCGGAAGAATTCCAAAATGCTCCAGAATCCGTTTGCAGGATACTTCCGGCTTGGAAGATGCCATGCCAATCCGGTATCCCTGTTCTTTTAATGTACGGATACACTTCTCCACACCCGGATATAACTTACACTCAAAAATACCGGTCTTATTGTACCGTTCCCGGTATTTCTGCACAGCCTCATACGCTTTTTCATGCGAAAATCCATAATATCTTTCAAAACTCTCCGAAAGCGGCGGCCCGATAAACCGGTATAATTTTGCCGTATCCGGCTCCTTAATTCCGTAAAAATCAAGCGTATATAAAACACATTTTATGATTCCCTCGGAAGAATCAATAAGCGTTCCGTCCAGATCAAACAAAATGGTGTTCATTATTTCTTTACTCCTTTGGTATCACGGTTTCCCACATGCAGACGATGCAGGGCAACCGGCTTTCCTTTCACCTCGACCTCTTTCTCCTCACCTTCATGCAGCACATGAATACTTTTCAGTTCATCCCCGGCAGCCAGTTTCATGCCACGCACGCCCACCGCACCTTTCTTTTTCTGCGGAATTTGTGCACAGTCAATCCGAAGAAACATATCTTTCTTTGTTGCCATCACCAGTGTATCATTTTCTTCTAACGGACATACCGTTAGTACTTCATCTTCCTCTCCCAGCTTTGTTGCCGCCGTTGTCTTTTTTGCGACCACAAATTCCATACCGTCCACAACCTTGATCATGGCATACTTTGTGCCAAATAACATCCGGTGCGAGCTGACATGTTCAAGACCTGCCAGATATACAACATTCTCTTCTTTACTGTCATAATTGCAGAGGTTGTCAATCGGTGTTCCTTTATCCCGGAATTTTCCATATGGAAGATCAAGCACTTTTAGCAGATGCATCTGTCCCTTGTCCGTAAAGATACAGATTTTATCCGTATTTTTGCACGTAAAGATATGCCTGTATTCCGCGTTTGCCGCCTCTTTATTTCTCTCATAGACAGAAGTATCCACAATCTTTGCATATCCGAAGCGGTCCATCAGAAAGACAACATCCTGCTCCTCGATCTTCTTTGCTGCAACTACAGCTTCTTTCAGATTGTCAATCACGGTTTTGCGCTCTTTGCCATAAGCTTTTTTAAACGCGGTCAGTTCTTTGATGATTACTTTTGCCATGGAAGAACGATGCTCTAAAATATCCTCATATTTTGCAATATTTTCCAGTGTCTCATCATGTTCTTTCATCAATGCTTCAATTTCCAGACCAATCAATTTATACAGACGCATTTCCAGAATGGCCTGTGCCTGACGATCCGTAAAATTCAGCTGCTGTGCCATGATCTTTGAAGATGGATTCTTAAAGGTAATATGATCCGTATTTCCGTCTGTCAGACAGGCTTTTGCATCTTTGATGCTGCGGCTGCCGCGTAAAATCTCAATGATCAGATCAATGACATTGCAGGCGCGGATCAGACCTTCCTGTATTTCTTTTTTGTCCTGTTCTTTCGCCAGAAGGGTCTGGTACTTTCTGGTTGCAATCTCATACTGGAATTTCACATGATGACGGATGATCGGCACGACGCCCATCGTCTCCGGTCTGCCATCCGCTACCGCAAGCATATTGACACCAAAGGTGTCTTCCAGCTTGGTTTTCTTGTACAGCAGATTCTCCAGAGCCTCGATATCTGCTCCTTTTTTCAGTTCCAGAACAATACGAATTCCCTCTTTGGATGACTGATTGGTAATATCGGTAATGTCACTGGTTGCCTTGGATTCTACCAGACCGTAAACATCATTTAAAAATTTCCCGATATTGGCTCCGATCATGGTATACGGAATCTCCGTGATTACCATGCGGTCTTTGCCGCCTTTGCCCTTTTCAATCTCGATTTTTCCACGTATTTTGATCTTGCCGACCCCGGACTCATAAATTGCCGGAAGATCATCTTTATTTGCAATGATTCCTCCTGTCGGGAAATCCGGTCCCGGAATATACTGCATCATCTCCGCAGTGGTAATATCCGGATTTTTCATATAGGCAATCACACCGTCGATCACTTCTCCGAAATTATGCGGCGGAATGGAAGTTGCCATACCGACAGCGATACCTTCCGCACCGTTGACCAGAAGATTTGGCACCTTTACCGGCAAAACAACCGGCTCTTTTTCGGTTTCATCAAAATTCGGCATGAAATCCACAACATTTTTATCCAGATCTGCCAGATAGGCTTCCTGCGTCACTTTCTGCAGACGTGCCTCTGTATATCGCATGGCAGCGGCACCATCGCCTTCAATGGACCCAAAATTTCCATGCCCGTCCACAAGCGGCAGTCCCTTTTTGAAATCCTGTGCCATGACAACCAGGGCATCATAGATCGAAGAATCTCCATGCGGATGATATTTACCCATGGTATCTCCGACAATACGCGCACTCTTACGATACGGTTTGTCATATCGGATTCCCAGTTCATACATATCATAAAGTGTACGGCGCTGCACCGGTTTTAATCCATCCCGGACATCCGGCAGCGCACGGGCAATGATAACGCTCATCGCATAGTCAATATATGATTTTTGCATCAGCTCCGAATACTCGGTGCGAATGATACTATGTTCCATTTTATTTCTTCCTCACTCCTAGAAAACCTGACAGGATCTATACGTCCAAGATCGCATCGTTTGCATGTTCATAAATAAATGCCTTTCTCGGCGGCACATCCGTGCCCATCAGCATAGCGGTTACATCCGACGCCATACGGCCGTCTTCAATCTCCACGCGCTTCATGACACGCGTCTGGGGATTTAAAGTCGTCTCCCATAACTGCTCGGCATCCATCTCTCCGAGACCTTTGTATCGCTGCAGGGTAAAACTTCCGGTATGTGTTTTCCGGTATTTTTCCAGTGCCGCATCATCATAAAGGTACTCTTCTTTCCCTTTTGACGGAATCACTTTGTACAATGGCGGCATCGCCACATAAACATGTCCTTCAAAAATCAGTTCCGGCATAAACCGGTAAAACAGTGTCAGAAGCAGCGTGGAAATATGGGCTCCGTCGACATCGGCATCCGCCATGATAATAATCTTGTCATAGCGCAGCTTACTGATATCAAAATCATTTCCGTATCCTTCCGAAAAGCCACACCCGAATGCGTTGATCATTGTCTTGATTTCCGCATTGGCAAGCACCTTGTCGATACTGGCTTTTTCAACATTCAGAATTTTTCCGCGGATCGGCATGATCGCCTGATACATACGGTTTCGCGCCATTTTGGCGGAACCACCGGCAGAATCTCCCTCTACGATAAAAATCTCACACTTTGACGCATCCCGGCTCTCACAGTTGGACAGTTTTCCATTGGAATCAAACGAAAACTTCTGCTTGGTCAGCAGATTGGTTCTCGCTTTTTCCTCTGCCTTGCGGATTTTTGCAGCCTTTTCCGCACAGCCAATCACAATCTTTAAGGTTTCTAAATTTTTATCAAAAAACAGCGGAACTTCATCACTTGTCACTTTGGCAGTTGCACGGTTTGCATCCTGATTATCGAGCTTTGTCTTCGTCTGTCCTTCAAAACGCGGGTCCGGATGCTTGATGGAAATCACTGCTGTCATTCCGTTTCGCACATCTGTACCGTTGAAATTTGCATCCTTCTCTTTTAAAATGCCAAGTTCTCTGGCATAGGAATTGATAATCGTCGTAAACGCCGTTTTAAATCCGGTCAGGTGTGCACCACCTTCCGAATTATAAATATTATTACAAAATCCCATGATATTCTCATGGAACTCGCTGGTATACTGGAATGCCGCTTCCACCTCAATGCCTTCACTTTCCCCTTTGAAGTAAATGACATCATGCAGCACTTCAAGATTATTGTTCAGATCTTTGACGAACCCAATGATTCCATCCGGCTCATGAAACTCAATGTGCTCTGCTTCCGGCTTTCTCCGGTCCTCATATATGATCGTCAGTTTCGGGTTCAGATAAGCGGTCTCATGCATCCGGCTCTTCACATCATCTTCCCGGAATCTGGTCTTTTCAAAAATTTCTGGATCTGGAAGAAAATTGATCTTCGTTCCGGTCTTCTTTGTCTTCCCGATCTTTGGAAGAAGTCCGTCTTCAAGTTCTACCACCGGATGTCCCTGTGCATAGCGGTCATGATACACATATCCGCCCTGGCTGATTTCCACATCCATATAGGTGGAAAGTGCATTGACTACCGAAGATCCGACACCATGCAGTCCTCCACTCGTCTTGTACGCATTGTTGTCAAATTTTCCTCCTGCGTGCAGTGTAGAAAATACAACGCGGGCAGCCGATACTCCCTTTGCATGCATGCCGACCGGAATACCACGTCCGTTATCTTCCACCGTACAGGAGCCATCTGCCTCAAGGGTCACCCATATTTTATCACAGGCACCTGCCAGATGCTCATCCACGGAATTGTCGACAATCTCATAAATCAGGTGGTTGAGTCCTTTGGTCGTTGTACTTCCGATATACATTCCCGGACGTTTCCGGACCGCTTCAAGCCCCTCCAGTACCGATATACTGCTTGCATCATATCCTGACATGTTCCTCTATCTCCTTACTATCCTGCTAAATTACATTTGATCTCTCATGTGAGCAATCACCATCACTGCAATCCGAAAAGTCATCGCATCGTCAAACGTACGGATATCCAGTCCGATTGCTTTCTCGATACGTTCCAGACGATATACCAGAGTATTGCGGTGCACATACAGCTGTCTTGCCGTCTCTGATATATTCAGATTATTCTCAAAAAATTTATTGATAGTAGACATTGCTTCCTCATCATCTAAGATGTCCGGAATTTTCTCACCGAATACCTCTTTGATAAACATATTACATAAACTCATCGGAAGCTGGTAAATCAGACGCCCGATGCCAAGCTTTCCGTAAGAAATTGTGTCATACTTTGCATAAAAAACACGACCAACTTCCAGTGCCATCCGCGCTTCCTGATAAGATTCCGCAATTTCCGGAAGCTGTGTCACAACGTTTCCATAACCGACACGCACACGAATCATTGCTTCCATATGTAAATTATCTGCAAGGCTTCCCGCAATTTTTGACAGACGTTCCTCCATCTCCTCTTCTTTTATATGGGAAACATCTTTGATCAGAACGATACTGTGCTGATCCACGCAGGTCACAAAGTCCTTCGAACGGATATCTGCAAGATTTTTTACCAGTTCCATCGCCATATCGTTATTTTTACTTCCGGTATCAATCACAAAAACTACCCGCGGTACTTCCTGAATGTGGTGCTTTTTTGCTTTTCCGTAAATATCCACAATCAGCATATTACCAAGAATGATATTCTGCATAAAATTATTGCGGTCGAACTGCTCTGCAAAACTCATAACCAGATTCCGGATCTGGCAGACCGCCATCTGTGCGCATACAAGAAATGACTCTTCTTTCACCAGACAGACTAAAATATATTCCGTTTCACCTTCTACCATCACTTTATACAGATGATAATCCTGATACGTCTGTTTTTCAGCAAGCGATTCTGCGAAATCAACGACCACCTGCTGTTCTAATGCCTCCGGCAACGGCATCTCCTCCGTATGTGCTACCAGCTTCCCCTTTGCAGTAAACAATGCCGTATCCATGTGGCTGATCTCTTTAATTTCGTTTAATGAATTCTGTAATTTCTGATTTGAAAGCATATACTCTCCTATTATTTACGTTCGAAAGAACCCGGGTGTAAATACTAACACCCGGGTTCAAGATTTACAACTATATAATTTTAACGGACTAGTTGGTAATTGTCAATTCTGTTTCCTTGTCGAATACGTGAATCTTATGCGGATCAAATGCAAGCTTGATATGATCGCCATAACGGGCAGGTGTATCAGAATCAACTCTTGCTGTCATGTTTGCACCGGCTACAGAGTAGTACAGTAATACTTCTGCACCAAGTAACTCGTATCCTGTTACATCAGACTCGATGACACAGTCACCATTCTTCTGGATCATTTCAGGATCATCAGAGATATCCTCTGGTCTGATACCTAATACAACTGTCTTTCCGTTGTATCCGCCCTCTTCAAGCTTCTTTGCCTTGTAATCCGGAAGAACCACAGAGTAATCACCGAATGTTAATGTAGCTTTATCTCCCTGAATGGTGCACTTAGCATCGATGAAGTTCATCTGTGGAGATCCGATGAATCCGGCTACGAATAAGTTATTTGGCTCATTGTATAATTTCTGTGGAGAATCAACCTGCATGATTACACCATCTTTTAATACAACGATTCTGGTTCCAAGTGTCATAGCCTCTGTCTGATCATGTGTTACATAGATGATCGTAGCACCTAATCTGTTATGTAAAGAAGCGATCTCAGATCTCATCTGTACACGAAGTTTTGCATCCAGGTTGGATAAAGGCTCATCCATAAGGAATACCTTAGGATTACGAACGATTGCACGACCCATGGCAACACGCTGTCTCTGTCCACCGGAAAGAGCCTTCGGCTTACGATCCAGTAACTTCTCCAGATCAAGGATTCTTGCTGCTTCCTCAACCTTTGCTTTGATCTCATCCTTCGGAACTTTTCTTAACTTAAGACCGAATGCCATGTTATCAAATACTGTCATATGTGGATACAGAGCGTAGTTCTGGAATACCATTGCGATATCACGATCCTTTGGCTCTACATCGTTCATTACCTTTCCATCGATGATCAGATCACCGGAAGAAATTTCCTCAAGACCTGCGATCATACGAAGTGTTGTAGACTTACCACATCCAGATGGTCCAACGAAGATGATAAACTCTTTATCTGCAACATCCAGATTAAAATCTTTTACTGCCTCAAATCCGTTTGGATATACTTTGCAAACATTTTTTAATGATAAACTTGCCATTTGAAAAACCTCCTGATTTTTGCTTTTCGTTATTTTTCTTTAGTGAAGTTTCTTTAAACTTCCTGATAAATGTATGATAACGGAATCTGCCCGAAATTGCCACCGTCAATCCGTCCAAATATTTACATGGTTTCTTGGCGAAATAACGAAAGGGGACATTGTTGTAAACAATGCCCCCAAAAATTACAGCTTTGAATATCCAAAACCGTTAACCATCGCCTCAATCTTTTGTCCCTGCCGGCAGAGCGGACAGTCTGCAACCGGATATGCCGCATATCCGGTGACATCATTTTCATCAAAAAGTGTCTCGACTTCTACGCCGTCTACCGAATTGATCGTTCCGAATAAAGAAGCCACCCACTCGATCTCCCCTCCGTAATACTGGATACACTCGAGTGCCCTGCGGATGGTCTCACCGGTTGTCGTGGTCGCTAAAAGAAGCACAACATGTTTTCCGTTGATGGCAGCTTTATTGTTATCCCTAAACAGCATCTGGTTATTGCTGTTGATCTCCGGTGAAATCACATACACCGTCTCATGCTGGTTTGTGGTGCCCATAATTCCATCCCTCTGGATCTCCTCCGTCAGAAAGGTACCGACCACTTCCGTTCCATCCATACACACAATGGTATCCACGTATTTTGTCTTTGGAATTCTCGAATACAGTACATGTGCCGCCTGTTTTGCTTCCGCCACACGTGTCTTGATACTTGTCACATCCACATAATAATTAATGTGGGAATGACTCGTTGCAAAATGTCCGTGCATGGCATGCAGCGCCAGCATGTTGCTTTCTTTTGAATAAAATTTCATCATACGATCTTCCATAGTATAATCCTCCTTCTCCTGTTGCTGTTATTGTTATGATAATCCGGTACTGCCAAAGCCACCGCGATCCTTCCCCGTCAGATGCTCTACCTTTTCAAATACAATCTCTGGCTGGTTTTCCACGATTCGAAACTGTGCAATGCGGTCATTTACATGGATCACGGTATCCCTGGTTGCATAAACCGGCATCCGCCACATATCGTTATCCCCGCAATAGGAACCATCTACAATTCCAACACTGTTTGTCTGGATAATTCCCCAGTTTTTAAATGTGGAACTGCGCGGCACAAGATGTGCCTCATATCCCTTTGGAAGTTCCATTGCCACGCCAAGCGGGATCAGTGCAAACTCTCCCGCTTTTAAAGTTACTTCTTCCGAAGCCCGCATATCAATCCAATCGGATTTTCCTTCAATGTAATCCATCGGTTCGATTTTGTCTGTAAAATATTTAATCTTGATTTTCTGCATATCAGTTTTCCCACTTCAGATTCAGATGCTCCACACGTTTTTCGCGGACCATCAGATCCTTTACACCTTCCTTTGCCGGTTTGTCATCGAACAGTACTTTATTCACTTCTTCTATAATCGGAAGCTCCACATCATACTTTTTTGCCAGAGCAAGTGCTGCCTTGGCCGAATAAATTCCCTCTACGACCATTTTCACTTCGTCGGTAGCCTGCTTCATGGTATACCCCTGTCCGATCAGCATACCCGCCTTGCGGTTTCTGCTGTGACGGCTCTCACAGGTGACAATCAGGTCTCCGATACCGGTCAGTCCGCAGAGCGTCTCCACTTTTGCCCCCATCTTTACGGCAAGTCCCGCAATCTCTGCAATGCCGCGGGTAATCAAGGCCGCTTTGGTGTTATCCCCGTATCCGAGTCCGTCCGCCATTCCGGCAGCAAGTGCAATCACATTTTTTAATGATCCGCCCAGTTCCATGCCAAGCATGTCCGGGCTGGTATAAACACGGAACACTTCATTCATAAACAGATCCTGGATTTTTTTTGCAGTGCTTTCTGTTTTTGCTCCTGCCACAACGGTTGTCGGAAGTCCGATTCCAACCTCTTCCGCGTGGGACGGCCCGCACATGACAGCAACATCCGCACATGGAATCTCCTGCTCTGTCACATCGGAAATGGTCATTAGGGTATCTTCTTCAATTCCCTTTGCCACGCAGACAATGATCTGTCCTTCTGTCACATATCCTGCCATGCTTTTTGCGGTGCTTCTTGTAAATACAGACGGTACCGCCAGAATCAGGAACTCCTTTCCAACGATTGCTTCTTTTAAATCTGTTGTAAACAGGACATCCTCCGGAAGCTTCACTCCCGGAAGTTTATCGATATGCTCATGCTCTCTGCGGAGCATGGCGACTTCCTCTTCCACGATCGACCATACCGTTACTTCATTTCCATTGGTACGAAGAAGCTTTGCCAGCGCAATGCCCCAGCTGCCAGCTCCGATCACTCCTACCTTTGCCATATCATTTATCTCCTTTTTTCGTTCCGAATTTGTTCTCTGTTCCATTCATCAGACGGACAATATTCGCACGGTGTCTCCAAATCGCCATGCCGGTAAAACATGCACTCAGTATGTAAAACTCGATCCGGCTGGCTCCGCTGATTTTTAACCAGCCAATCTGTCCGAAAATAATCGCCTGTACCAGATAGGCAGATACCAGAAATATGGAACCCACCGAAACATACCGGGTAATTCCCACAATAATCAGGAATCCAACGGCACAGCAGATTACTGCCGGAGGACAGACGGCAAGGATGACGCCTGTCGTACAGGCAATTCCCTTTCCGCCGCGGAACTGCAGATAGCACGGAAAATTATGTCCTAAGACGGTTCCAAACCCGGCATACAGTTCCAGCACCTTTGTATCAGCCCCATACGTTCCGTGAAAAATCAGTTTTACAAGAAGTACGGCAAATACTGCTTTCAGAAGATCACCGGCAAATGTAATAATGCCGGCTTTCCATCCAAGCACCCGCAAAGAATTTGTCGTGCCTGCATTTCCGCTTCCCTGCTGACGGATATCAATTCCCTTACTTTTTCCATACAGATATCCGGTCTGAAACAGACCGAATCCATATCCGATCAGTAATGCAATGATTCTTGCAACGATCATCATAACTAGTCTTCCTTTCGCTCCCTCGTAATGAATTTGAGAGCTGTACCGCGGAACCCAAACGTTTCGCGGATACGGTTCTCCAGATATCTGGTGTACGAAAAATGCATCAGATTCTTGTCATTGACAAATACAACAAACGTCGGCGGTTTTACCGCAACCTGTGTTACATAATAAATCTTGAGTCTTTTTCCTTTATCGGTCGGTGGCTGCTGCATGGCAACTGCTTCCGTCACGATTTCGTTTAAGACACCCGTTGCAACACGCATACTGTTGTTCTCAATGACAACATCGATCATTTCAAAAATCTTATTCAGACGCTGACCGGACTTTGCAGAAATAAACAAAATCTCTGCATACGGCATAAAGCTTAAGATCTGACGGATTTTCTCGGTATGTTTCTTCACCGTGTTGTTATCCTTTTCGATGGCATCCCATTTGTTAACCGCAATAATGATACCTTTTCCCCTGTCATGTGCAATTCCGGCAATCTTGGCATCCTGCTCGGTTACTCCTTCGGTGGCATCAATAACGATGATCACCACATCCGCGCGTTCCACAGCGGTAACTGCACGGATAATACTGTAGCGCTCAATCTCCTCTTTGATCTTGTTTTTGCGGCGAAGCCCCGCCGTATCAATAAATACATATTCTTTTCCGTTGTATTTAATGTCTGTATCGATGGCATCTCTGGTAGTTCCCGCGATATCCGATACGATTACACGGTCTTCCTGTGCCAGCTTGTTGATCAGGGATGATTTCCCGACATTCGGCTTTCCGATAATGGCTACCTTCGGTCTTTCATCCTCCGGCTGATTTTCCGATCCTTCCGGGAAATATTTCACCACTTCATCTAACATATCTCCAAGTCCCAACATGGAAGCGGCAGAAACCGGGAACGGATCTCCGATTCCAAGATTATAGAACTCATAGACATCTGCCATATACTTTTCAAAGCTGTCCACTTTATTGACAACCAGCACGACCGGTTTGCCGGAACGACGCAGCATATCTGCAACTTTGGAATCCGAATCCTGCAATCCCTGTCTGACATCGACAATAAACATGATCACGTCTGCAGTTGCAATCGCAATCTCTGCCTGCTCTCTCATCTGTGATAAAATAATATCGTTACTGTCCGGTTCAATACCTCCGGTATCGATCATGGTAAAATTGTGATCTAACCACGACACCTCCGCATAAATACGGTCTCTTGTAACGCCCGGTGTATCTTGTACAATTGAAATACGCTCACCTGCAAGTGCATTAAATAACGTAGACTTTCCTACATTCGGGCGTCCAACAATCGCTACGACTGGTTTACTCATTGATAAAACTCCTTTTCTCATGTATCACGGAAAGAACTGGGATCTCCACTACTTTCCTGTTATAACCT
>ENA-OWYT01000605-OWYT01000605.1-human-gut-metagenome-genome-assembly--contig:-NODE-605-length-12127-cov-8.544566_pt1 | contig 12127 bp, 4 predicted proteins | sample MGYA00249752_ERZ652090 | MGnify/ENA primary metagenome ERZ652090 (study PRJEB26925, sample SAMN05827105) | human gut metagenome | biome: ENVO:2100002; feature: ENVO:00000062; material: ENVO:00002003...
CAACAGTAGCAGCTGACGGTACAGTAACTGGTGTTAAGGCTGGTAAGGCAACAATTACAGCTAAGATTACCGTTGGTAAGGATTCAGCCACAACTACTAAGGATGTAGAAGTTAAGAAAGCAATTCTTACTGCAGTTAAGCAGAACAAGGTAAATCAGCTTGCAGCTACTGTTGTTGGTGATACAAAGGATCTTAAGGCTACAGATTTTACAATCACAAATACAGCTACAAATGCTACTGTACCTGTAAAAGCTGTATCTGTTGACAAGACAGATAAGACAAAAGTTACAATTGATACTTTCGTTGATATGAAGGATGCTAAGGAATACAATGTTGTATTTGATGGCACAACTCAGAAGTTTACAGCTACTGATGGTACTGTTGCAAATGTTGGACTGACAAGATTACAGGTTCCAGCTGCAGAGAAGACAGAAGTTAAGGCTCAGTCTTTGGATGCTAATGGTGTTGTGATTGGAGAATTCCCAATTACAAATGCAAACAGCGCAAAGGGACAGGTATCTACAGAACTTACAATCTCAAAAGGTTACGCTGAGGATGCTGGCGTTTATCTTCCAGCTGTTGGCGATACTATGAATGTAAAGCTTACTTATCATACAGGTACATTTGGAACTGATGGTAATGAGACTGGAAAGATCGAGCAGACATTTACAATTACTGCTGTTGATCCAAGCCTTGTAAACTATAACTTCCAGGTGACAATCGCAGATAACACTCCTGCATGGTCAGCAACTTCTTTCAAAGCTAACAATGATGTTAAAATCGGAGCTGTAAAAAATGCATATTTCTGCATTTTAAAAGATGATGGAACAGAAATTAGCAATTATGGTGATTATTCTGTAGAGTCTGCAGATAAAACTAAATTACTTGTAACTAACACACCTTTATCTAAGGCATCTGGAACAAGCGCAAAAGTAGGTTCAGCTGCTGTACCAGTTAATGGTGTTAGCGAAGGACTGACCTATATTGTAATCAAGAAAGATGATAAGGTTGTAGGTACAGTTGCTGTTAATGTTAAAGCTAAGCCAGTTGCAACTTCTGTAAATCTCGATAAGACAACTGTAACAGTTGTTAGAGGAAAGACTGTAACTGAGTCAGCAATCGCTGTTATTAAAGATCAGTACAATGATGATATGACTGTTGACAGTGCTAAAATCGAGTGCATCGGAGCACCAGATGATGCTTCAAAGACAGCAGCTGCTAGTGCCCTTCCAACAATTACTCCTAGTGGTAAGAAGGCAACAATCTCTGTAGCTGGAAACTTCGCTTCAACTACTTCTTTCAAGAAGGGATCTTATACTTATAAGGTTACTTTAAAGAATGGCGATAAAGAGTTAACAAGGAGCTTTACAGTAACACTTGTTGAAACAGCCGCTACACAGGCTTATGAATTAAAATTCAATCAGAATAAAGTAAATACTACTATTGGTACAGGTACTGTAACTGAGTCTGATTATGACATTACAGTTGATGTTGCTGAAATGGCAAATGGTGGTGCATTAGATACTCTTGCAGCTTCTACTCCAGTTAAATATACTGTTAAGACTTCTGCAGGAAAGACAATTGCTGTAGTAGGAAATAACCCAAGTGATGGAACTGCTGCTTCTGCTACAACATGTGCAGCTATTAGCAGCAATGCATCTGTCTCTGGAAATAAGCTTACAATTGATACATTAGCTTCATCTACTGCTGGATTCAAGAAGAACATCGATAAGGGTACTTATGTTGTAACTGCTGAGTTCTACAGTGATTATGGAACAAACAAGAAGCCTGTTACTGTATCTGGAAGCTTTACTATTGAAGATACTCAGGATACATTAGTAAGCTATAAGTTTATCACTAATGACTTTGGTTCAAATACTGTTAAAACTGCTTTTACAAATTCAAATTTAGTAGAAGTATATTACGATGGTGTAAAACAGACTATTACTGATGTTGCAGATGTAGATGGTACTGTACTTGCAAACGGTGGAGCTTTTGTTAAGACAGTTGATCTCTACGTTACAATTTCTGGTTCACCAAACAAAGTTTGTGTTAAGGTTCCAGTAAATGATCAGGTCGCAGTTTGTGCTGGACTTAAATAATATAATTTTATAAAGTTTATTACAGCATGTAACGAAAACAGGCTGCTGCATTATGCAGCAGCCTGCTTTTTGTATATTTGAAATAGGAGATCTTATTATGAGAAAGTTTAGTTTGAAAAAATTGAGCTGTTTTATCCTTTCACTATTACTGGTTATTTCAGCTATTTTTAGCAATACCGTTTCAACAAATGCCGCAACCAATAAATATATTAATTTATTACATAAAGTCAGCACAGCAAGACCAAATTTCCCGATTCGCTATAATTTCAGTCTGGCAAAGGCATCTGATATTTACTTTGACTTAAAAAATAATGAACGTACTACAGTTACCATTAGTATGAAAAATAAAATGGATGAAAGTTCAATCGTAACAGATACTCTTTCCTCTGCAGATCCAAGATGGGAATATCATCAGAATACCGGTATTTATCAGTATACACACACTATGAATCTTGCATCAGGAGATTATATTTTAGAGCTTAACTTTGAGGCAGAAGTTAATTATGAGTTATCTGTAAGTAAAATCTCACCGGACCCTGTATTAAAAAACACAAAACTATTGGTTACAAAGGGATTTACTTCGGCGATTAAAGTAGATGGTGGAAAAATTAAGAGTTGCAGCTCTGCCAATAAGCAAATTGCTACAGTAACGAATAGTGGAAAAGTTACCGGAAAGAAAGAGGGTAACGCAAAAGTTACGGTTAAACTTACAAATGGAAAGAAACTTATTTGTAATGTATCTGTTAAATCAAATAAATACAGTGGGAAAAAGCTTACCATCAGTGATACCACATATAATCAATATGGTTTAAAAGTTTATTCTGCTCATTTTGATAATAAAGGTAATTTAGTTGTTAAGTTTATGGTTGCAAATAATAGTTATGGAAAACTCACGAAAATTCCGAAATTAAAAATCACAGTTAAAGATTTGAAGAAAAATGTGGTGGCAAGTTTCAAAAAGAATTCTTATACCATAAATGTGAATAGTTATAAGAGTAAAAGTTATACCATCTCTATTCCAAAATCCTCATTGAAAAAGAGCAAAGATAAAATTGATGTTAGAACATGCACATTTACAATTTCTGGTAAGGATGCAGATGCAACATTATAATCCTGGCAAATAACTGGCATTTTGTAGAAAAACCCCAGACGAAAATCGTCTGGGGTTCTAAGGTTAGATGAATAAATTTAATTCAGTCTAAACTATTTAGCTGTAATTGTACCAGGTACAGTTACTGTAACATATGTATCAATACCAGTAGCTACATTAACCTTTACAGTTAACTTAGTAACTGTGAAATATTTTCCAGCTGAAATGTTAGTATTGAGATTATTATTATCTTTCTTAATCTTAGTACCATCATTAAGAGTGGCCTCTACTTCACCGATATTAAGAGCACCGTCTTTATCTGTCACACTAGCAACACTTGTATATGTCTTACCATCAAATGTAACAATAATAGCATCTTTTAACATCTGTTCAACAGTATTGCCGGTTACAGTATTATTCTTTACCTCGACCTCAGCCTTGGCCTGAGTATCAGTAATGGTAAATGAAGTTGAAATTGTAACTGTCTTGGTTGTTCCATTCTCAACGATATTTTTCTCAGCAATAACAGTGTATGTTCCAGCATCAAGCTGCTTAACTGCTAATGCACCACCACTGATAATAACTGGCTTAACAACTAATGAACCAGTAGAAGCACTGATTGCTGCATGTGTTGTGGTTTCAGCATTTTTATTTCCAACAAAAATCTTAGTACCATCAGCTTTCTTTACTGTAAAAGTAGCATCATTTTCCACTTCTTTGTCAACACCATCAGCAACACCAATCATCTGAATGTTGATGGTCTTTTCTTTGTTATCATTGTCAACCTTCATATCTACATTGCTGTTATCAATATCAAGACGATATGCAGAAACTGTTGCATTAACATCAGCTTTCTTTACAGCTACGCTTACTGTTTTAGCTGCAACTTCCTTATTGTCTTTCTTATAAGAAATTTTATAAACATAGTTGCCCTTTTCTGCGGTAGCATTGAAAGTAACATCTTTTCCAGTTTTTGCAGTAAATGTGAAATATTTGCTTGCAGCATTAGCGTTAACAGCATTTACCGTTAAGGTATTGCCCTGTGCATTTTTAGCATCAGTAGAAAGGCACTCAACGTTCAGGTTGTAATCACCAGCCCATTTGTCACCATACTGATCTTTTAATGTAACATTTACTTTCTTGGTGTCGTTTGTTAAATCCTGTGAAAGTGTAACAGCTGACTTATCTACATCAAGAGTTGCAACAGCTCTTTCAGCTACAATATCAATTGCAACAGAACCTACAACTTTATCATCCTTTTTAACAAGAATATAAGCTGTACCATTCTTTAATGCTGTAATTGCGATAGAATTGTTAGTTCCAACTTTATTACTTGCAAGCATTAATACAGACTTGTCAGATGATTCAAATGTATACTTGCTGTAGTCAGAAATTTCCTGGTTATCAGCATTCTGAATCTTGAACATTGCAACCTTTGTCTCATTTACAGCAATCTTGTTTGTATCTTTTGCTTTGTCAAACTTCTTTGCGGTATCATCAATTCTTACAGCGAAATTATTAACTTCTGACTGAGCAGTTGCTGTAATTGTCACTTTGTTTGGTCCAATGTTTCCTTCTGGCTTACCATTCTGGTCATACTTACCTGTCTTGTATGTGATTTCAGCTGTAGCTGTATCACCAACCTTGTTTAAGTATAACTTAGAACCATTAGTATATCCGTTTCCGTTTGTATTGATTGTAAAATCATAGTTGGAATCAGTTTCGCCATACTTAAGCTCTTTTACAACAACGCCGTTAGCATCCTTAGAAACTAACTTAACTTCTGTTTCTGTAGCATATGGAATTGTGGCCTTATCAAGTGCAATAGAAGCAACCTTTCCGTCAGAAGCTACGAATGTCTTTGTAATTCCATCAAGAGTTACATCATATGTAGCAGCATCCTTTAACTCACTGAACAGTGTTAATGTAACCTTGGAAGCATCCTTAGAATCAACAGATACCTTGGATACTGGGTAAACAACCTTTGTTGCTTCACTCTTGATTGCGAAATCAGTTGCCTTAAGGTTCTTTGTATCGCCAGTAACAGTAGCTGTAAGCTCTGTTAACTTGTTCTGTGCTACTGTAGAAAGAACATAGTTCTTTACTTCTACTTCCTGAGTAGCGGTAGCTGTATCTTTACCAATCTTAAGTGTAGCTTTGATTGTAGCCTTACCAGCCTTAACACCCTTTACAGTTCCGTCTTCAGAAACTGTTGCAATTGTATCATCACTGGATGTGTAAGTGATCTTAGCTCTTGAAGAAGCCTTCTTAGTTGTTGTTAACTTAGTTGTGCTTCCAACTGCTACTGCTGACTCTCCAGATAAAGCAACACTTGCCTTAGCAACTTTCATTGTGTAAGTAAGTTTCTTTGTCTTTGCCTTAGCATTCTTCTTTGTAGAAGTCTTGTAAGTTACCTTAACCGTAACTTTAGCGGTACCTGGCTTAACACCTGTAACCTTGATCTTCTTTGCTGCTGTCTTCTTAACTTTTGCAACAGACTTCTTGTTGCTTGTTGCAGTTACTTTAACAGACTTCCAAGACTTTGGAGTTTTAACTGTAACTGTCTTGTAGCCCTCAGAATAAACTGTGGCTTTTTTTGCGCTAAGCTTTGCTGTAGAAGCTGCCTGTGCGTTTGTAGCAGGAACTGCTGTTACAACCATAGCTGCAGCGAGAGCAAAAGCTAACACTTTTTTGCTTGATTTCATGTTTTTTCCTCTCTTTCTTTTTGACTAACTTCCATCTCTTCTACTCGTTTAACCCTGCACGTTTAAGTTCCTTCATCTTCTCTTCCAAACCGCTGCGGACGATTTTTCCAATCCAATGTTCTCGCTAATTGCCTCCACTGACCTTCCTCGGTCTTACTGTTAAGTCCATCGTCAGTTTCATCTGCAGACACACAAATCATAAATGACCAGAAACTTTCGTACATCAGACGTCGGCGTAGAGTGTGATATCAACGTTGATTGTCCAGCATCAAGATCAGCAAGCTGAGGTTCCGATGACTTATATTTCTAATATGTATCTGTAATTGTAAGGTCTGTCTGGAATAACTTCCAGTTTCCATAGCCTCGATAGTAGTTCATCACTTGTCGTACTATTTATAGTACTCTTTTAACTACTCTACGTGACAATCATACACCAAGTATTGTATCTTTGCAACACCAAAATTACATTTTATTGAAAAAATTCTTTAATATTTTCTTAAGCATTTAAGAGTTTTTTCACTTTTTTCTATTATTAAAACTATTTCACGCGTAGTTCGAGTGAAACTACGCGTGAAGATAAACAATTCTATTTAAAGTAAGCAACTCCGGATTCGAAGATCTTCATATCCTGCTCTCCGTAAATGTTCATGGCAACGGCCTCACCGCGGCGCTCGCTGTGTGCCATCTTTCCGAGTACACGTCCATCCGGACTGGTGATACCCTCGATCGCCATGTACGAACCATTGACATTCCACTCTTCATCCATGGTTGGCTCGCCGGCTTCATTGACATACTGGGTGGCAACCTGTCCGTTTGCAAAAAGCTTGTCCAGCCATTCCTTCGGAGCTACGAAACGTCCCTCTCCATGGGATGCCGGGTTGCAGTATGTTGCACCAAGCTTTGCCTGCTGCAGCCATGGGGATTTGTTTGTTACGACCTTGGTATATACCATCTTGCTGATGTGGCGGTTGATGGTGTTGTAGGTCAGTGTCGGGGAATCCGCACTCTGTGCCTGGATCTGTCCGTAAGGAACAAGTCCCAGTTTGATCAGCGCCTGGAATCCGTTGCAGATACCAAGTGCCAGTCCGTCACGTTCTGACAGCAGTCTTCTTACTGCCTCTGTCATCTTTGCATTCCGGAATGCCGTTGCAAAGAACTTTGCAGATCCTTCCGGCTCATCTCCTGCGGAGAATCCACCCGGGAACATGATGATCTGTGACTGGTTGATTGCCTTGACAAATTCATCGACAGAATCACGGATGTCTGCTGCACTCAGATTCTTGAATACTTTTACAATTGTATTGGCACCTGCACGCTCAAACGCTTTCGCACTGTCGTACTCGCAGTTTGTTCCAGGAAATACCGGAATAAATACGGTTGGTTTTGCGACTTTGTTTTTGCATACATAAATATTCTTTGTATCGTATACGTCACTCTGTACTTTTTCTTTATCCTCGGTTGCGCGGGTTGGGAATACACGCTCGAGTGTTCCCTGCCATGCATCGAGTGCTTCATCCATGGAAAGCTCCATTTCTTTGTATACGAATTTCTGTGCGTCGTTCACTTCTCCGATAACGATTGCGGATGCTTCTTTTATAATAGGAAGAAACTCTTCTTTTACTTCTGCAACAATATTACCGAATCCCGGTGCAAATAAGGTTTCTGCAGTCACATCATCGGCGATGGTTACACCTAATTTGTTACCGAATGCCATCTTGCTGACTGCTGCTGCCAGACCTTTTCCGTCCAGTGCATAGGCACTGCGGATTGCTCCCTTGCCGATCAGCTCATGAATCTTGTCATACAGTTTCATCACCTGCTCATATACCGGCAGATCGTATGCGTTCTTTTCGATCGTAAAGAGTACCAGCTTATCTCCTGCTTCTTTCAGTTCCGGTGTGATCACGTCTTTTTCTCTTGCCACATCGACTGCGAAAGAAACGAGTGTCGGCGGTACATCAATATCGTTGAAGGTTCCGGACATGGAATCTTTTCCACCGATGGACGGCAGACCAAAACCGATCTGTGCATCAAATGCACCGAGCAGTGCTGCAAACGGCTGACTCCATCTCTTTGGATCTTCACTCATTCTGCGGAAATACTCCTGGAAGGTGAAGCGTACTTTCTTGTAGTCACCACCGGCGGTCACGATACGGGAAAGGGATTCCAGTACGGCATATACCGATCCGTGGTATGGACTCCAGGAGGATAAGTACGGATCAAATCCGTAGGACATCATGGTTACGGTATCGCATTTTCCTTTCAGAACCGGAAGTTTGGCAACCATGCTCTGTGTCTCGGTCAGCTGATAGCGGCCGCCGTATGGCATGTAGACACTTCCCGCACCGATGGAACCGTCAAACATCTCGACAAGTCCCTTCTGGGAACATACATTAAGATCCGCAAGCATGGCAAGCCATGCTGATTTGTTGTCGTTTTTCTGTAATGCATCTGCAACTTTCGGAAGTTCGATCTTTTTAAAGAAGTTGTCTTCCTCTTTTGGCATCTCGACTTCGACATCTGCTTCCTGATGCGCACCGTTGGTATCGAGGAATGCACGGGAAATATTGACAATGTCTTTTCCTCTCCACTCTAAGATCAGTCTCGGCTCCTCGGTAACAACTGCCACCTCGATTGCCTCAAGGTTTTCTTCTTTTGCATAGGCAAGGAACTGCTCGACATCCTGCGGAGCGACAACCACTGCCATACGCTCCTGGGACTCGGAGATTGCAATCTCCGTTCCATCCAGACCAGCATATTTCTTCGGTACTTTATCCAGATTCACGCGCAGTCCGTCTGCAAGCTCACCGATGGCTACAGATACACCGCCGGCACCGAAATCGTTACACTTTTTGATAATATGGCTGACTTCTTCTCTGCGGAACAGGCGCTGCAGTTTACGCTCAGTCGGTGCATTACCTTTCTGTACCTCGGCACCACATACAGACGTAGACTGTGTGTTATGTGCCTTGGAAGATCCGGTTGCTCCACCGATACCGTCACGTCCGGTACGTCCACCCAGAAGGATAATTCTGTCTCCCGGATCAGAGGTCAGTCTCTGTACGGCACGTCTCGGTGCGGCGCCCATGACAGCACCAATCTCCATACGTTTTGCTACATAATCCGGATGGTAAACTTCTTTGACATATCCGGTTGCCAGTCCGATCTGGTTTCCATAAGAGCTGTAACCTCTGGCTGCCTCGCGCACGATCTTCTTCTGTGGCAGCTTACCCTCAATCGTATCTTTTACGGATACGGTTGGATCTGCGGCTCCGGTCACACGCATTGCCTGATACACATAAGTTCTTCCGGAAAGCGGATCACGGATGGCTCCGCCTAAACAGGTAGCAGCACCACCGAACGGCTCAATCTCGGTCGGATGGTTATGTGTCTCATTCTTAAAGTTTACAAGCCACTCCTCTGTCTTTCCATCTACTTCCACCGGTACCACGATGGAACATGCATTGATCTCGTCAGATTCTTCCTGGTCTGCAAGTTTTCCTTCTTTTTTCAGACGTTTCATGGCAAGCAGTGCCAGATCCATCAGGCAGACAAACTTGTCATCGCGTCCCGCATACAGTTTCTTGTGGGTATCCAGATATTCTTCGTAAGTCTTTTTGATTGGTGCCTGGTAAAATCCTTCATCAAACTTCACATTTTTAAGTTCTGTCGAGAAGGTGGTATGACGGCAATGGTCACTCCAGTAAGTATCAAGCACGCGGATCTCTGTCACGGACGGATTCCGCTTCTCGGTATTTTTGAAGTAATTCTGGATATGTAAGAAATCCTTAAAGGTCATGGCAAGATTTAAAGAGCTGTACAGTTCCTTCAGCTGTGCTTCTGCCATGTCGATAAATCCGTCGAAAACTGCCACGTCTGCCGGCTCATCGAAATTCTGTACGAGGGTATCCGGCTTGTCCATACCGGTCTCACGGGAATCTACCGGATTGATACAATACTTTTTGATCGCCTCTAACTCATCCTCTGTGATGTCACCCTTGATCACATAGGTCGTCGCGCTGCGGATGATCGGCTCCTCATCCTCATTTAAAAGTTTCACGCACTGCTCTGCGGAATCCGCTCTCTGGTCGAACTGTCCCGGCAGGAATTCTACGGAAAATACGTTTCCGCCTTCTGCGTCAAAGTTCTCCTCATAAATATCATCCACTGGCGGCTCGGAAAATACCGTCTGCAATGCCTTCTGGTAAGTGGCATCCGATACATTTTCCACATCATAACGGATCAGAACACGCACCTGATCTGCAGCGATTCCGAGATAATGCTTTACCTCATGTTTTAATTCTTTTGCCTTTACGGCAAAATCCGGTTTCTTTTCTACGTACACACGACGTACATTGCCCATTGGATTTACCTCCTTCTTTTGCGAAACGGAATGCCCCCTGTATTCGGGGGCATTCTATTGATCTTTATGTTATTGTATCATGGGTTGACAATTAAGTAAAATTAATATCGCTTACGATATCTATTACCTGTTCTTATGAAATTACTGTACGGTAATTGCACTGTCCGTTACAACGCCCGGAGTGTCCGGTTCCGGCTGATCCGGCTGATCGGTACCCGGGTTTGGATTTACAAAATTAATCTTTACTTTCAGCTTTCTGGATTTATTTCCTGCCGTATCTTTGGCATATACGGTCACGCTATAAGTTCCATAGGTTCCTCTTTCCATAGCGGTAACTGCCTTATGTGCTTCTCTGGCATCCACGAAAACATATTTTGACGCAAGTTTTTTGCCCAGATCTTTTGCCACTACATCTGCCTTAATTGCAGAAACCAGTTTTTCTTTGGAAACGGCTTTATTGTAGGTCAGTGTCTTTCGCTTCAGGCTGATGGATGGTGCTTTCGTATCTTTTACGGTAATTATGATGCTCTTTTTGGTCTTGCTTCCTTTGGCATCTTTTGCGGTGTATGTAATCTTATATTTTCCGGTCTTTGCCGCATTGACTTTTCCGGAAACGGTAAATTTAAGGGTCTTTCCTCTGTAATCAGAAGCTTTCACTCCCTTTTTGAGGTCTACTTTACGATTGGTTCTCTCGATGGTTTTATTCGCGATTCCCTTAATCGTCGGACGGAGTTTCAGCCATGGATTTCTCGGATCCGGATCGGTCGGATCCCATCCGCGGTACGGACTGTTTACATCAATACGGATCGGGGTAGGTTTGCCCAGCGGTCCCGGATCTTTGCTGTCATAGATGGTTACTTTGGTTCCTACCGGGCAGTTGTCATAGATCCACTTGGCATCTTCCACATTCAGACGGACACATCCGTGGGATGCCGTCTGTCCCAGACGGTTATAAGAATTGTATGCCAGCCTGCTCGGGTCCTGTGAACTGTAAAAAACAGAGTGGAACAGCACACCACCGTGAATACGGCTGCAATACTGTCCGTACACACCGCCCATAAGTGTATGCCAGCGGTATTTTGCCGGAATCGAAAATGTTCCTGTCGGGGTGGCATTGTTGACACCGACCGAGCAGGCAAATGCTTTGACCGGTTTGGTATATTTGCCTTTGGAATCAAGTGCATATACGGTCACACAGTTCTGCTGACGGTTGATTTTAATGTAATATGGCAGTTTTGCTGCCTGAGTTGTAACGGGTGTTCCTGCGAACACAAGCAACATGAGTGCCGCCATCAATCCGCATAAAGTTTTCAAAATTCCCTTTTTCATGATAATCTCCTTTTCTCTCCTTTGTGAAAGGTATATAATATATCCTATACTATACTATACTATACTACTGAGGATATGATCGATGGATATCAATTATGAATTATACAAGGTTTTCTATTATGTTGCAAGCTCTCTCTCATTTTCGGATGCAAGTAAGAAGCTTTTTATCTCCCAGTCAGCGGTAAGCCAGTCTATCAAAACACTGGAACGCAAGCTGGGACAGCCGCTTTTTATCCGCAGCACAAAAAAAGTGCAGCTGACTCCTGCCGGTGCTCTGCTGCTAAAACATGTGGAGCCTGCCATGAATCTGATTTCCCGTGGGGAAAGCCAGCTTTTAGAATCCGGCTCTCTGGGCCTGGGACAGCTGCATATCGGTGCCAGCGACACGATCTGCCGCTATTTTCTGCTGCCGTATCTGCAGAAATTCCATCGGAAATTCCCGGATGTTCCGATTAAAATCACCAATGCCAGCTCGATGGGCTGTGTAGACCCTGTCTCTTATACACATCTCCGAGCCCACGAGACTGCAGCTAATCTC
>ENA-OWYT01000627-OWYT01000627.1-human-gut-metagenome-genome-assembly--contig:-NODE-627-length-11947-cov-7.062731_pt1 | contig 11947 bp, 8 predicted proteins | sample MGYA00249752_ERZ652090 | MGnify/ENA primary metagenome ERZ652090 (study PRJEB26925, sample SAMN05827105) | human gut metagenome | biome: ENVO:2100002; feature: ENVO:00000062; material: ENVO:00002003...
GTGGGAGAAGACCGACAAGGTCGAGGAGCTCAAGGCCGCGATTGCTGCGGAGTGATATCGACTAGTCCAAGAAGGGGTGTTTCCGCTGATGCCAGCGGAAACACCCCTTCTTGTATATGAGTCTAGTGCTCGTTCTTCGTCTCGCTTTGTCCATCCGTATTGTCGGTATCATCGATGTCGAATCCGCCCATGAGTACGAAACGCTTCAACATATTGGTGGCGCGCATACGCACCTTGAACACCGGCAATGCCTTGTGATCATGCTGCTCAAAGAAGGCTTTTGCCCGTTGCACGTCAAGCGAGGAACGCAGTGCATCGAAACGTCCGAACTCGTTGATGTTCGCCTCGTCTATACGTTTGGCAAGGAATTCCTCGACCACCGATCTGTTGACACCCAATCGATCGACCAGTTTGTCGACTTGCTCATTCTTCTCGCGTGCAGCATAGCGCGTGATGTAATCACGTAGCGTAATGCCGGCTTCAACCTCCACGTCGCCACGCTCCACGTCATGCAGGAACAGTTCGGCGAGTCGTTGTTCGTCCCGCGAGAGCGCGGCAAAGGAACGGTGTAGCTGCGCAGACATCTCCGCCAATTCCGGGCTATTCTCCTTGAGCGCCTTCAGCCATTTATTGAAGTTGGCATTCATGTAATCGGTATCGATGAGTCCGGTATTGATTTCGGTAAGATAGCCATCCAATTCATATGGCGCTTCGGGATTATTTTTTACGCCATCATCTGAATCACCACCGCAGCTGCTATTGCCATAGAACAGTTCTTTATAGCGTTGCGCAAGAATGAGGTATGTACGTTCGTCGATTTGAGGACGCACTACTTCAGACTCGTCATGCTCATCATTGTCCTCATTCGTATCGTCAGTATCCGTACTATCGACCTTGTATTCTGTGGTACTCCAGTCAAAGCCCTGCACTTTCGCCGCTTCAAGGTACCGGTTCAACTCCACGAACTCCTTGGCAAACTTGCGCCTAGCCTCCACCGATTCCGGCAACTGCATAAGGTCTGATTCCCCGTTATCCGAGAACACGTCAAGAATCTCCCGGTACCGCGTATCCATGGATTTTACGTTCGCCGGCAATTTCTGTACGAACAGGTCAAGCGGCCGATCGCCCGAATACAGTTTCACCGCTGCTTCAATGAAGCCATGCATGGTGTGCGGTTTGCGGTAGTAGCGAATGACACCGAACGGCTTGTCCGGTCCGAACAGACGATTCGTGCGACTGAATGCCTGGATGATGCTTTCGTAGTCGATAATCTTGTCGAGATACAACGTATTCACCCATTTTGAGTCAAATCCGGTAAGCATCTGGTCCACGACAATGAGCAAATCGAGCTGCTGACTGCGGTTTGTTGCTATGCCGCCGTACGGACTCTTATGCGATAGTCGCGACGAAATATCTTTCTTCATCGCCGGCCATGTGGGGATGATGAACTCTTTGCCGAACGCCTCATTGTAATCGGTGATGATTTCAGTCAGCGCATCTTCTTTGTCCGTTGCTCCTTCGTTGTTGTCGATGTTGGGATCGAACAACGCCGTTACATGCAACTTAGGTGCTTGCTGCTTGAACAAGTGATAATAGTTGACAGCTTCAGGAATGGAGCTAGTGGCGAGCATCGCATGGAATTTGCCCGCATGGCTGAGCACCGGGAACTGTTCGAGAATGTCCGAGACCACCATGTTCGGATGCGGGGAGTCGATGCCATATTGGTCTCGTCCAAGGAAATCCTCGATGCCGCTAATACAGTTTCCAGCGCCATCAACCATCGGACCCATGGGGACCTCAGACTTATCCATGTAATGCTGGAATACTTTGGCCTTGACCGGGTCGGCGAGCGCATCTTCCGTACTCTCCACCTTCGCCTTGTCGAGAGCCACGGCACGTCTGACTTCAGAATCCTTGTACGTGGTCACCATGTACGGGTCGAATCCGAGTACATTATGGTCACGAATGCCGTCGGCGATGCTGTACCGGTGCAAGCAACGGCCGAATACCATGGCAGTGGTGGAATTCTTCTTCTGGTTTTCGTCCAGAATTGGCGTACCGGTAAATCCGAAGAACAGCGCGTTTGGGAAAGAGCGACGGATATTCTGCAACATGTCGCCGAATGTGGAACGATGGCATTCGTCCACAATAAAGACGATACGTTGTGCAGCTAGCTGATCCAGCCATGTCTGGGTGACGCCTCGCTCCCCTGCTTTCACGTTGCTCATCTTCTGGATTGAGGTGACGATCAGGGTGTCGTTGACATTGGTGCTGTTGAGTTTGTCCCGCAAAACACCGGTGTTCTCGGTACCTTGCACTTCCGTCTCGCTGTCGGCAAAGCTGCGGTACTCCTTCAACGATTGAGTACCCAATTCAATGCGGTCCATGAGAAACACGACTTTATCGGCGTCATGCGAATCGGCGATGAGCTGTGCCGATTTGAAGCTGGTCATGGTTTTTCCGGAACCGGTAGTGTGCCATACATAGCCGCCGGGTCGTCCTGGGGTAGCTGGCCGCTGTTCCCAATCACATTTCCTCACCACATCAGAGATGGCGTTTGCCGCGATGTACTGATAACTACGCAGCACCTTAAGGCATCCATCCGCTGAATCAGCGATAGTGTAGAAGCCGATGAGCTGATGCGCCATGGGAATGGACAGCAGGCCTGCGGTACCGGAGGTGCCTCCGATGAACAGCTTCCATTCGTCTTTGCCAGGGTTTTGCCCGCCGCAGATAGGCTCATTGTTGTAGTCAGCCCAATGGAAGTAATAGCTTGGATTGAATTTGTCTACACCCGGATTAGCGAAGTAGACGGCGTCATCGGGGTTCATGGCCACAAAAATCTGTACTAGACGGAACAGGCCGGTAAACACACCTTCGTGCGCATATTTCTCGATCTGATTGGTTGCTTGGCTGACCGGTATGCCACTTTTCTTGAGCTCGATATGGATCAATGGCATGCCATTGATGAGAAGCACGAGGTCGCCGCGCCGCGAGTTCAACATCTTGTTCTTGGCTGGATAGACCGGTTGCTGAGCGATCTGATAAGTGCTTTTGCCGCCCGCGATTTCCTTGCGGTCATAGATGTAGAGACTGACTTCCTTGCCGAAATGCGCCACATCTTCTTTGTTGTCACGCGTGATAGACACGGTACGCCCGTTGACGAACGAATTGAGCGCGAGCGGCGTTCGCAGGGTCTCGATCTGCTCGATTATCTGGGTCATTTCCCCGTCCGTCAGCGGGTATTTGCCAAGCCTGTCTATGTCATTGTTGTTGCGGTACAGTATGCCTTTCCAATTGTCGAGCAAATCCCGCTCAGTTGGATAGCGCAGGACACCGTCCTTCCATCCATGCTGCTTAAGCACGGTGATGACGTTTTCCTCAAACACCGATTCGCTATCGAATATCATGATTCTTCTCTCCCCGAACTTCCCAGTGTCCTGCCTTTCGCGAGCCGACGCGCTTAAGCAATCCACACCCAATGAGTATTTCAGCATCCCTTCGCACAGTCGCTGATGAGACTCCCGCAGCACGCGCCATATCATCGTATGTCGCGCTGGGGCTCTTCTCTACAAAATGAAGAATGACTCGCTGTCTCTCGGTTATCCGCTCATTCGAACCATTTAACTGCTCATTATTGTCAGATATCTGCTCATTCGAACTATTTATCTGCTCATAATCGTCAGTTATCTGCTCACCACGGATGAATACATGCTCATTTTGATAGAGCTTGGCATCCGGCTCCAACATAAGCGTGAGCACCGTACGATCAGCCTCGCCGAAGCTCTCTTCAATCTGCGGTTCAGGAAGTCCTGCATTCGCCCATGTGGCAAACACATCGGGAACACCCGTACCAGCTCGCTCGCCCACATCGATTAGGCTGAACATCTTCATGACAAGACCGTTGCGCGGATCGGACACCCCGCCAAGACGCATCTGCTCAACACCCGTTCGGATATCGCCCGGATTTTCGAACACCAATCTATCGGGTGCGCGTCTGACCACCACACCACGCACGCCATAGTAATCAGCGTTGAACAAACAGTTGGCCAATGCCTCTCGAATTGCCTTATGCATGGGAGTGTCATCAACGCGGAAGATGCCATTAAGTTTGAAAGGGGTCTTCAGAGACTCGGCAAGTTTGAGATTCACGCGAAAAAAGAAATCAAAGAGGTTACCTGACCACATGCCATCGCCGGAATGGACACGATCAGTCCAACGAATCGTCGGATCTAGAGTCTCCTGATAATCAAGGAAATAATGCGGACATTCGCGCACGATGTCATAGTCGTTGCCGAACATAAGCAGACCGCCGAACGTAGGATGAAGCTTACCGTCTTCTCGGCTCACCATTGCCGCGCCAACAGCACGCAGAAAACGCTCGTCATCGAGATCGGTCCAAGAACTGCCCTGACGTACCGTACGGAAACGATTGCGATATGCCCGCACTGTGTCTGTATTGAAGTCGGCAACAGTGAGATCGTCCAGCACCTTGGAATCCATCGTCTCAGCTCCCTGATCCCGGAGCATTGCTGAGATCTCCTGCCGCGTGCAACGGTAGTCGCCCTCGCCACGCCGACGGTAGGTTCCCCCGAAGAGATCATTATTGATATACACGGGGCGTTCGTCACGCGGAGCGCGCGGAACGTGAATAGCCAGCACCATCCCACCATCCGCTTCGAGCACTTCAACTTCCGATTCGATGGGCAGCACGGCGCTCACCTTGGACCGGTTGCTGACCGTGTTCCAAAAGTCCTGGCGAAGATGTTCCGCTTCCACTGGTGCGAGCCCGACTGTTTCAAATGTGCCGTCTTCGCGTTCTTTGACACCAAGCAGGATGACACCGCCATAGGTGTTGGCGAAGGCGGAATAGGTCTCCCACATGCTGCGTGGGAGACCGCCTTTCGCTGCTTTCGCTTCAATCCGGTTATTCTCGCGATATGAGGCGAGCTTCACGATATCGAATGTCTCCATTGCTCTACCTCCCTTCACACAAACATCTTGTCAAGCAAGGATTTCTTGATATTCTGCAGCAATTCCAACTTACGCTGATGAAGGGTGATGAGGTCGTCGAGAGATCGCAATGTCATCCCGATTTGCTGCTGTTCCGTTTTTGAAGGAAGCATCAATTGATAATCTGCGTATTCCTGCGCATTGACACCAGGCTGCCCGGACCGCTGCGAGGTTATGGCAACATACTTCTTGTATGCATCGGTCAAGGTTGCCTGATAGGCGAATTCGGGGTCAGCGCCTTCGCCGATTCGGGCACGGATAAGGAATCCAGCAAAGTAGACCATTCCATCGAATTGCCTGTACAGATATGTTTTTCCTACACTCGCGCCTGTGCGAGCAAAGAGCAGATCGCCCTCTTTCAGTAAATAATCTGCACTCATTGCAAGGTCAGCTAACGGCGTCGTAAGATCGCTTTTCGAGAACTCATGGGTTTCGTCATCAATGTCGGTGATACGCAGATATTTATTTTGGCCATCGTATTCTGTTGCAGCAGCGTTCAAGCCGTAATCAAATGAAGACGCAACGTCTCCCAACTTACGCTGTTCCCAAGGGTCAGTAAAACCAGCAAAGCGAATTTCGGGTACAGACTCACCATCTTTCGGGAACATTTTTTCAAGCATCGATTTTTTAAAGATGACAAGCTTGTCATACTTACGCTGATGAAGGGTGATGAGGGAGTCGAGCTTAGCAAAGAATTGGCCAATTTCTTTTTGCTCTCTACCGTCTGGGATAGTGACTTCTGCGCTCAGTAAGTCCTTGTTGTAAAGTCGCTTAATCGTGCTGCCCTCTAAGCCCCATTCAATTTTGGAGTATAAAGGCTTGAGAAACGCATCGTTCAATCTATGATCATGTTCGAGCCAAACAATGTTTGAGTCTTGAAAATATGCCTTCTCACCTTGGTACTCAACAATCCGCCCGATACTTCCTGCAGCCGATATCAATAACGTACCCGGGGTTGGATACGGATAGGTACGCTTGTAGTCTTCAAATAGCTCATTGGAGATGAAGGCATCTGGATCCGCACCAAAAGTTCCAATCTTAAAGAACGGAACATCGCCCTGCTCCGAGGTTTGCTCTTTGTAGATGCGCTTGCACATGGCAACAGAACCAAATTCCCCCAACTTACGCTGTTCCCAAGGGTCAGTAAAACCAGCGAAACGAATCGCGGGTACTTTCGCCTGTTCAGTCATCATTCGCCTCCCAACAGGGTCTTCAGCTCGGCAATACCGGCCATATCGAACTCATTGCCGGTTAGTTGACCAAGCATATTGCCAAGTTTTGCCTCAGCCTGTTCGATCTGTTCGCACACATCAGAGTATGTGGTCGAATACTTGTCGTTCAGCGCATTCACCGCTGCAATCAACTCATCAACAGCCGTCTGAGGGAGCTCCTCAAGCTTGCGCTGCAATGGTTCCACCCACTTGGCAGCAAGCAAGTCATCAGCATGTTCATCGCTCAGTCCTTCAATAACGGTCCGGGTCTTTTCATCAAGCGCTGAACGGAGATTCTTAACGTTCTTTTTGACTTCACGCTCTTCATCAAACAACCGCTGTGCACTCACAAGAGCACGGTCAAAGTCAGTCTCGGGATGCTTGCCGATAGACTTCACTGCTTTCTTCAACTCAGCGGCAACAAAAGAATCACCATCCTCACTGATAGCACCGGTTGAGCTCTTGTCGTCTTCATCCATATTTTCAAGAATGTCGGCAATCTCACCACTAATCTCTCTTAACCGAGATTCATATGTAACAATTTCCGCAAGATCAGCAGTAAGCAGTTTGCTTTGCACAAGATCGAACGGCAGGATATGTCCAGCCCAGCCATCCGGCACTTCGACATCCTTACCGCCTTTCTTCTTAACAACCATGTTGGCGTCAACTTTGCGAACGGCGTCATGGCCCTCGCTCTGTATGGTTTCAAGGTCGGTGGAGATGGTCTTCTGCCAGCTATCGTCAAGCACCTGATATGCCGTATAGGCATCTACGAGCGGTATATCAGTCAAACGATGTAGCAGGTCATGTGCCAGAACCTCCTCTTCGGCGGCAATGCTCACGTTGGCGGCGTTACCTACCAGTTCATCACGCAGATAGGCAGGATAATCGGTGAATACCTCACGATATCGCTGGATATAGGCACTCACACCAGAATCAGCATTCACTGCCTCGCGAACATCTTGCACAGCGAGCCTGGCCGAATGGCCGTTCTCCTCAGCAAAGAGACGTTGGCGCAACCCCGGGAACACGTTCCAATACTTACCGAGCGCATCGATATCCTGCTTGGGAATGCCACCAAACATGGTGGAATACACGTCCCAACTTTCGGCACTTTCAGAGGAATCCACATATCGGGGAATATTGAGGTTGTAATCGTTCTGCCGAATCTCATCAATGCTCACCAAACGGCTGAACTTATCGATATCACGATTCTCCGTCACCACATCCACGATCCGTTTGATATCGCTCGCACGCAGCTTGTTGTTCTTGCCGTCCTTAGCGAAATATTTGGAGGCATCCACAACAAGCACATGGTCATCGTTGCGGTGCTTGCGCAGCACCATCACGATAGTAGGAATGCCCGTGCCAAAGAAAATGTTCGCTGGCAGTCCGATGATGGCCTGAATATGGTGGTTTTCCACTAGATTCCGGCGAATAGCGCCTTCCTCACCGCCACGGAACAGCACGCCATGTGGCAACACGATGGCCATAATGCCGTCATCACGCAGGTGATAGAGATCATGCAGCAGGAAGGCATAATCAGCCTTGGACTTAGGCGCAATGCCATATTCGAAACGGATATCTTCGCCCGCTTCCGGCGGCTCCCAGTTCTGGGAGTAGGGAGGATTAGAGACCACGGCGTCCACAAACAGCGGCTCATAGGTCTCGTCCTTCGTTTCGTCGGTATCGAACCATGGCCAGTCGCTTTTTAACGTGTCACCGTTACGAGCCACAATATTGTCTGGCAGTATGCCACGCATGACAAGATTCATACGCGTGAGATTGTAGGTATTCTCCTTGAGTTCCTGTGCGTAATACTTGATGTCATTCGGATTGCCATTGCGACGGGCCACAGCCTGACCGATATGGATCAGCAACGAGCCCGAGCCACTCGTGGGGTCGTAGATGTTGATTTCTTCACGGCCGGCGAGATGCCAGGCCACTATTTCGCTCATGAGCTGAGAGACTTCGCTCGGCGTGTAGAACTCACCGGCCTTCTTACCCGCGTTGGAAGCGAAGTTGCTAATTAGATACTCATAGATGAAGCCGAGGGTGTCGTAGTCCTGCCGGCTGTCCATCGGAATGTCCTTGATGAGGTAGATGAGGTCGCGGACAGCCTTGCTACGACTTTTTTCATCGGTGCCGAGTTTGGACAGACCGGTTTGCAGCGTGTCGAAGATGCCGACGAACACACGTTTACGAGCCGGATCAATGTTGCGTTCGAAAGCGGAAAGCGCGTCACGTACATCAGCGATGGTGAAATCGCCCTGGCTGGCAATCCACGTGGAGAACAGGTTGTTGTAGGAGATGAAGTAGCCACATAGATCACGTACATACTGTACAGTTTCGGCATCATCCTCATCCAAGCCCTTGAGGTCTTCGGCTCCCCAGTCTTCAGCACGCAGACGAGCAATCTCCGTCTCCGAGAGGAACTTATAGAAGATAAAGCCGAGGATATAGTCCTTGTATTCATTCGCCTCAATCTTGGAACGCATTTTATTGGCGGATTCCCAGATTTTGGCGGCAAGCTGCTGCTTATTCATTCATATGCTCCTTGTTTCTGTACACGTAATCAAGGGTCTGTCCTTGTTCATTGACCCATTCGGTCCAACCGTTTTGACTGCCACCGAGAACAAATACAGCAGCAGCGGAAGGGCTTGACAGTTCAATGTCATCAGCAAGAGTCGCCTTGCCCGTCTGCGTTCCGAAAAGATGCTGCCGAGCTGCCACGGCTCCCTGGTTTTTAATAACTGGATGCACGAGATCCACTTCAGAACCGGAAAGAACAGTGAAACGACCTGTACCTTGGCTATATCGCCCAGTGGCCTGAACACCGTTCTTCTTCGTATGGAATACGGCGTTCACCATAACCGGTGTCTTTTCTTTTCGATCAAGGTCATATCCGAGCACTCGCATACGAAAGAGGATGTTATTGTGCAGTCTTTCCACCTGTTGCTCTTTGTATGGATTCATGCGAGGAGCAGGAGTATACTCATTGTCGGTCTCATAAGAGCCATGTTTGTCCACATAATCTATGGCTGTTGACTCAAGAGAGTCCAAAACATCACGATCGATATTGACATCATTATCGAGGAACATGATGGCTTTGTTCCAAAAATCTTTCTTAGTCTTGTGCGCATCAAGCCGACTAAGCCCCTTCGTGGTTTGTCCCACATACGCACGGCTCAGAACTCCATGATCTTCATCAAGAAGATAATACACACCGCGATCCGGCAAATCGGGAAGACTTTTCGCCTCACTCAACATATCCCGGGGCACCACAACCGTGACAAGCGACTCCCCATCCACACGACAAATTCGAATGCCATCAGGATTGTTGTCAATAATTTGTATGGTCATAGCAGTGAGAGCAATCATTACTTGCCGCCCTTTGCTAGTTCATTAATCATGCATGTTCTCACGAATGCCGAAAAGCTCATCCCGCGAAGAGATGCGGCCTCTTTGGCAGAATCTCGCAAATTAGCGGGGATACGCATAGTAACCGGCACCACATCACCGTTTACCAGATACGAACGTATCTCTGTTTCACCAGCATCATGCTCAATCAGATCGGAGTACGTCATTGCATTCTACACTTTCAAACTGCAATATAAATGCAATAATTCTACACCCGCTTGGGAACAGCGTAAGTTCTCTAATCTGACCGACAGGGTTTCCATGCAGTCAAGCGATCCCGATTTGCCTCAAGTCGAATACGAGGACATCGTTTCCGACGAGGGTACGCTGAACAAAGATTTGCGCGACAAAGAAGGCGGCAAAACGGGAATTAAGTTTTACGCCGGAGATGTTCTATACGGGAAGCTTCGTCCTTATTTGATGAATTGGCTATACCCGCAGTTCAACGGTGTAGCTGTAGGTGATTTTTGGGTCCTTAGGGCTACAGAGTGTGACAGTTCATTTTTGTATCGGCTGGTTCAAACGGACAGCTTCCAAAGGCTTGCAAATGTATCTTCGGGCTCTAAGATGCCTCGCGCAGATTGGAATCTGATTTCACAATCGTTCTTCGCCGTGCCTGCCGATTACGCCGAGCAGAGAGTAATTGCGAAGAGCTTAGCCGAGCTTGACGACCTCATCACCCTTCATCAGCGTAAGCGTCTATCTATTCGTCAAAGGAGCCCCGTGTGGTCATAAACACAATCAACGAAGAAATGTCGTTCTGCGATTACTACTCGCAATGGGTCGACGTCTACAAGGAAGGCGCGATTCGGGAAGTGACAATGAAGAAATACAAGCTCACACAGGCGTGGCTGAGAAAACTTATCCCTGATCTCAAGCTTTCCGAGTTCGATCGTGTGAGCTATCAGAAACTCATCAACGGATACGCTGAGCATCACGAGCATCAGACAACAATGGATTTTCATCACCAACTGAAAGGAGCCATCCTCGATGCCGTTGATGAAGGTCTGATTCAGAGAGACCCAACAAGAAAAGCAATCATCAAAGGAAAACAGCCGAGACAGAAGAAGGTGAAATATCTTAACCAGTTCGAACTTCATGCTGTCCTTGCTGATTTGAAGCTTGATCCGATACCTAACTGGGACTGGTTGATACTGCTAGTGGCAAAAACCGGGTTACGTTTCTCCGAAGCATTGGGGCTTACTCCTGATGATTTCGATTTCGTTCACCAGACTTTGTCCGTCAATAAGACATGGAATTACAAGAATGGAGGTGGCTTTGTTCCAACAAAGAATGCTTCTTCAGTACGTAAAGTACAACTTGACTGGCAACTCATCATGCAGTTGTCTGTTCTGTTGAAGAGCTTACCCGGTGACAAGCCCATCTTCGTGGATGGCAAGGTATACAACTCAACCGCCAACGGTATTCTGGCCCGGCATTGCAAACAAGCCGGAGTACCTGTGATTTCAATACACGGATTGAGACACACCCATGCTTCACTCTTGCTATTTGCCGGCGTTTCAATTGCAAGCGTCTCTAAACGGCTTGGGCACGCAAGCATGAACACAACGCAGGAAATATATCTGCATGTCATCCGCGAATTGGAAAACAAAGACGTTGACATCGTGATGAGAGCCTTATCCACCCTTATTTAGCAAACCACAGACGCTTACGCTGATGAAGGGTGATAAGGGAGTCCAGCCGGTCGAAGAACCCGCCGATTCGGCGCTGCTCGTTTTCTGAGGCAGGCATAGAAATTCCGATTGAAGCAAAGTCATCGAATTTCAAAACTTGAGTGTCCTTGGAATTGCCCTGCGAAACCTGTTGATACTGTTTTAGCAACATCGGTTGCCTAAGAAGGCGCGCAAAGAATCGTGCATAAACCTCGGAATTGGGCCTTGCTACTACATATGCGGGGCTTACGATGCCGTCGTACCGACTTGCATCTACAGCCCCCTGCCACATGCGCATACTGTTGTAAACGACATCTCCGAAATGCACTATTTTGTAGTTCGCGAGACTCGCGCCAGGATTCGTCTCCCTATCGGACTCAGATGCTGGGTATATCCCGTTGGCTACGCTGACAGACAAAATCTCTCTATCGGAAGCTCGTTCATCACTCTCCTCGAACAGTTCACCCAGCTTACGCTGTTCCCAAGCGGGCATCGGCACTACATGAAGCAGGGCAGACGGGATACGAGTGGCTGGCCGAACATACGCAATACATCTACCGGCAACTTGGGCACTACCATTTCCGTTGTTAGCTACACTTATCGCGATAAGTGTAGCTAACAACGGAAATG
>ENA-OWYT01000638-OWYT01000638.1-human-gut-metagenome-genome-assembly--contig:-NODE-638-length-11819-cov-9.166780_pt1 | contig 11819 bp, 11 predicted proteins | sample MGYA00249752_ERZ652090 | MGnify/ENA primary metagenome ERZ652090 (study PRJEB26925, sample SAMN05827105) | human gut metagenome | biome: ENVO:2100002; feature: ENVO:00000062; material: ENVO:00002003...
GAAAGTTGATCTGAGCTCTCAGTAAATATCAATACGGTTCTGACGAGTCGCTTACGGCGATATCATGACATTCATGCAGATCTGCAAATCCATCACTGCGTCAGCAGACTGTGAGGAGATCATTAAGCTCATCTATCTTCGTCGCTACTTTGAAATCGTTGACGAACGTGGTGATGCTTATCAGCTTCTATCCAATCTATTCCATCGACGCGTCGCCCCGCTGGATTATCGCGAGCCTGCCGCTGCGGGCTCGGGCTACCCCAAAATGGCTCCTGAGAAAATTCAGCAGGCCTTGCGGGATATCCGGGAGTATGTGGACAGTTTTGATTACCCGCGACTTCAGGCTCTCGTCAGCAGCCCAGATGAAATAAAAAACCTGTACCGTCGCTGTCGTAACGGCTATGAAAAACTGCAGGTATTCCGTTTACTGGAACTGGATCAGGACCATCCGGTAATACGAAAATTCGTTAACGAAACGTACCACATTGAAAATGAGTTCATCTGTCAACTAGATCCGTCCAGATTCGATCTCATCCCGGAGTACGTGATTATGGAATGTGACAAGCTCATCGCCCTGCCACCGGCAGCAAACCAGAGCTCGGTTGCCCGTATCGCTTGAGCCACTGTTTTTGCCGCCGGAAGATAGGCTTTAGCTCCCTGATAGTCTGATCTTCGAAGATACCCTACAGTTTAGGACCGCTTACTGTAGATATCTGTTAAAACAGCCCGTATACGGGCTGTTTCTTGGTGCCCTTATCTCCTGACTTTGAAAAGAGTGTCTTACTTCACCCAGTCTTCCAGCACCAGGTCAGGCACCCGCTCAAATTCTCTTGTATTATTCGTTACCAGTATCGCCCCGGCGGCGATGGCGTGCCCGGCAATCGCCGTGTCGTTCGGGCCGATCGGCGTCCCGGCCAGCCGCAGTGCCACTTTAATCTTCGTGGTGGCGTCTACTGCGGCGCGATCCCAGGGCAGGATGGCATCGAGGCGGGCGCAGAATTCATCGACCAGTTGGACGTGACGTGGTGAGGCCTTTGGGCCGGTAGCCCCGAAGCGCATTTCAGAGTAGGTGATGGCCGAGACCACTATGCGGTGGCCGCGTAGCACCGCCTGCTCCAGACGCTTCAGGACGGCTTCTGGCTGTTCACGCATGATGAACGAGCAGATACAGGTATCAAGCATATAAGTCTTGTTCACAGGTTAAATCGCCCTTCGTCGCTGACAACATCCTCGCGCTCCGCCATAAAATCTGGATCGGCTTTTTCGTACTCTAGGAATGATCCCCAGGTTGGCCGGACGGGGCGCAGGATGATGCTGTCCCCTTCCCGGACGATCTCGAGCTCGCTCACCCCCTCAAAATCCAGATCACGAGGCAGACGGATGGCGCGGTTGTTGCCATTTTTAAATATCGATACGGTTCTCATGTTCTTTCTCTCCCGAGCATATGGATATGTGAAACATATCCGGAATATTCAAAGCACCGGGTGTGTGCATATGTTTAGTATAGGCAGATGTGTGGCATATGTATAGCGGTAGCATATGTAGATGCCAGGCATATGTTTAGCATATCTCTATTTCTTTCTTTTTTATCGGAGATCCGAAAAAAGGTTGTTCAGGATCTTCCTCTCCCCCCACACAACGCCACCTCCCGTCATCACAACATGTGGTGCCGGATTCATCTGCTGATGACACTATATGTTGTGTCATCTCCCTGACCTGTGATGCGTCGCGCAGGGGCGGAAAACAGCGATATGATTATTTCCTCAGCGTGATACACTTCCGAAAACCCGTCAATAACAGAAAAATCGGATCTGTCGGAAATGGTCCTCCGGTAATTTAACAGCGTGGTTATATGGATGCTTGTTATCATGGTGATGATGATAACGGCATGATGTTATCACATGGCGTGACGGTAAGAGCAGTGATGATGGATGACGTTATCGCATGACCGTCCCTGCCCGGAAAAGAAAAAAGGAGTCACCCATGTTTTTTATTGAGAATGAAGGTCAGGCTGTCGCCAGAACGGATTACTGGCAGTCTGTACAGGCGCAGGCCGGATATGTCTACCTCAGCTGGAATGCCGGCGCAGCCAGGCTGCTTGTCCCGGATGCGGCAAAACATTTACTCAGGGAGATGCGGGGGGCTGAGTACGTCATCATCAGTAAGGGAACGCTGCATGGCCGCGATGCGCTGGAACTGATATTTGAAGACGGCAGCGATGCGCCGTTCGTGATCCACATGCTGAGTGAGCAGTGCGATCGCCTGCTCCCCGAAAACAACCAGGGAGGGGGTTTTGTTGTCACCGTCTGGACGCGTGGCGGTAACCAGCTCCGTTATCCGGGAAAGTACCGGGTTGTGGAAAACCTGCCCGACGTTTCCCCGTGGAGTGAACACTGATATGCAGCACCTGCCGGCACCGATCCACCATGCCCGGGATGCCGCTCAGCTTCCTGTTGCCATCGATTATCCGGCAGCGCTGGCACTCCGCCAGATGTCGATGGTTCATGATGAACTGCCCAAATACCTGCTGGCCCCTGAAGTGAGCGCCCTGCTCCATTACGTCCCGGATCTGCGCCGCAAGATGCTGCTGGCCACACTGTGGAACACCGGTGCGCGCATTAATGAAGCACTGGCGCTGACGCGGGGGGATTTTTCGCTCACGCCTCCGTATCCGTTTGTGCAGCTTGCGACCCTGAAACAACGGACCGAAAAAGCCGCCAGGACGGCAGGAAGAACGCCCGCCGGGCAGCAGACTCACCGGCTGGTTCCGCTCTCCGACTCCAGGTACGTCAGCCAGCTGCAGACGATGGTGGCCACATTGAAAATCCCCATGGAACGGCGTAATAAACGAACAGGCAGGACAGAGAAAGCGCGGATCTGGGAAGTGACGGACAGAACGGTCAGGACCTGGATTGGGGAGGCGGTTGCCGCCGCTGCCGCTGATGGTGTGACGTTCTCTGTCCCGGTCACGCCACATACGTTCCGCCATTCCTATGCGATGCATATGCTGTATGCCGGTATACCGCTGAAGGTCCTGCAGAGTCTGATGGGGCATAAGTCCATCAGCTCAACGGAGGTCTACACGAAGGTGTTTGCGCTGGATGTCGCTGCCCGGCACCGGGTGCAGTTTTCGATGCCTGAGTCCGATGCGGTCACAATGCTGAAAAACAAACATGCATAATAAGTCACAATTATGAATTGTGATTTCTTCTATAAAAAAGAGACCACTGCAATATGTGATCTCTTGTATTATTTCATAATTGTTAAAGCCACTTCACAGTATGCTCACATTGTACGGATATATTCGTAATGTTTTTATATCGAATGAACGACAGAAGTTGTGGAGATTTTATGAAAGTAATTAGCATGAAATTTATTTTTATTTTAACGATTATTGCTCTTGCTGCTGTTTTTTTCTGGTCTGAAGATAAAGGTCCGGCATGCTATCAGGTCAGCGATGAACAGGCCAGAACGTTTGTAAAAAATGATTACCTGCAAAGAATGAAACGCTGGGACAACGATGTTCAACTTCTTGGTACAGAAATCCCGAAAATTACATGGGAAAAGATTGAGAGAAGTTTAACAGATGTTGAAGATGAAAAAACACTTCTTGTCCCATTTAAAGCTGAAGGCCCGGAGGGTAAGAGAATGTATTATGGCATATACCATTGTGAGGAGGGATATGTTGAATATGCGAATGACTAATACACTGTTATAAAGGCTGCATAAAAAGGCCGGAATCCCGGCCCTTATATTCTCGCTTACCACTTTCTTTAATGTGAATTTCACCAGGAAGCAGTATCTGGTACTCTTTACCAGAAAACATCGCCCCGAGCCTTGTGAGCGACTCTCCGATGATGCCACGGTGAGTGCTGGCGTTAAAATCGTATTTATCATCATATGAACATTGTAAAAGAAGATGTTCCTGTGCTGGATATAATTGCTCATTCTGTTGTTGATAGATAATAACTTTATCAAGTAATTTAATACTATCCATTCCATTAACTCTTTTTAAAGATAAAAACTGTATCATAGCTTGTTTAAATAACATAGATAATCTTTACGAGATTATTTCAGAAATCTATATCATATAAAAAGCCAATATGTTATTTATATACTAACGTTCACGTAAACTTTCATTAATAGTTTCCTTTAATGGACTAAGAAGATAGCTGATAACACTACGCACCCCGGTTTTTATTTCTGCCATAACAGTCATTCCAGCTGTAACAGGGATTTTTTTTCTTTCTCCCTGTATATCATTCCGATCAACAGATATAATCACGTTAAATACAAGCCCTGTATCCGGAACAGAAACAGAATCTGCAGTTATATTTTTTACTTTCCCTGTAAGGTAACCATGACGTGTATATGGATATGCATCTACTTTAATAACGACCTCCTGTCCAGGTTGTATAAAACCGATATCCTTGTTAAGTACAGATGCTGTTACTTCGAGAATATCATTATCAGGGACAATAATCATCAGCGTTTCTGCTGTTGTGACAACACCACCTTCTGTATGTATATTTAACTCCTGAACAGTACCACTCACAGGAGCTTTAATAAAAGATGATGCTTTTCTCTGCCTGTTTTTTTCAAGCTCATGCTCCAGCAACACAATGTTATCTGTTGATTTTCTGTGCTTCTCGATAATTTCACTTCTGAAGATATTCGTCTCCAGTGCCAGTTCTTCCCGCACAAGTTCTATTTCTTTTTCAAGTTGAGAAACCTGTGCAAGCCAGACTGCATGTTCATTTTTTGCCTGAATATAGCTATTTTCCTGCTCCATAACTGAATGTTGAGAAACAGCTTTTTTATTCAACAAATACTTAAAATCATTGAGTTTTCTTCCTTCCTGTGATACCTGATGCTCATACAGGCTAACACGAGCAAGCGCTGCATCCCGTTCAACTATTTTTTTATTTAATGTGAGCTGCTTTTGATTTTTTCTGTTCTGCCATGTCATGAATTGCTCTTTTATTAATGAGCTAACCCTCTGAAAATGTTCACCTCCCGCGTTATCTTCTCCGCCAGGAAAATCTGTTATCCTTATTTCAGGAAGCTCATTCCGTTGTATTGATTCAGAAAGAATTGCGTAGCGATATTGTTCTGTTTTTTCATACAACAAAGATGCTTCTGATTTTAAAATATCAGATTCAACACCAGGCACCGTCAATTCAACTAATGGATCATTTTTTTTTACAAAAGAGCCATCTTTTACCATTATTTTTTCTACAATCGCATTCTCTATCGGTTTTATTTCTTTGCTTCTTCCACTATGAGTAAACTTACCATTTGCTACTGAAACCACTTCAACTTTCCCAAGAACAGATAAGAGAAGAGATATAATTACAAATAATAAAATACTCCATACAACAAAATGAGAACGTCTGGATACTGGTGTTTCAATGAGTTCAAGGTGAGCAGGAAGAAATGCATACTCATCTTTTTCTCTCACAGGAGCATCAAGTGTGTGACGAATTTTCCAGACATCAGAAAAAACCGTCTTATAACGGCAAACCAAATCCCATAAACCTTTCATGTAAAAGCGCATACGTTATGCCTGCAACTGATATAAATATGCATATAAACTGTCTTTTTTGGAGATAAGCTCTTTATGTGTGCCATCTTCAGAAATAAAGCCATTATCCATAACAATTATTCTGTTTGCATTTTTTACAGTTGACAACCTGTGTGCAATAATAATTACGGTTCTGTTCTTACATATTCTTGACATATTTTTCATTATTATATTTTCCGACTCATAATCAAGAGCACTGGTTGCTTCATCAAAAATAAGAATTCGAGGATTTGTAACAAGAGCCCGGGCTATTGCGATCCGTTGGCGCTGCCCTCCTGAAAGACCAACGCCCTGTTCTCCAACAATAGTATTGTACCCTTCTTTTAGTTCTGTAATAAAATCATGGGCACCTGCAAGTCTGGCTGCCTCAATAGCCTGTTCCATAGATACAGCCGGAGAAGCTAATGTAATATTATCGATAATACTACGATTTAATAGTATATTTTCCTGCAATACAACACCAATCTGGCGTCGTAACCATTCTGGATCTGCAAGTGATAAATCATGCCCATCAATTAAAATCTGTCCGGTCTCTGGTATATAAAAGCGCTGAAGCAGTTTTGTTAATGTACTTTTTCCTGAACCAGAACGGCCAACTATACCGATAACATCCCCCTTTGATATGTATAAATTAATATTATTCAAAATAACATTACCGTCAGAAGAATACCGAAATCTGACATTTTTAAATTCGATATCCCCCTGAATTTCCGGCAGTATATTTCTGCCTGACTTTTTCTCTACCGGTGTATTTAATACATCACCAAGGCGCTCAACAGAAATACCAACCTGCTGAAAATCCTGCCAAAGATGAGCCAGTCTGATAACAGGAGCAATGACCTGACCTGCAAGCATATTAAACGCGATTAACTGCCCGATACTTATCTCTCCCGATATGACAAGATGTGCTCCCATCCATAGACTAATTACCATTACACTTTTCTGTATCAGCTGTATCCCCTGCTGCCCTGTCATTGCAACCAGATTTACCCTGAAACTGGAAGCAACATACCCGGCCAGTTGTTTATCCCATGTAGCAATCATCTGTGGTGATACTGCCATGGATTTAATTGTATTTATTGCTGTTACCGTTTCGACAAGAAAAGCTTGATTTTCTGCATTCCTGAGAAACTTATCATCAAGACGTCGACGTAATAAGGGTGATATAAACAATGACCATATAACATAACAAGGTAGTGACAATAATATAACCAGTGTTAATTGAGGGCTGTAATACCACATGACACAAAAAAATATTACAGAAAAAAATAGATCAAGAACTGATGTCAACGCTTGTCCGGTTAAAAAATTACGAATTTGCTCCAGTTCCCTTACTCTGGCAACGGTCTCTCCGACCCTGCGATTTTCAAAATATGAAACAGGCAATGCAAGCAAATGTCTGAATAACTTAGCGCTCAGTTCGACGTCAATACGACTTGTAGTATGAGAGAAAATATAAGTTCTGGCTCCGGTTAATATCACTTCAAAAAGTATCACTATAATAAATGCTATTGTGATAATATTTAACGTTGAAAACCCCCGGTGAACTAAAACCTTATCCATTACAACCTGAAAAAAAAGAGGTGTTATTAACGCAAGAAACTGAATAAAAGCAGAAACAGTTAACACCTCAAGTAAAATCCTCCTGTATTTCACAACAGAGGGGATAAACCAAGAAAAATCAAATTTAGCTAACTCTCCGACTACTGTTGCTCTTGACGTAACCAGAATGACTTTTCCCTGATACAGTTTTTCAAACTCATCCCGACTAAAAGTTAGTGACTGATGTTGTTCTGGATCATAAACAAGATAGCGTGATGAATCTTTAGTAACACGAGACAATATATAATGCTTACCGTCATCCCGCCATATCAACGCAGGTAAAGAAATTATTGACAATCTGGAAAAATGTTTTTCTACATATTTTGCTTTTAAGCCAATGGATTTCGCTGCCAGTAACCATTCAGTCACCCCAAAATCTTGTGTGTGGGTATTATACTGATGCCTTATAGTTTCAGCATTGACAGTTATATTATGATATTGTGCAAGCAATATCAGTGCATACAGACTATTATGAGAACTACATTTACTCATCATATAACGATGACCATTCCTCCTGGAATGGCCATCACCTCCTCTTTTAGTCTCAGACAGTTGTCGTTAAAGTTGTTGAGTGTGTGTTGTTTTGATGTAAGGATAAATTATATAAAGATGCTAATCGTTCATCACCTGAATCGAACCCTGAAACTGAAGAAATAATCTTATTAATATCATTGGCAACACTGGTGATATTAACCATGTTTTTTTCAGATGCTATATTACTGGCTTTTATATAACCTGACCGTTCATTATTATTATGAGGTATTTTATCAACTTTTATCTCTCGACCATCTTTATCTGTTATAACCTCAACAAGATGATTATCTGCTCCTGAGGCATCTTTCGCAAACCAGTTTTTAAATGTTATCCCATTGACATCATTTGACTCATTAAATGAAAGTACACCATTAATGGCTTTATTCATGATAAGATCATTTCCAACTCTCTTAAATGCGATATCATCAAAGCTAATATCAGATAAGTGCAAACGATCTCCTTTACCTCCTTCATCTGCAATTGTATGATGACCATAGTTTTGCCTATAAACATAAATATCATTACCAAAACCACCATTCAGATAGTCATTACCTTCCCCTCCATCCAGAAGATCAATACCACCACCACCATAAAGTTTATCATCACCAGTACCACCTGACAGAATATTATAAGCTCCGTGTGCCTGAAGCTCATCATTACCGCTTCCTCCTGTCAGATAATTATTACCATCCCCTCCACTCAATTTATCGTTTCCACTACCACCAAATAACTGGTCGTCTCCCTGTCCTCCGGATATATAATCATCCCCATCATCGCCGTATAGTCGATCATTACCATAATTACCTTCGATATAATCGTTCCCATCTGCTCCATGGAATATATCATTAAACTTACCGCCTTTGAATTCATCATCATGTTTTCCGCCAATGAGCTCTTCAACAGAATGAAGATTATCTATTACATCATAAGGAATTCCACCGGTTCTGAATTCAAAATCACGATATTGTATTTTCTCTGTTCGCTTCCCTACTGACACCTCCTGTTCCTTAACGACTTCCTGCAATACCTTCACGTCACCATACATATTTTTTGAAACTATATACTCACCAGGTTTTGATGCTCCTGTTGCATCAATTGTTAGTTTACCAACATCCGTCTTATTATAAGATACGGTATCATGACCTTCACCAGCAAATACTTCTGATGAGCCTGCTCCAGAATAAACCACATCGTCTTTATCTCCGAGTTCAGAAATCATTCTCGCCTGATAGTGTTTGTTATTCTTTTCAACAAACTGAATCAATTTTGAATAATCATATACACCTTTATGATTTTTTATGCCTTTTACAGACCATGTATCCTTACCATTTACAATAAGAGATGTCATATATTCATATTTACCACTCTGTTTTCTTTCTCTAACTTCTTCTCCTGGGGTAAATGTTGGTGTTATAAATGTCAAAACACTTGATACATTACCTGTTGAAAGGTCTATGGTCCCTTTTTGAGGATCAAACACTTGTTGTGTAAACTCTTTCGGTTGAGCCTCTAAAAGCCCTCCATTTTCCAGATAATTAATATATGCCTTACCACTCTGACTGCGATCAGCATTACGGGTTATGCCTGCAAGTTCACCGATCTTCTCATCCCAATGTTGCTGGGTTATTGCGACTGCTCTTTCTACTGCATGCTGACGAGAAAAATCAGCAAGCAAAGACAGAGAGTCTTCTAAAAACGCAGCATGTCTTGCGTCATAGCCATTCTCAAAATAATTTTTGCCATGCTCCTTTTCCCATTCATTGATCCGAGCAGCGAATTTCTCTGCAACGTGCTCAAACATAGCCTGTTTTGATGCTTCCAGAATGCCAGATATCGTACCGGTTAATGCACTCACCAGCATGCTTATCGGGGCCCCTATGAGGGATGCACTGGAGGCTGCACTAACTCCCGCAGATACAGAACTCAGGACAGTATTTATTGTTGTCAGGGCTGCATCTATAGCTCCGGTTTCTTTATGAAAGGCTGCGAGTAAAGCATCCCCTTCATAATTCAATTTTTTAAATCGTTCAGAATATGATTCAAGCTGCTTAGCTCGCTCAAATTTATCTGCAGCAGCCAGGAAAGAAAGAGGACTGATAGCCAGCATAACAGCCGATGTGATCAGACCCGCACTTGCAGCTGTTGTCGATAACCCCTGTGCCATTCTCTGAGCCAGAATATATTGCGAAACAGCTTTACCAACATTTCCAAGAACCTGAGTTGTCAGTTCGATACCCGCTGCAGCTTTTGTTCCTGTATGTGCGTCACTGTTTCCCAGAATAAAGCTTGCTGATACAGCAGAAAGAATTCCGGAGACAACATCCAGCCCATCCCCCAGGGAGCCCAGGTCTGGTAAATTTTGTAATTTCCCACCAACAGAACTTAAGCGAGGTTTACTGGATAAAAATGAGCCAAGCTGGTTAAGCTGCTCAGAAAATGAATCAACGGTACTGTTTATACTTGATACTGTATCTACAAGCTGATTAATAAGTTCAATACTACTTTTGGCAATATCATTCTGACTTATATCCTCTCCTTCCCGTTGTTTTCTCAGCAATTCATCAAGAGCCATGCCTGATAAAGCAATCCCCGTAAAATTCTGTAGTGCTGAGAGAACTGTTCCGGCTTTTCCCAGATTATTACCTACATTTTCAGCGGTTCTTCCTATTTTACTCCCAACTTTCTGATACTTCTGCAGAAGTTTGTCAAGTTGTGGTGCGAATATTGCAACACCACGTTCAGTTAATCCTACAACTTTTTCTGCTGCACCAAAAAACTGGTTTGCAATCGCTGTATCATCTCGTTCAGTACGGTGTATTTCTATTCCAAGCTCATCAGCAGCTTTGACCAACTCATTAATACCCACGCCCTGAGCTTCATAATTATCAGGTATTAATAATATGAGTTTTTTGCCAGCGGAACGTACGCTTGATGATGCTGTATTAAATGCTGATTTTGTAGTCAATGTCGCATTATTGAAAATGTTCTTTATTTTATTTACTGTCATATTAGTTTTCTTTCTCAATATTAAAATTAAAATCTTGTCTGTTTTTTACTTCAGACATAAGTTCATGATGGTATTGCCTGAATATTTTTGATGCCAGTTTTTTATCTATCCCCCCTCCATGAAATTCAGCTATTTTTCCTGTTTTACTGCTCTCATCTAACCTTATTGCTCTGAATAACTCATAAGGATACTTTTTCCTCATGTATTTATATAACTCCATGTTGTGTCCAAATGGAGCTATCCAGTCAATAAACCACTTTCTTTCTCCCGACATCCAGTCTTTTGCATACAAAGATGTTACATCATTTATATATTTTACCTCACATTCCAGATCTAAACTGGCCCAGCTACAAAAAGCTACAGGAAGCTCATCCTTTATTAAGAGAGCAAATTGATTTGTCTGAATAGCAGGTATGACATTAATAGCAAAAACAGATAATGGCCATTTTTTATGCAGAGGAGAACAGGCCCATAGCCATGCAACCTTCCCCATGACGTCAAAAGCATTAGATTTCATAATGTTTAAATAAATAAGAAAACTCAGTAAATGTAAAGAATCCTATATAAAAGAACAGAAATTATATCTTTTTAAGCAAGAAGCATCTAAAAACAAAAAGCTACCGCAAGGAGAATCTCTCCCAACCAAAACAACATTAGCGATAATAATATATTGCCTAAACATTCTTACACATATCACAGCTAAGTTATATTATAACACTCAGATGATTGATTTGTAAGATAACGTATGATTTTCATATGAATAGCCACGTGACAAATGCCTTATTAAAGAGATTGTAAACAGAATACAGCAAACTATTTCAGTTACCGAAATGACGAGTTAATCAGTTTTGTTTACCCTGCAAACACAAAATCTAAACCTACACAGAAAAGCAAACCTCTCCTGTTAATAATAAATATCTTCCGGTATAGCTGGAGTTTTTTCAAATGCGCCTATAAGGCTCTCTTACCAGCCGAGCCATAACAGGCGCACACGATCTGACATTTGCATCCAACTTCGTTACTTACGGCCCGTAAATCGGCTGACGGTAGTACGGACCTTTTTACCCCGGAGAACACCGGCAAGTCCCATAA
>ENA-OWYT01000640-OWYT01000640.1-human-gut-metagenome-genome-assembly--contig:-NODE-640-length-11801-cov-9.684318_pt1 | contig 11801 bp, 12 predicted proteins | sample MGYA00249752_ERZ652090 | MGnify/ENA primary metagenome ERZ652090 (study PRJEB26925, sample SAMN05827105) | human gut metagenome | biome: ENVO:2100002; feature: ENVO:00000062; material: ENVO:00002003...
GAGATTAGCTGCAGTCTCGTGGGCTCGGAGATGTGTATAAGAGACAGCTATTATAATTTCAAATCATTCATACGATACACTTTCGTTGCAAACAGAAGGAACACTCAAATACCTTACTTTTGATGATGAAGAAGTTGATAGGTATAGATCTGGTTATCCACAGGATGTTTATTGCAGAACTTTGTATGAAAAACTTGCAGAACATGTGATAGAAACATTATCCGAATACGCAGATTTTCAAGTGATGTAAAAAAGAAAAAATTGGTGAAGCAATTGAACGATAAACAAATAGCAATAATTGATAATGGAATAAATGGAAGAATTGTTGGAACAGACAAAGTACAGTCTAAGATTTTTATAGATGATTACAATAATTGTAAGGAGGATTATATTGAAATTCCGATTACAGAATTTCAGCATGGTACTTTATGTGCATTAATTGTTAAAAAATACAATCCTCATTGTATGTTGAATAGTCTAAGGATTTTAGATAAAGATGGTAATGGAAGGATTGAAAAAATAGAACCTGCATTTGAATGGTGTTATCAGAACAATATAACAATTGTTAATTTGAGTTTTGGAACTACAAACTTTAACGAGTATGAAAAGTTAAGGAATTTGGTTAATAAGTATGTGAATAATGGTTTGATTATTGTGGCGGCAACTGCTAATTCGGGTTTTGTGACATATCCGGCTAGTTTAACAAATGTAATTGGTATAGCAACAACAGATAGCCGTTTAAATTATTTTAAGGATTATATGCAGATGGGAATTGATTCGTTTGTTCCATCTGAACATATTGTTAAGATATGTGACATAGAAACAATAACATCATTAAGTAATAGTTATGCTGCACCATATATGTGTGCTTTGATTGCAAATAAACTAAACAATGACAAAACTCTTGATATAGTAAAATTAAAGAGGTATGCAAAAGAGCAAAGTCATATTGAAATGACAGTGGAGTGTTATGAGCCGGACTGGATTTACAGGGCGTATATATCGGGCAGAGGAACTATGAGCAGGGCAGAGTATTATTTTGAAACAGTTACAGGGGTGTATGATGAAATACAGGGGAAAATAGATACTGTAATAGCCTATTCTATGGCAGAATTAGAAAATTTGGATATAAGGAATAAGAACTTAATATATCTTGGTAATGAGGATATTCATAATATAGATGTTCAGGGGTTCATTTGGAGCAAGGAAACAAGGCAACGGCAAATTAAGCATAATCATTATCAGGAAAATGGTCTTGAAGTTCCGGTAGTGATACTGGCAGTGGAAGATGTAATAGACAAGTTCTATATACTCACAGAACTAAAGAGGGCATTTGCTAATGGTGGTTATAACGCATATACAATAGGAATGGAGCCGGAGTGTGTATTATATGCATTAGAATATATGCCGGAGCCAGTATCAGATATTGATGCTTGGAAAAATTTTATAGAGAGCCAGACTTTTTATAAACAGAGTGATTTGGTCATATGGTGCGTTCTGGTGGAAGAACAGGATAAATATTTGAAAGTATATCCTGATTGTGATGTACAGATCAGTTTTTGTAATGAGGGAGATATAAATATTGTCCGGTTTTCTTTTGAAGGAGAAAAGATTGAGAAAAAAATATCTGGATTGATTGACAGAAAAGATGTTGAGGAAATATATCATATTATAGAAGCGAAACTGACGGAGGAAGAAGATGGATAACAAAGAGGCTGTAAAAAGATTACTTCTGTTACTAGGCAGATACAAAAAAACAATAGTTGTAATTGTCGGTTGTCTGCTTGTTTCTACCGGGTTAAATCTATGCGTTCCGCTGATCAGCAGGCGAATCATGGACGATGGCTTTATTGGCGGAAATAAGAAATTATTGATAGAGCTGGTCTTGGTGTCTATGGTAATCTACACTATAAATTCCCTCATAGATATAGTCAAGGAAAAGAAACGTGTAGATATTTCAGCAAAGATACAATATTTTCTTTCGGAACAGTCTTTTTCACATCTTATGAAGCTGCGGGTAAACTATTTCAATAACACAAACTATGCGGAGACTTTGAATAATATCAACACGGATATTAACCAGATGACATCTATTGCTGACAGCAGTGTTTTTTTCGTAATTACGCAGGCGTTTAGCATGACAGGCGGCATAATAGGTTTATTCATAATAGATTTCAGAATGACGGTACTGGTTCTTCTGTTTATACCTATTAAGTGTGTGGTAATGAAATACTTTGCAAAAAAGCAAAAACAGATTATGGACGAGTTCATAAAAAGGAATCAGGAGTACGCAAAATGGTTTGGAGATACTGTTGGAGGGGTACGAGAAGTCAAGCTGTTTAATATCTTGGATAAAAAGCATGAGGAGTTTGTACTTAACCAGAACAATATTATAGAGAAACAAAAGCAGATGAATATGTTAGGGCAGTGGAATACGATAATAGATAGTATCATGGTACAGTTTCTTTCCACATTGTTATATATACTGGGCGCAAATTTAGTGTTTGATATGAAACTTTCAGTAGGTAGTGTGTTCGCTTTCATTACATATAGTGCTTATGTTACCGGACCGATTTCTGCAATCCTAAATATAGGATACCTGTTATCAGGGATTATTCCGTCAACAAAAAGATATTATGCGTTTATGGAATTGGAAGAAGAAACGGATAATGGAAAGAAAACGGATCTATGTCCAAATGATTTGAGATTGCAGAAGGTTTCTTTTGCGTATGAAAGGGATAAGTGCATTTTGAAGAATATTGATATATTATTTGCAAAATCCAGCAAGACAGCTATAATTGGGCGCAATGGTTCGGGAAAGACGACAATCATCAATCTTCTTACGAGAATGTATGAGCCGACAAGTGGTGAAATACTGTTGGGAGCAGAAAATATTTCAGAGCTGCCATTGCCAGAATACCGAAATATGGTATCCGTTGTGAGCCAACAAATCTATTTATTCAATGACACAATAAGGAATAATATCTGTCTGTATAAACAAATAGATGATACGGTGATAGAAGCTGCCTGCAAGGACAGTGGACTTGAAGATTTTATAAAAGAGGTTTCCTTAGATCATATGGTAGGACAGAATGGGGCAATGCTCTCCGGCGGGCAAAAGCAGAAAATAGCCCTTGCAAGGGCATTGGTGCATGACAAGCCGATTATTATATTTGATGAAGCTACTTCAAACACAGATGCTTATTCAGAACAGCAGATAAACGGACTGCTTGATACTCGGCTAAAAGACAAAACAGTGATAGTGATAACACATAAGAAAGAGGTATTGAGCAAAGTGGATCAGATCGTTGTACTGAAGGAGGGAGTGGTTGCAGATTTAGGGAGATATGATGATTTGGTAGGGAAAAGTGATGAACTAAATGTTATGTTGGAAAAAGCAGAATAAATATAAGAAAATCTTTTCAGAGTAGCAAGTCTTTTTTGCTTTTGGGACAAAAAGTATTATTTCTGGCAGAAAATGTGAAATATTATTAGATGCTTGTCGATAAAAAAGAAAAATAGAGAGAATTTGCATCATGCAGGTTAATTCTAATTATTCTATGTATGGTGTGCCGTATGAAACTTAAATAGGATAATATTCCTCCATATTAGTGCGGAATATGCTGTTCATGAAAGTTAAAATCCCAAAGATGCAGAGATGTATATTATCAACAATTATACATTTCTGCATCTTTTTATTTTGAGCATTCCAATAGTAATACGCTAAATCTTAAATAACTGTATATGAGGAAAATATGATATGATTATATTCAAATATGAAATTACAGGATCAGAGGTATACACAGTATGTACAGAGACACTATATTTCAATATGTAAAAAAACAATATGGAACAATTCCAGAATATCTGTGGAATGATTTACCAGATAGTGCAATACTTCGTAATGACAATGGAAAATGGTATGCAGTATTTATGAATTTGGAAGGCTTTAAAATCGGATTGGATACAAAAGATAGGGTTGATATTATGGTTGTAAAATGTAAGCCGGATATGATAAGTGTTATGACACACATGAAAGGCTTCCTGCCGGGATATCACATGGATAAAAGTAATTGGATCACAATTCTTCTGGATGGGACAGTCCAGGAGGCAAAGATATTAGATTTTCTTGATATGAGTTATGATTTGACGGATGGGCGAATCGAGGAAAGTATTGAATGATATTTAAAAACGATAAAATCCTCTTGTGAAGAAAGTTGCATAAAAGCTAAGTATATTTTCGATAAAGTTGTGAAGTTTATTTCTCATGGAAGTTCATCTCCTTTCTGTTTACGCTGTCATTATAAAACACAAAGGGGGATATTACTTGCCAAAATAAAAAAATAAATAGACAAAAATTGCAACGGGCAGAAAGTGTGTAAATATTCTCTGTCCGTTGCAGTTTCTTATATATTTTTGCTATACCGATTGCTAATAATATTGCAACAGCGGATTTTATGATTCATTCCACGCTTATGAATGAACAGTATTCACATCAGATTGAAAATTTTAAAAACACCGTGGATGTCAGAGTAAAAGAAATGCAGTGATGGATATGATAAATAGCCAAAAAACGTCCGCTAATAGGATTTACAACAGAATATAAAGCAGATAAAGACGAATGGTATCAGATGTGCCATTCGTTTTTTTAATAAAAGCACAAATTAACCTGCTTACGAGCATAAAATGATGTGCGTTGGGTTGTTTTCTGGACTATGAGAATCAAAGTCCCATTGATATGATTAACATGGAAAAGAGGTGCAAAATCTTGGACACAGGAAGAAAATGATTATTCCGGAGCTCTCTGAGCCACCTGTCCGGACTTTGGGAGCCACCATTCCGGAGAATGAGAGCCACATATTCCGGTAATTCAGAGCCACATTTAAACGCTCTATTACATATATTTCCTTTATACTGTTGATACACACCATTGGTGTGAATACAGGTAAAGGAGGTCACAATTATGACCAAGTATCGTGAAATCCTACGCTTGCAGAGCTTAGGATTCAGCGAACGGAACATCGCACAGAGCTGCGGTGTATCCAGGAACACAGTCGCCAAGGTTTTGAAAAAGGCAGCGGAAATAAATATTTCATGGCCGCTGGATTTTGACATGACCGACAGCGCACTTGAGGAGCTTATGTTCCCAAAGGATAAGTCAGTAACAAATAAACGCATGCCTGACTTTGACTACATTCGCAAAGAACTTCTGCGAAATGGAGTCAACAAAAAGCTTCTCTGGGTAGAATACTGTGAGGAGTGCCGTATGAGCAACGAAGAGCCGCTCATGTATTCCCAGTTCTGCTACTACATCCAAAAGGATGAAGAGAAACGCAGGGCTACCATGCATATCCCGAGAAAGCCTGGTGAACAGATTGAAGTTGACTGGGCAGGTGATCCCGCCCACATCTTTGATCCGGACACCGGAGAGATCACAGAGGCATGGATCTTTGTAGGGGTACTGACTTACAGCCAGTATGCTTTTGTAAAAGCATACATGAATGAGAAAACAAGCAACTGGATTAAAGCTCATGTCCAGATGTTCGATTTCTTTGGCGGTGTAACACCCATGCTTGTCTCCGATAACTGCACAACAGCAGTGAATCATGAAAAGAGCGACTGGTATACCACGTCATTAAACACAACTTACCATGAGATGGCAGAACACTATAATCTTGCCATCATTCCGGCCAGAGTCCGGAAACCCAAGGATAAACCAAATGTAGAAGGATCTGTAGGAAAGATATCTACTTGGATAACTGCAGCCCTTCGTAATGAACAGTTTTTCTCGCTTGCAGAATTAAATGATTCTATCCGGGAAAAACTGAATGCCTACAATGCTCGTAAATTCCAGAAAAAGGAATGCAGCAGGCTCAGTTTATTTCTTGGGGAAGAAATGCCGTTACTGGCTCCGTTGCCTGCTACACCCTTTGAACTGGCTGAGTGGAAACAAGCCACTGTCCAGTTCAACTATCACATCGCAGTAGACAAGATGTACTACTCCGTGCCTTATCAGTATATCAAAAATAAGGTAGATGTGCGTATAACAGATACAACGGTTGAAATATTTTATAATCACAATCGAATTGCCTCTCATAGGAGACTTCACGGAAGGAGCGGCCAGTATTCCACTGTGACGGAACATATGCCGCAGGAACACCAGAAATATCTGGAATGGAACGGCGACAGGTTCCGCAAATGGGCAGATTCGATTGGAATTAACACAAGTAAGGTTGTCGATGCAATACTTACCTCCGGCAGGGTTGAACAACAATCCTATAGAAGCTGTATGGGATTGTTAAAACTGGCAGAGAAATATTCGCCTGAAAAACTGGAACAGGTCTGTGCCAAAGCACTTTCTTATTCTGCTAAACCCAGCTATAAAAGTATCAAAAATCTATTGGCTGCAATGAAAGACTCACCAGATGACATATCGAATGCATCAAAGGAATCTCAGACTGTTGAAAAGCCACATGGCATCACAAGAGGTGCCAGATACTATGGAGGTAAACGATCATGACAAATCAAAGTACAATCGATAAACTTATCGAAATGCGCCTGACCGCTATGGCAGATGCATTCCGTATCCAGATGGATGATCCTACAATGAAGGAAGTGCCGTTCGAGGACCGCTTCGGTATGCTTGTTGATATCGAGTACAGCAATCGCAAAAATAACCGGTTGAAAAGACTGATCCGGCAGGCTGAGTTCGAACAGCCGGATGCCAGCATTGCAGCAATTGATTACCAGTCCGGTCGGAAACTGAACAAAGCACTGATCAGCCGTCTGGCAACTTGCGAATACATTACAGAATACAGGAACATCTTCATTACAGGTGCCACCGGAAGTGGTAAAACTTATATGGCCTGTGCTTTTGGCATGGAGGCCTGCAAACACTACTACACAGTACGGTATGTGCGGCTTCCTGATTTATTACTGGACTTACAGGCTGCCAGAGACAGCGGAACTTTTTCAACTGTCCTGAAGAAGTACACCAAGCCAGTAGTACTGATCATTGACGAGTGGCTTCTCCTCAAACTGACGGAAGCTGAAGCCAGAAACCTTTTTGAACTGATACACAAAAGACGCAAGAAATCATCCACGATCTTTTGCTCGCAGTTCCGCGAAAGTGAATGGTACCAACAAATCTGTGGCGGTGAAAGTACCCTGGCAGATGCCATTATGGATCGTATAACGTATGACTCATATAAAATCGATATTGAAAGCATTGATCCATCCAAAGATCTCTCTATGCGAGAGGTATATGGATTAGATCCTGCAATGGCAAAGTAACTTATCACTACAGAGAACGGAGTGGCTCCGTTAGTCCGGACAGGTGGCTCTCGCCACACCGGACTGGCGGCTCCGCCGCACCGTAATATTCAAAGAAAAGATGCCAATATACAGATAGGAAAGAGACTAAGAGAGGCAAGACTGAATATGAACCTCGAAAAGTCAGAAATTGCGGATGTATTGGATGTTACAGTAGAACATTATCGAAAGCTTGAGGCGGGTATAACGGGAATATCTGTAGATAAAGTGTTGACACTCTATCATAAATATGGAATTGATCCTACATATCTGATAACAGGTGAGAGCAGTATGAAAGATTTTAATCTGGATTACTATGTTGCGAACAGCACAAAGGAGCAGAGAAATGATTTTTTTGACCGTGTGCTGGCTTATTTATCTAAGTTGATTAGATAAATTGAAGTGCTTCCTACTTCCAAGCCCGAAAAGGAGGAAGTGTTATGCTTAATATTGCGGTCTGTGATGACAGCAGAACAGATGTAGAAATGCTGGAAAGTGCTTTTGATAAGTTAGCGCAGTACCAGTTTTCTTATGAAGTGTATTTTACAGCGAAGGAGTTGCTGAAGCAGGTTATAGATGATGGGGAAATGTATCATCTGTATATATTTGACATTGAAATGCCGGAGATGAATGGTTTGCAGCTTGCAAAAGAAATCCGGAAAATAGATGCCAAAGCATTGTTTGTATTCCTGACTGGATATACGCAGTATGTTATGGATGTTTTTGAGGTTATTACCTTTGACTATATTTCTAAACCGATTACAGTGGAAAAGCTGGAGTCCGTCCTTTTAAAAGCCATGCAGTATCTTCATATGATAAAGCGTGACTTTGTCTTTCAGTTCCGAAAAAATCAGTTTCGTATTAGCTGCGATGATATTGTGTATTTTGAGAAGAAAGGTCGTCAGGCAGTGATACATACGATCTCAGAAAATTTCAAGGCAAATATGACAACTGAAGAAATATGGAAACAGCTTGATGATAAGGTTTTTGCCCATATTCATGTATCATATATCATCAATCTTGGGCATATCAGGGCGATTGAGGGAGATGAAGTAGTGATGGACAATGAAGAAAGACTTCTGATTGCCCGTTCCCATAAGCAGAATTTAAAAGAAAAACATATGGAGTTTGTAAGGAGGATGGTTTAAGGATGGAATATGTGATACGCTTTGCCATCAGCCTGTTTGATCTGGCAGTGTTTATGTATTATTTTCATTCCAATAAGAAAATGAAACCAGTATCAAAGGTATGGATATGGGCTGGATTTACCATTGCTGCAATTATATGGACATTTGTCAGCAACATAAAAAATCCGTATCTGAATCTTGCGACTCTTTTGATTGTGCTTATACTGTTATCATTTTATTATGAATCAGGAATGTGGACGAGAATTATAAATATTGTGACATTCATGGGTATTGGAATGCTGTTTGAACCTGTAGCTTTGCTGTTACTCCATGCGATGAATTTTCATATGGGAGAAAGTTATAAATATTATTTTGTAATGGTAATATGCAGCTTTGTTCGTGGAAATGTGATGTATATTCTGTCAAAATTGATTTCAAAGAAAGGGATGCAGATTGCCGACTTTCCAAGAGAAATTTTGGGTGTGTTGGTTATGGGATTTACCTTTACGGTGTTGAATTGTTGCTTTGTTATTCTTTTGTCATTGGAAGCTGGCAGTGAAAAAAGCCTGCTTATGTGTGCCAGTATTGTAATTTCCATTGTCCTGACAGATTATTTTATGCTGTATATGATGGAACGTTTTAATTATCTTGTGCAAAAACAGTATGAGGATGCAATGTACAGGGAAGAAATGCACTATAAAGACATCTATTATGAAGAAGCAGAAAAACAGAATAAGGAAGTGCAGAAGTTAAAGCACGATATGAAACATAAATTGCATGAACTGTATCATCTGGTGGAAAATAGTGATGGGCAGGAACTTTCAGAGAAAATCGGTGCGATGTGCATGGAATTTGAGCAGATAGATGAAAAGCAGTATTCTGATAATCCAATCGTAGATTCTGTGCTCCGCATTAAATTTGGCAGGGCAAAGGCGAGGGGAATAAAAGTAGAAACATCTATTCGTATTCCAAAGCAGATGCAGCTTGATCACGGTGATATAGGTGTATTGTATGGAAATCTTGTGGATAATGCGGTAGAAGCCTGTAGCAAAGTGCCGGAGGGACAGCGTTTTGTAAAGATTGAAAATAAGTACCAGTCGGGGATTTTGCTTCTTATAATAACAAACAGCAAAACAGGAAAGAAAAATAAAAGCCTGAAAACAACCAAGAAAGATAATATCAGACATGGGCATGGTGTTCAGAGCGTTCGCAAAGTGGTAGAAAAATACAATGGAACGGTCAGTTTTACAGATAAAGGGGATATATTTGAGGTTTCTGCAATGCTCTATGGAATTGAAGTGAAGGAATAAATGCAAAGCGTTACACTTAAATGTCAATCTGTTACACTTTGATGGATTTTCCTGTAAAGTATGATATAGTGCATTCATCAAATGAAAAGGAGGACATACATATATGTCAAAATTAAGAAGATTGGTGAACCGACTCAGTCATGGAGCATTAAGCAGCGTGGCAGCACTTGCCCTTACGGTAACTGCAACAAATATGAACCGTTGCTGCTGGTTTATTTTCGGACAGGACAAGTTACCGGATAATGCGAAAAAACTTAGAAAATTTTAAGGTGGTAACAGGGTATGATTGCTAAATTTGCAAAGAAGATAAATGAAATATTGATACAAAAGGGGATTGTGCAAAAAGAGGATGCAGAACTGTACCAATATGGGATAGAAAATGGTATTGTTGTTGCAGGAAACCTTTTGGCTTCTGGAATATTTGGCATTGTGACGGGGAGACCGGGACTTGTTCTGGTCTTCCTGTTATTTTATGCCTCGTTGAGAAGCTATAGTGGGGGCAGCCACTGTAAGAGTAGAATCGGCTGTTTTTTGATATCAATGGCAATTTTATTTATTCCGGTTTATACATATGAGCCTGTAATGAAAAATGTTCCTAATGCCGTGATTTTATTGATCGGAGTTCTTGCAGTGGTAATTATTATTGTCCTTGCCCCAGTGGAAAGTATCAATAAACCGCTTGATGAGGAAGAAAGAAGGTATTATGCAAGGGTAACACATTGCATAACGGCATTGCAGGTATGTGTTCTTATCATTTTGTTTTGTCTGGATCTGCAAGATTATTTTTATGCTGGGTATGTAAGTATAGTCCTGGTAGCAGTATTTATGGTTATGGGAAAGATTGCAGTGAAACGATATGTGCAATAGCAAAATGTATTAAAAATAGGTATTGATATATAATTTTGTAGACGAACATGGGATATTACAAATATAGAGTAGTGGTTAAAATTTTGGATAAAGATGCCGAAATATAATAAAAAATAGGAAAATATACAAAAAATAATCCAACCAAATGAAAGAAGTATGTCAAATTTGTGTGTGGAAGGGGATGAGCATATGTTCAGAATTGCTATATGTGATGATGAAAGACAATTTAGAAAACGCATTCATGATATTTTAATAGAATATATGAATGAAAATGATATTTTATACGAAATTGATGAATTTGAATCAGGAAAGGATTTTATAAGTTTAGGTATCAATCTAGCAAAGTATGATATTGTTTTTCTGGATGTAAATATGGATGAACTGGATGGAATGGAAACTGCACAGAAAATAAGAAAAGTCAGCAATGATGTTTTTATAGTTTTTGTTACAGCATTTATTACATGTGCCCCTCAAGGATACAGCGTAGGAGCTATAAGATATATTTTGAAAAATAATGTAAATTTTCCGGAACTAATATTTGAGTGTATGGATGCAATCAGCATGAATATGAATTATGTAGCTCAAAAGAAGAAATTTAACTTTAATGAGGGTGCAAAGGTTGTAGCATTAGAGCGTTTGTTATACATAGAGAGCAGATTGCATAAACTGGAATTTTACATTATGGAGGACAAGTTAAAAAAATATTCAATATATGGCAAACTAGATGAGCTGGAAAAAGAGTTGCAAGGTAATGATTTTATCCGGATACATCAAAGTTATCTGGTTAATATGAAGCATATTGAGAAAGTCAGCCGGTATGAGGCGTTATTGAACAATGGTATTAAATTAGAAATTCCAAAAGCACGATATAAATTTGTTGAAGAAACATTTGTTTCGTATAAAGGAGAAATATAGATGTTGGTTAATTACATTCAAAGTATAATGCTGACGGTATTGGAAATAATATGCTGCAAAATATTTTTTGAAAGTTTTGCTGAAAAGAGATCCGAAAATAATTGGAGAAACTGTAGTATTATTTTAGGAACGGTAATATGTGGATATATAATAGCTTTGTTATTTTATGATCAGTTTGTTCTAAAGCAGATGTTAGCTATTGTTGTCATTGCGCTGTTTATGAGCTGTCTCTTATACACATCTGACGCTGCCGACGAACTCTAGGGTGTAG
>ENA-OWYT01000642-OWYT01000642.1-human-gut-metagenome-genome-assembly--contig:-NODE-642-length-11797-cov-6.297905_pt1 | contig 11797 bp, 10 predicted proteins | sample MGYA00249752_ERZ652090 | MGnify/ENA primary metagenome ERZ652090 (study PRJEB26925, sample SAMN05827105) | human gut metagenome | biome: ENVO:2100002; feature: ENVO:00000062; material: ENVO:00002003...
CGAGATTAGCTGCAGTCTCGTGGGCTCGGAGATGTGTATAAGAGACAGGTACTTTACAATGCGTTTCCGAAGATTGGAGGTATTGTGCATACCCATTCATCCTGGGCTACAAGCTGGGCACAGGCAGGAAGATCCATTCCATGTTACGGAACCACACATGCGGACTATATTTACGGAGAAGTTCCATGCGTGCGTAACCTGACAAAAGATGAGATTGAAGAGGCCTATGAGAAAAACACAGGTATTCTCATTGCCGACTATTTTAAAGATAAAGATTACGAAGCAGTTCCGGCAGTCCTTTGCAAAAACCACGGACCGTTTACCTGGGGAAAAGATGCACATGAGGCTGTCCACAATGCAGTTGTCCTGGAAGAGGTTGCCAAGATGGCATCCCGCTGTGAGCTGATCAACCCGGACGTAAAACCGGCACCGCAGGAGCTTCAGGATAAGCATTACTACAGAAAACATGGCGCAAATGCCTACTATGGACAGGGAAATAAATAAGAAAAAAAGAAGCAGAAGAATGTCACATGGAAAAGTGTGGCATTCTTTTTTTGTGGAATATAAATTGTGGAGAGGTGCCGTTTACGGGCGGGCAGTAATTCAGAATGGAATAACTGTTTTACTGATACAATAGTGTCCTGTAAAAGATACTATCCAGGGTAAAACAATGAAGAAATGTTCATTTTTTGTCGAAAAAAACCAGATTTGCTGACCTTTAACACAGGTGCCACCAAAATATGTGCTAATGTCAAGAAAAATGCAGAACATTAACACATTTTGGAAAACAGGTGGCAGGATGAAAATTTACACTTATCAGGGAAGAAAGAACGTTTCCGGAGAAAAAATACGTCAGATGAGAAATATAAAACGGATGTCACAGTCAGATCTGGCGGCAAAAATGCAGGTGGAAGGTGTGATGCTGGAACGTGACAGTATCAGCAGGATCGAAGGCGGAGAACGTTTTGTGGCAGATTATGAACTGAGAGTGTTTGCAAAAGTGCTGGGTGTGGATGTGAAGTGGCTACTGAACGAAGAGTGCTCCTGAGATCAGCAGCATGATAATTGGTATGACTGATATTTATACAGCAAACTACTTGATATTTATGTCGGAAACTGCTACAGTATAAAGAAAAAAGGCGACCGGGAAACCTTGCGGGGGTAAACGGTCACGGATAAAGAGATAGAGGCGCGGATTTTATCAGTATTTATGGACGAGAGGCCCTGGCAGGCTGTCCATAAAGAAAGGAAAATCTGCCGAAGTGCTCTGAAAGGCCAGATGACAGGGTACTGGGATAACGCAGAATATGCGTTGTACTGTCACGGATGTGGAGCGCTATCGTAAGTTGAATAAAGAAGATTATTTAACCGGAGGTGTTCTAAGAAGAGACAGCCTCCGTTTTTTTGTCCCCGAAAAGGGAGGAGAAAAATGAGTAAAAAAGCAGGAACAGCATTGTCTGTTATGGCAATGGTATTCATGGGCGCACTGGCAAGTCCCCTGACTGTGCTGGCTGCGGATGCGGAGGAGACTTACCAGCCTGCTCTGTATGCAACGATCTGGGCACTGCTTCCACCTCTTGTTGCGATCGTCCTTGCACTGATCACAAAAGAAGTATACAGTTCTCTGTTTGTGGGAATTGTAGTAGGAGCACTGATCTATTCCGGATTTAAATTTGAAGGAACGGTAACACAGATTTTTGAGGGAGGAATCATCAAGGTTCTTTCTGACAGCTATAACGTAGGTATCCTGATCTTCCTGGTAATCCTGGGATCTGTGGTATGTATGATGAACAAGGCCGGCGGCTCCGCCGCATTCGGACGATGGGCCAGCAAAAAGATCCACACGCGTGTGGGCGCGGAACTTGCAGCGATCATCCTTGGAGTCCTGATCTTCATTGACGATTATTTTAACTGCCTGACAGTAGGAAGCGTTATGCGTCCGGTAACAGACAGACATCATGTATCCAGAGCGAAATTTGCATACCTGATCGATGCGACAGCCGCTCCGGTATGTATCATCGCACCGATCTCATCCTGGGCTGCTGCAGTCAGCGGATTCGTAGAGGGACAGGATGGACTTGCGATTTTTGTAAGAACCATCCCGTATAACTTTTACGCGATCCTTACTATTGTAATGATGGTTGGCATGGTACTGATGAAAACCGAGTTTGGTGCCATGAGAACACATGAGATCAATGCTCTGAACGGAGATCTTTATACAACGTCTGCAAGACCGTATGAGAATGCAACGGATGATGAGACACCGAATCCGAGAGGAAAGGTGATCGATCTTGTGATTCCGATCGTTGTGCTTGTTATCTGCTGTGTCATCAGTATGATCTATACAGGAGGATTTTTCAGCGGAACAGATTTTGTTACCGCATTTTCACAGAGTGATGCCTCTACAGGCCTTGCAATGGGAAGTGCTTTTGGTCTGGTGTTTGCCATTATTTTCTATATGATCCGCCGTGTGATCAATTTCAGAGACTGTATGGGATGCATCCCGGAAGGCTTTAAGGCTATGGTACCGGCGATCATGATCCTGACCTTTGCATGGACACTGAAGGCTATGACAGACTCACTTGGTGCAGCGGTATTCGTAGAAGAAGCAATGCGTTCTGTTGCCGGTGGTATTGAAGTTATCCTTCCGGCCATTATTTTCCTGGTTGGATGCGGACTTGCATTTGCTACAGGTACTTCCTGGGGAACCTTTGGTATCCTGATCCCGATCGTTGTTGCGGTATTTGAGAAATCCAGTCCTGAGATGATGATCATTTCCATGTCCGCCTGCATGGCAGGTGCAGTTTGCGGAGACCACTGCTCACCGATCTCTGATACAACGATCATGGCTTCCGCAGGAGCACAGTGTGATCATGTGACTCACGTTTCCACACAGCTCCCGTATGCGATCCTGGCTGCGGCAGTATCCTTTGTAACTTATATTGTTGCCGGTTTTGTAAAAACAGCATGGATCGCTCTTCCGGTGGGAATCGTGCTGATGCTGATCGTACTTTTTGTCATTAAAATGATGAACCCGATGCCGGTTGAGAAACCAACAGAATAAATTAGTAAAAAAACAGATGGACCGGATGCGGATCACAGATATCCGCATAACCGACCGATAAAAGGCAGTGACGGAAAGAAATTTCCAAAGCTGCCTTTTTTGTGCTTTCTATAATAATTCTCTTATGTTATAATGCAGGACAGACAGCAAACAGTAAATGAACATATATATTTTTTAGGAACAGGAGTAAGAATGATAGAATTAGGTAAAAAACAGAAATTACTGGTTGTAAAAACCGTAGATTTCGGAATATATCTTGGAGAGGACCGAAATGCACCGCAGAACGAGCGTGTGCTTCTTCCATCCAAACAGGTACCGGAAGGAACCAAAGCAGGTGATGAGATAGAAGTATTCATCTACAAAGATTCTCAGGACAGACTGATCGCTACCACCCGTGAGCCGATGCTTCAGGTGGGACAGACAGCAGTCCTTAAGGTTAAACAGGTCACCAGGATCGGTGCTTTTCTTGACTGGGGACTGGAGAAAGATCTTCTTCTTCCGTATCATGAGCAGACCAACAGAGTCCGTGAGGGGGAAGAATGTCTGGTAGCTCTTTATGTAGATAAGAGCAGCAGACTCTGTGCAACCATGAAAGTATATCATTATCTTTCAACCAGAACTCCTTATGTACCGGGAGATATGGTAAAGGGCCGTGTCTATGAGATCAGCGGAAACTTCGGTGTATTTGTTGCAGTAGATGATAAATATTCCGCACTGATCCCTGCAAGAGAGGCAACCGGCAAATACAGACCGGGAGCTATTCTTGATCTTCGTGTCACTGAGGTAAAAGAGGATGGAAAGATGAATGTCAGCGACCGTCAGAAAGCTTACATCCAGATCAATGAAGATGCAGAGAGCGTACTCAGCGTGATCGAGGAATTTGCAGGCGTGCTGCCATTTGATGATCATGCTTCACCGGAAGTCATCAAGAGAGAGTTTGGTCTCAGCAAGAACGCATTCAAGCGTGCGGTCGGCCATCTGATGAAAGAAGGAAAAGTAGAGATCCGTGATAAGAGGATCTACATTAAAAAATAACAAGGTGTTGACCGGCTCCGGATCAGACACGCTCCGGCACGTTCCGAGAAAAGTGCAGAGCGGGGAGGATCCGGAGCCCTGTTTTTACAGTAAGGAGAGAAGGATTTGGAGTTTACACATTTACATGTCCATACAGAATACAGTCTTCTGGATGGCTCCAATAAGATCAAAGAGTATGTAGCCAGAGTAAAAGAACTGGGAATGGACAGCGCGGCGATCACCGATCATGGCGTTATGTATGGTGTGATCGATTTTTACAGGGCTGCCAGAGAAGCCGGGATCAATCCCATCCTGGGATGCGAGGTTTATGTGGCTCCGGGTTCCCGCTTTGACCGTGAAGTGGGAAGTGGCGATGACCGTTATTACCACCTGGTTCTGCTGGCCGAGAATAATCAGGGATACAGCAACCTGATGAAGATTGTATCCAAGGCATTTGTGGAAGGCTTTTATTACAAGCCACGTGTGGATCTGGAACTTCTGGAAAAATATCACGAGGGGATTATTGCCTTAAGTGCCTGCCTGGCAGGAGAGGTCGCAAAGTATCTTGCCCGTGGAATGTATGAGGATGCTAAGATTGCTGCTCTGCGTTATCAGGATATTTTTGGAAAAGGAAATTTCTTCCTGGAGCTTCAGGACCATGGGATCCCGGAACAGCAGACCGTAAACCAGCAGCTTCTCCGCATGCACAGAGAGACGGGGATCGATCTGGTTGCCACCAACGATGTGCATTACACCATGGCAGAGGATGCGGAGCCCCATGACGTGCTACTCTGTCTGCAGACCCAGAAGAAACTCAGCGATGAGAACAGAATGCGCTATGAGGGTGGTCAGTATTATGTGAAATCGCCGGAAGAGATGGCGAGACTTTTCCCATATGCCCTGGAGGCATTGGAAAATACCCATAAGATTGCTGAAAGATGCCATGTGGAGATCGAATTCGGTGTGACCAAGCTGCCGAAATATGATGTGCCAGACGGACTGACCTCCTGGGAATATCTGAACAAACTTTGCCATGAGGGACTGGAACAACGGTACCATCCGGTGACAGATGCGCTGAAAGAGCGTCTGAATTATGAGCTGTCCACCATCAAAAATATGGGATATGTGGATTACTTCCTCATTGTATGGGATTTCATTAAATACGCCAGAGATAATGATATCATGGTCGGCCCGGGACGAGGTTCTGCCGCAGGAAGTCTGGTTGCTTATACCCTTGGAATCACCCAGCTGGATCCGATCCGGTATGATCTTCTCTTTGAGCGTTTCCTGAATCCGGAACGAGTGTCCATGCCGGATATCGATGTGGACTTCTGCTTCGAACGAAGACAGGAAGTTATCGATTATGTACGACGGAAATATGGCGATGATTGCGTGGTTCAGATTGTTACCTTTGGTACGCTGGCTGCCCGCGGTGTAATCCGTGATGTAGGCCGTGTTCTGGATATGCCTTATGCCCAGGTAGACATCATCGCCAAGATGGTTCCGCAGGAGCCAAATATCACCATTGATAAGGCCCTGGGAATGAATCCGGAATTCCGGAAAGCCTATGAGGAACAGGAAGATATCCACCGCCTGATTGACCTTGCCAAGCGTCTGGAGGGACTTCCAAGACATACTTCCATGCATGCCGCAGGTGTGGTAATCAGCCAGAAAGACGTATCCGAATACGTACCTCTTTCCAGAGCCCAGGACGGTTCCATTGTCACACAGTTTACCATGACAACACTGGAAGAGCTGGGACTTCTGAAAATGGATTTCCTGGGGTTACGTACCCTGACCGTTATCCAGAACGCGGTAAAAATGATAGAACAGAGTACCGGCGTTTTCCTGGATATGCAGAAAATTGATTACAACGACAAAAAAGTGCTGGATTCTCTCGGAACAGGACGTACTGACGGCGTGTTCCAGCTCGAGAGTGCCGGAATGAAAAACTTCATGAAGGAACTGAAGCCTCAGAGCCTTGAGGATGTCATCGCGGGAATTTCCCTTTACCGTCCGGGTCCCATGGATTTCATTCCGCAGTACATCCGCGGAAAAAACCGTCCGGATACCATCCGTTATGACTGCCCGCAGATGGAGCCCATCCTGAAGCCGACCTATGGCTGTATCGTATACCAGGAGCAGGTTATGCAGATCGTCCGTGATCTTGCAGGCTATACTCTTGGACGAAGCGACCTGGTGCGCCGTGCCATGTCCAAGAAGAAAGCTTCTGTTATGGCAAAAGAGCGCCAGAATTTCGTTTACGGAAATGTGGAAGAGGGGGTTCCGGGCTGTATCGCCAACGGCATTTCCGAGGAGATCGCAAACAAGATCTACGATGAGATGACAGACTTTGCGAAGTATGCTTTCAATAAGTCTCACGCTGCCGCTTATGCGGTGGTTTCCTATCAGACCGCATATCTGAAATACTACTATCCGGTAGAATTCATGGCTGCGCTGATGACGTCCGTTGTGGAAATGCCAAACAAGGTAGCGGAGTATATTTCCGTATGCCGTCAGATGGGAATCCAGATCCTTCCGCCGGATATCAATCATGGCATGTATGGTTTTTCTGTTGACAACGGTGCCATCCGCTATGCACTTTCTGCTATCAAGAGTATCGGCCGCCCGGTTATTGAGGGGATTGTGCGGGAACGAGAGGAGCACGGGGAATATACTTCCCTGAAAACTTTTGTGGAGCGAAATATTGATCAGATCAACAAACGTGTTGTGGAAAATCTGATCAAGGCCGGAGCACTGGACTGTCTGGAAGGAAACCGGAAACAGAAGATGACCATATATACGCAGATCATCGACAGTATCAACCAGGACAAAAAGCACACCATGGCCGGACAGTTGAGCCTTTTTGATATTGCTTCTGAGGAAGATAAAAAGGAATTTGAGATCCGTATGCCGCAGGTTGAGGAATATCCGAAAGAGATCATCCTGACCTTCGAAAAAGAAGTTCTTGGCATTTATCTCAGCGGCCATCCACTGGAGCGCTACCGGAATATGATGGAAAAAATGATCTCTGCAAAAACGTCGGATTTCCAGCCGGATGATGAAACCGGAATTCCGGAAGTCTACGATAACCAGAAAGTGATCGTAGGCGGAATGATTACGGATAAAACCATAAAATATACAAAGAATAATAAGGTAATGGCGTTCCTTACCGTAGAAGATCTGGTAGGCACCGTGGAAGTTGTGGTATTTCCGCGTGATTACGAAAAATGCCAGATGTTCCTGAACGAAGATGCCAGACTTTTCATCCAGGGAAGAGTATCTGCGGAAGACGACAAAGCCAGCAAACTGATCCTGGAAAAAGTCCGTACCTTCGATGATATGCCAAAAGAACTGTGGATCCAGTTCGAAAGCCGGGAAGACTACGCAAAAGCCGAGACCGGTCTGGTAGATGATCTGATGTCATCCAGAGGAAACAGCAGTGTGGTTATTTATCTCAAAGATGTCAAGGCAATGAAGAAACTTCCGCCTGCCTATCAGGTCCATATCGAGGATTCCTGGCTGGAACACATGTGTGAAAAATATGGAAGTTCCAATGTTAAAATTGTGGACAGAGTATTGAAAAACTTATAAAAATGCTATAAACTATATCCGAATATGTGTATTACAATAGGTTGTTTCATAAGATGGAGGATAACAATATGGCAGAGAACAAAATCAAAACGATCGGCGTTTTGACCAGTGGCGGTGACGCACCTGGAATGAATGCTGCAATCCGTGCTGTTGTCAGAAGAGGATTAAGCAGCGGACTGAACGTAAAGGGAATCTATAAAGGATACAGCGGTCTCTTAAATGAAGAGATCAGAGACATGACAGCAAGAGATGTTTCCGATACGATTGAGCGAGGCGGAACAATTCTTTATACTGCCAGATGTGCAGAGATGAGAACAGAGGAAGGACAGCAGCAGGCTGCAGAGATCTGCAGAAAGCATGGAATCGACGGCCTTGTTGTTATCGGTGGAGACGGTTCCTTCGCAGGTGCTCAGAAACTTGCGAACCTTGGAATCAATACCATTGGCCTGCCGGGAACCATTGACCTTGATATCGCATGTACCGAGTACACCATCGGTTTCGATACAGCTGTAAACACAGCGATGGAAGCCATCGATAAGGTACGTGATACATCCACATCCCATGAGAGATGCAGTATCATCGAGGTTATGGGACGTAACGCCGGATACCTTGCAGTATGGTGCGGTATCGCAAACGGTGCTGAGGATATCCTGATCCCGGAGAAATATGATTACGACGAGCAGAAGCTTATTGACAATATCGTAGAGAGCCGTAAGAAAGGCAAGAAACACCATATCATCGTAAATGCTGAGGGTATCGGCCATTCAGAGGCTATGGCAAAACGTATCGAGGCTGCAACAGGCATCGAGACACGTGCAACTATCCTTGGTCACATGCAGCGTGGTGGAAGCCCTACATGTAAGGACCGTGTATATGCGTCCATGATGGGTGCTCTTGCAGTAGACCTTCTTGTTGCCGGTAAACGCAGCCGTGTTGTTGGATATCGCCACGGTGAGTTCGTTGATTTTGACATCAATGAGGCTCTTGCAATGCAGAAGAATGTAGATTCCTACATGTGGGAGGTTTGCAATTCTCTTTCTCACAACTACAATAAATAAAAAATATGAACTTGAAAAAAGTTTCAGACGGATTGCATAAACTGAATACGTCACAAATAATTGCCCTCGGCTTTGCGGGGGTGATTTTTGTAGGCGGATTTATTTTGTGGCTGCCGTTCTGCAGTGCACCCGGGCAGGCTGTTACCTTCCCGGATGCTGTTTTTACAGCGGCAACCAGCGTATGTGTGACGGGACTTTCCACAGTTGTTATGGCAGTCCAGTGGAGCCCCATTGGAAAAGCGGTTATCCTGTGCCTGATACAGATCGGCGGGATCGGACTGATCGCACTGGCGAATATGATATTCATCAGCCTCCGGCGGAAAATTTCCCTGAAAAACCGGCGGATCATCAAGGAATCCTATAACCTGGATGAAATGGGTGGAGTCGTGGCTGTAGTTCGCAGTGTGGTGAAATGCGTGTTTCTTGCAGAAGGAATCGGTGCGGTCCTGTATGCGTTTTGCTTTGTACCGGAATTTGGAATAAAAAAAGGTCTGGTGCATGCCATATTTCTGGCGGTATCTGCATTCTGCAACGCAGGGATCGATCTTTTCGGGGAAACAAGCCTTTCGGTATATGTGAGCAATCCGCTGGTCAATATCACTACGATTGGCCTGATCATTGTGTCAGGTCTTGGATTTATCGTCTGGTGGGATCTGTGGGATAAATTCCGCAAGGTTCTGAGAAAAGAGCTCTCCCCATCCAGAGTTTTTCGTGTACTGCGGCTTCAGAGCAAGCTGGTCCTTACGATGACCGGGATCCTGGTATTTTCAGGAGCATTTCTGGTATTTATCTTTGAATCCGGAAACCCTTCCACGCTAAAGGGGGCACCACTGGGAACAAAGCTCATGGCATCCTTTTTCCAGTCAGTGACAACACGTACGGCGGGATTTTATACCATGGATCAGTCGCTTTTGTCCACACCTACCGTGATCATTTCCCTACTGTGGATGTTTATCGGAGGATCACCCATGGGCACTGCCGGTGGTGTGAAGACTACTACCATTGCGGTTCTGATCCTTTCTATTGCAGCATATCTTCAGGGAAAAAAGGATGTAGAGGTATACGGCCGCAGGATCCGTGAGAGCTATCTCCGTTCTGCCATGGTTGTTGCAGGAACCAGTGTGTTGATCCTTTTTACCATGACGGTGCTTTTGTCCGCAGTAATGCCGGGAGTGGATCTGGCAGATGTTTTATATGAGATCACTTCTGCGGGGGCTACAGTAGGACTTTCCAGAGGACTGACACCTCAGCTGAATGTGGCAGGCAAGTGGATCGTGATCCTTACCATGTATCTGGGACGTATCGGACCACTGACACTGGGAACTGCAGTTGTGGTGCGTGTGCGTAACAGGCCGGGAAGCACGACTCATCTCGGGGAAGAAGATATCATGATCGGTTAAACAGGAGAATAAAATGAAAAATAAATCTTTTGCTGTGATCGGGCTTGGACAGTTTGGAATGACTCTGGCGGTGACGCTGGCAGAGTCCGACTGTGATGTCCTTGCCATTGACGACAAAGAAGAAAATATCGAAGAGATTTCCGAAAAAGTAACCTACGCGGTGAAAGCAGATGTCCGTGAACCTGGAATCCTGAAAGCACTGGGAGTTCAGAATGTGGATGTGGCCATTATCGCAGTTGCCGAAAATCTGGAAGCCAGCATTTCCGCAACCATGCAGGCCAAGGATCTGGGAGTTCCCTTTGTAGTTGCAAAAAGCATGAATTCTCTTCATGGACGTATTCTTGACAAAATCGGTGCAGATAAAATCATTTATCCGGAACAGGCCATGGGACTCCGTGTTGCCAGAAATCTCCTGTCCGGCGGATATCTGGATGTATTTGAACTTTCGGCGGAATTCAGTATGGCGGAGTTTTCCATTCCGGAGTCATGGGTTGGAAAAAGCCTGATAGATCTGAATGTACGTGAGCGTTTTCACATCAATATCATTGGTATTAAACAGGGCGAAAATGTCACAGTAGATCTGAAACCGTCCGAGCCGCTTCCGGACCGCTGTTCCATAATCGCCATTGGAAAAAATAAGGATCTTAATGCGGAACCGGCGTTTATGAAGTGATTTTTCGAAGATTCCGTAAACAGGATAAGTGCAAGGAGTAAGATAAAAAGTATGATAACCAGCGTATCAAATGCAAAAATAAAAAATGTCATGCAACTGAACCAGAAGGCAAAAGCCAGAAGAGAACAGGGACTTTTTGTGGCAGAAGGCCGGAAGATGTTCCTGGAAGCACCGGAAAACTGGGTTTTTCAGGTGTTTGTCTCTGAGACTTTTTCCCAGGATGGGGAACTGATGGCTCAGGTAGAGAAATATCCTTATGAGATCGTGAAAGATTCCGTATTCCGTCAGATGTGTGATACCAAGACTCCCCAGGGAATCCTTACCGTTCTGAAACTGCCTTCCTGGAGCGAGGAAGAAGTACTGGCAGGAGAAAATCCTCTGGTCATGGTCCTTGAAGATCTTCAGGATCCGGGAAATGCGGGAACCATTCTTAGGACCGGTGAGGGTGCCGGCGTGAGCGGCGTTTTTCTTACAAAAACCTGTGTGGATATCACAAATCCCAAGGTGATCCGTTCTACCATGGGCTCCATTTACAGAATGCCTTTTCTATATGTGGAAGATGTGGTATCATTAGAAAAGAAGCTGAAAGAAAAAGGAATCCGCAGTTTTGCAGCTCATCTGAAAGGTGAGAATTCTTACGATCATGAATCCTATAAAGGTGGTACCGCATTTTTTATCGGAAACGAGGGAAAAGGTCTTACAGACCAGGCTGCGGACGCAGCAGACTGCCTGATACGCATCCCGATGTGCGGAAAAGTAGAATCGCTGAATGCTGCTATGGCATCGGGGATTTTGATGTATGAAGCTGCAAGACAGAGAAGAGAATAAGAGAGGAGGGGTTTTATGACACCTTTGGCCTGGCTTGGAATACTGGCAATTTTACTGGTAATTGAAGCGATCACGGTAGGACTTACCACTGTCTGGTTTGCAGGCGGTGCTCTTGTGGCGTGCATTGTCTCTGTCTCTTATACACATCTCCGAGCCCACGAGACTG
>ENA-OWYT01000644-OWYT01000644.1-human-gut-metagenome-genome-assembly--contig:-NODE-644-length-11757-cov-7.741070_pt1 | contig 11757 bp, 9 predicted proteins | sample MGYA00249752_ERZ652090 | MGnify/ENA primary metagenome ERZ652090 (study PRJEB26925, sample SAMN05827105) | human gut metagenome | biome: ENVO:2100002; feature: ENVO:00000062; material: ENVO:00002003...
GAGATTAGCTGCAGTCTCGTGGGCTCGGAGATGTGTATAAGAGACAGGGAAGATGTGTATACAAACAGTGTGGAATTATCGGACGAAGATCAGATTGTATACACAAATGGAAATTTCCTGACCGGCGGCGGTGTGCAGCTCATGTATTCCGGGGATAATTCGTGGGTGAGCGTTTATGCGGACCGGGTCTGCTATGATGAGGCAAAAGGTGTTTTTGTTTATCTGGCGGGAAATGAGTATTATCCGGTGCAGACGATTGAGACGGACATAGACGGATATGGAAGCGCAGTTTTTACTTATGATACCGAGAGAAAAATGTATCTGTTTGAACACACAGACGGGACAGGAGATGCTGCTTCTGCGGAAAGAACGGTTACAGATGAGACATTGACCGATGCTGCGGACGGGGATACAGTAGCAGAATCAACGGAAGAGCCACTGACGGATGTCACAGACAGCGGCATGGATGATATTGCAAATGGAGAATACGTCACGTTTGACATGTTTGATGGCACGCGCATGGATGTAAATCACTGGGGAAATGTGTTATTAGACGGAGTCCGGGAGATATCCATGGATGAGATCGACCGGGTGGACTCATCTGAAAAAAACAAAGAAGATGCCAGCGTTTCGTATACAACACACGAGGATTATTATCTTGACAGCAACTATACACTCTGGGTAAACATGGGGAACACATCACCGAAAACCACTTATCAGATGGTTGTGATCCTGCCGCAGAATGTTGGGACAGACTGGAACAGTACGGACTTGTACGTACAGGCAAATACCCTGCTGAATTTTGTATACAGCATGCGTTACACGGCGCTAGTCACAATGTTTGTAAGTTTTATCATCGGAGCAGCAGCCTTTGTATTTCTGATGTGTGCGGCGGGGCACCGGAATGGAACGGATGAGATCGTTACGACTGTCTGGGATCATCTGTGGCTGGATGTTTTTGCAGTGGGGGCTGTGCTGGCAGAGGTATTTGTTTTTTATGTGGCAGCGATATTCCTGATAAATGTCGATGTTGCGTATCTGCCGTTTATCTTATTTGTTACTGCAGTTGCAACCCTTTGCATGGGATGGCTGTTGTTACTGTTTTTATTAAGTTTTTCCGTGCGGGTAAAATTGGGAAAATGGTGGAGACATACCCTGTGTTACCAGCTTTTCCGTAAAATCGGACAGTTCGCCCGGATGATCTGGGAAAATATCGGGTTTCTCTGGAAAGTGATCCTGGTCATGCTGGTACTTGCATTTTTTGAGGGCATAGGGGTATTGATGTTTTTTAATTCAGACATAGCCCTTTTACTCTGGCTGTTAGAAAAACTGGTTTTATATCCGCTGGTCCTGTGGTACTGTGTGCAGTTAAACCAGTTAAAGAACGGAACGGAAAAAATTGCAGGCGGTGAGCCGGGCTATCAGATCAGTACAAAGCGTATGACCGGTATATTTAAGGAACAGGGAGAACAGATCAACCATATCAGCGACGGCATGACACATGCGATCGAGGAGCGGATGAAGAGTGAACGTTTCAAGACAGAACTGATCACAAATGTTTCCCATGATATCAAGACTCCGCTGACATCGATCATCAACTATGTGGATCTGCTGGAAAAAGAAGATCTGCACAACGAGACAGCGCAGGAGTATTTAGAGGTGTTAGAACGTCAGTCGAGCCGCTTGAAAAAGCTGATCGAAGACCTGATCGAGGCGTCCAAAGCATCAACCGGAAATCTTCCGGTACATTTAGAGCGGTTAGAAGCCGGGATATTCATGACGCAGACGGTCGGGGAATTTGAGGAAAAGACAAAAGCGGCAGGACTTGATCTTGTGATCGAAAAGCCGGAGACACCGGTCTATATCATGGCGGACAGCAGACATTTCTGGCGTGTGATCGATAACCTGATGAATAATATCTGCAAATATGCCCAGAGTGGGACGCGTGTCTACATCAATCTTGAAGTAAAAGAGGCACAGGTGTCTATCACCTTCCGCAATACGTCAAAATACCCGCTCAATATCAGCAGTGATGAACTGATGGAACGTTTTGTGCGGGGCGATGCATCCAGAAATACGGAAGGAAGCGGACTCGGACTTTCTATCGCAAACAGCCTGATGGATCTTATGGGTGGTACATTCCGTCTGTATGTGGACGGAGATCTGTTTAAGGTCGTGCTCGGGTTTGCCGAGACAGCAGAGAAAGAAACAAAAGAAAAAATCGAAGAACTGTAATTGTTGGAAGTTGAACTACAGGTGTGAACAATAACCCAAAAGCATGGTTGTCCAGAGGGATGCCATGCTTTTTTCATTCATAGGAAATTACGTCCTATGAATGAAAAAGCCCTCCGGGCGGGATGCGCACTTCGCATTCCAAATCGGCAAAATCTGCTGCCACCACTGTATCATACGGCATTTTCAGTTCAGAAAATGCCTGCCTGTGAACAGTAACCACAAGCGACTCCTTGTTCCTGTGCGGCGAAAAGCAGATTGTGAAAAGGAAAATTGGAGGGTATAATATGTAGGGAAAAGGGAGAGCAGCTTATGAAACAGATAAAACAAAAGTGGTTGTAAAATAATCAGTTGAATCAAGTGGCAATAGTATAAAAAATAAAATTTTTTACATATAGAAATGGAGCTTTTATGGATAACAATAAAATCGATGAGGGATTACAGGGAAATGAGAAAATAGAAACCGCAATCGCGGCACTGCAGCAGGAGGCAAGCGAAGAGATGTTAGCGCATACCCTGACAGTGATACGCAGACGCATGAAAGAGGGCGGTCAGTTTATCGTAGCGGTGGAACCGCCGACGGGCGGGAACCAGATGCAGATACAGGCAGTGCAGACGCCGGACGGCAATAGCTGGTGGGCGGCATTTACCAGTTTTGAGGAAGAATTAAAGGGAAGCGGGAGTGTAATGTCTACATTTTTAACAGGAATTGAGCAGGCATTCCGCGCGGTACTTGCCGCAGAAGGGGCAAAGGGAATTATCGTGAATCCGTGGAACCGGACGATCATGCTGGATAAAAACCTGATACGGATCATACTTGGGGAACCGGCATAAAGTATATATATTGATTTTCAAACGAAAAGGATAGACAGCTGACAACTGTCTATCCTATGAAATGCTTATTGTCTATGCGGTTTAAAGATTAACCGAAGTATCTGTTCAACAGTCCTTCAAATGCTTTTCCGTGTCTAGCCTCATCGCGTGCCATCTCATGAACGGTATCATGGATTGCATCAAGGTTTGCAGCTTTTGCACGTTTTGCAAGATCAGTTTTTCCTGCTGTTGCACCGTTCTCAGCGTCAACTCTCATCTGAAGGTTCTTTTTGGTGCTGTCTGTTACAACTTCACCGAGCAGTTCTGCGAATTTTGCAGCGTGTTCTGCCTCTTCCCATGCAGCTTTCTCATAGTAGGAACCAACTTCCGGGTAACCTTCACGGTAAGCAACACGAGCCATTGCAAGATACATACCAACCTCAGAGCACTCACCCTCGAAGTTTGCTCTTAAATCGGATACGATATCCTCACTTACTCCTTTTGCAACACCAACTACGTGCTCAGCAGCCCATACTTTCTCACCTTCCTGCAATTTGAACTTTTCAGCCGGAGCTTTACATACCGGGCAGATCTCCGGAGCTGCATCGCCTTCATAAACATAACCACATACTGTACATACATACTTTGCCATAATTTTAATCTCCTTTTCTTTGAAAAATGTTATTTGTCTGCTGTAATAGATTTCCCCGCTTATTTGAAATCTATTACTGTGTGCTTTAAATTGATATCAGTAACTATTACTGATTTTAAATGAAAAACTTCTTTTTGTCAACATTATTTTATGTTATTTTAGAAGTTTTTTGGGGAAAAATGATCAGGAAGTCTGTCTTTTGGCTTTACAGGAAGGGCATTTTCCGTAAAAATAAGTCATATGTCCTTCAATCTCACCGTCAAAGTCCTGTGCGGCAAGAACATTGATATGATCCAGTCCCGTTACATTTAAATCCAGAACGCTCCCGCATTCCTTGCAGATAAAATGGTAATGCGGCTTTGGATTACCGTCAAAACGATCAGGTCCAATTCCGGTGGACAGTTTCTGGATCTCACCGATATCTGCCAGTAATGACAGATTGCGGTATACCGTACCGAGACTGATATTCGGAAATTCTTCCTTGATATTCATATAGACGGTCTCTGCGGTAGGGTGGTCATAACGCGAGATGAGAAACTTCTTGATGGATTCCCGCTGCTTACTTCGTTTCAGCATATTACCATCCTTTCTTGATAATAGTAATTGTTACTAAAATTATTATATAATCACAGAGAAAAAATGTCAAGATGAAGATGGTTTGGTTTTTCATTTTAATCTTTGATAAACGAATGCTTGGTGGTATATTGGAATATAGCTTTGACAATAAATGGCAGTGTAAGGGAGAAGCAGTTTGAAAGTAAAGACAATTCTTGGCAGGATATATTATATCATAGTGGCAGTGTGTGTCTTTCTGCATGTTGTTATTTTATCATTGAGTTTTTTTGACAACAAACATCAGGAAAAATATTGCCGCAGCATTATTCCGGACAGGGAATACCAGACAGATGAGGATAACCGCAGGTTTGTATTTTCTGCACAGAAGATAAAGGATGGAGGGGACTGTCTGCGTTTTTATACGGCGCATATGGAAGTCAGTGTGTACGCTGATGACACGCTGATCTATCATGTCGGACAGCAGCAGGCAATGCCAAAGGTGTCACCCGGAGTTATGTGGAATTATGTCGGGATACCATCCGGGGCAGAACAGATCCAGGTTATGATCCGTGCGGTCTATCCGGAGGTCAGACAAAAGCAAATTGATTTTTCAATCGGCGGGTATACCCAGATGTATAGCGGAATGTTGTACAGATCCATGCCGGTAACATTTATCTGTCTGCTAGAGATATTATTGGGTTTCTTCATGGTACTGTGGTGGCTGATCGCACGGACCAGAATGAAAATGAAGCAGACGCTGCTGCATTTTGGCACTTTTTCCTTTCTGACCGGAACTTGGGCACTGAACGAGACAGATGCCGCACTTCTGATCCTGTTTCCGGTCAGAGTTGAGATCGTATTCGTATCAGCGGTAGCCCTGATACTCATGGTGCCTTCCTTTGTGTGGTTTACCAAGGGATTCTTTGATATTGAGGACAAGTGGGGATCAGATATTATCTGCACGCTGGCATATCTGAATCTGGCGGTACAGCTTATATTGCAGCTTGCCGGGATCCGAGGCTTCCGGCAGATGTACACGGTCACACATGTCCTGTTGGGGATAACGCTGCTTTATACGATAGTCATGCTGATTTCTGAGTATAGAAAAACGAAGGTACACCGTCATCTGTGGGTTGTTGTGGTTGGTGGGTTTATTCTTCTGGGAACGCTTGTGGCAGATCTGCTGCACTTTTATTACGGATCATTTCAGACAAGTATATATGACATATATGGTGTTTTTATCTATATCATTATTTTTGCGGTCGAAGTATGCAGACAAGTGGCAGAGCAGGTGGATGCAGGGCAGAAGCTGCAGCTCTATGAAGAACTTGCAACCAAAGATATGCTGACGAAACTCTATAACCGGAATGCATATGATGAATGGATCAAGGTAAACAGGCAGCCGAAGAAGGCGAAGATTGTTGTTTTTGACCTTAACAATTTAAAACAGTGCAATGATACGATGGGGCACGCAGCCGGAGACGCATATATCCAAAATGCTGCGGGGATCATATTGCATGTGTTTGGAAATTGTGGAAATTGTTACCGGATCGGTGGAGATGAATTCTGCGTTGTGATCTATGGGAATGATCCTTCAGATATGGAAGAGTTATTCCGGCAGATGAAGCAGGAACAGGATGAGTTTAATTCGAAAAACGCAATACCACAGATACAGATTGCCTATGGCTATGCGGAGTTTGACCCGGAAACAGACCGGGATATCGAGGATACCAGATCCCGTGCAGATGACAAAATGTATCAGAAGAAGAGAGAAATAAAAGCGGGATACCAATGAAAATGAAAGGACAGAGTAAGTAGTTATATTTAGACCATCAGGCAATGGATGTTATCGTTTATGTTCTAATTTATAAAAAAACGGAATACAAATAGAAGAAAACAAAAACAGAGATGAGAGATTGCCTATGGCAGGAATGAAACGGTTTATTGCATATATATATGGGTATGAAAATGCAAAAAAAGCAGGCAATACGGGATTTGCCAGGATCGAGCTGCGGGGAGAAGAGTGCAGGCTTGAAATCCATCTGCGTAGTGTCTATGCTGCGCAGACGCACTGCAGGGTTTATCTGTTTCGCAAACAGGGTAATCAGATGGAGGGAAGCCTGATCGGAGAAATGGATGTCCGCAATGGTGCTGGAGATTTTGCCACAGCAATGAAAACAATGCATATACCGACATCATCACTCAGTTTTTTCGAGATGGACGGGATTTTTTTGTGCAGCGAAGATGGACGTATTTTCATGAGCCGCTGGACGGAGGGGGAGCCGCTTACCGTGGATATGGAGCACTTTGGGGAGTGGAGAGAAAGCCAGCCAGAGGAACCGCCGGTGGAAGAAGAGGTGTATACAAAAGAAGATATGCATGCAAAAGAAACTTTGCATGAAACAGAAAAAATTATATCAGAAACAGAAAACAAGCCGGCAGCAGGGAAAATGTCCGTGCAGGACAGCATGAAAAAGCAGCAGGAAAACAGAACCCAGATCACCCGGTCCGCACAGAAATATGACAGTGAGCTCGCTGCGACAGAACTCCCCGCGCGCAATTTCTTTCCACAGTACCAGTGGACGGACATCTGGGAGCAGTTTTTAAAAAATCATCCGGCAAACACGCCATTCTCAGAAAAAAATATTACCTGTATCAAAATCGAACTAAAAGATATTCGTGAACTCCCGAAAAAATACTGGTATCTCGGAAATAACAGTTTTCTGTTACATGGATTTTTTAATTACCGGTATCTGGTGATTGGAAAAATAGAAGAAGATACACAAAACAGATGGTTTTTAGGGGTGCCTGGCATTTATCAGAATCAGGAGCGTGTCATGGCGATCATCTTTGGATTCCCGGAATTTATGCCGGAGCAGGTTGAAAACCGGTTTGGCTGCTGGTATCGTTTTTTTGAGGAATAACTGTCTGACAAAATGGAGACGTTTTTGACAGGGGCTGTGCATAAAAAATGCAGCTGTTAATTGTCGGTGGAAGGGTTGAGATACGCGTAGCGCAGATGATCTGCCCATCGGTTCTGGATAAAAAAACAGCCGCGTTCTACACCTTCATACTGAAAACCGAGCGATTCCAAAAGGTAGATGGAGGGCTTGTTTTCCGGCATAACACGTGCGAATACACGATGAAGATGAAGGTCGTAAAAGGCAAGTGACATGACTTTTTTAATCGCTTCTGAGGCATAGCCCATGCGCCGGAATGCTGCGTCAAATTTATAGCCGATCTCTGTGCAGGAATATGCTGCAAAGCGGATGTCGTGCAGGCATACGGTTCCGATGATCATTTGCGGATCTTCTTTCCGGAAAACATAGAAACGGATACACTGCTGTTTTAATGCGAGATCCCATTCACACTTTAAAACTGCCTGCTGGTAGGATGCGGTATAAAAGTTGGCAGGTCTTGTCGGTTCGTAGGCTTCAAAACTTTCACGATTGCGGTTCTGAAAATTTAAAACCGCATTTGCATAATTCGGTGTTAAGACTTTTAAGATCAGCCGGTCTGTCTGAGATTCATATTTTAAAGAAGCGTTTTTCCACTGCATCAGGCAAGATGCCTCCTTCTCGACAAAAATGAAAAAATGCGGTACAATACTGCATACTATATAGTATAACATTTCGGGGAAACTGTCCATGAATCAGGATGAAAAATACATGAAAGCGGCGATACGGCAGGCAAAAAAAGCATATGCATTGGATGAGGTGCCGATCGGCTGTGTGATCGTGCAGAACGATAAGATCATTGCGCGTGGATATAATAGAAGAAATACAGAAGGCAACACATTAGCGCATGCGGAACTGACCGCAATCCGCAAAGCGAGTAAGAAAACCGGTGACTGGCGGTTAGAGGACTGCACGATGTATGTGACGTTAGAGCCATGTCAGATGTGTGCAGGTGCGATCGTTCAGAGCCGGATGAAAAAAGTGGTGATCGGAAGCATGAATCCCAAAGCCGGATGCGCCGGCTCGGTATTAAATCTGCTCCAGATGCAGCAGTTTAACCACCAGGTCGAGATAGAAAAGGGTGTGCTTGGGGAAGAGTGTTCGGCAATGCTTTCCACATTTTTTAAAGAACTTCGCCAGAAAAAGAAGTCTTAAGCGCGTATCTGGCTTGACAATACAGGGCGAAATAGGCTATACTTAAATCTCCGAGCAGCCGGGGTGGCAGCGGTACCCTGAACCAGCAATCCGCTATAGCTGGGGTGATGCCGAACGGAGGGTTGTCAGATTGTGGAGCTGCCCTTCATAAGTGGCGTTGAAGTTTGGGTCTTACGCAACAGGAATCTGTGAACCGGGTCAGGTCAGGAATGAAGCAGCCCTAAGCAGAAGCTCTTGTGTGCCGTAAGGGTGCCTGGGCCGAGTTAACTGTGGAGGTAACGTCTGTGGTCTGGATTCGATGGGAGGCGCTCGGTTTTGTATATCTAAAATTGACCATATATCAGGATGAAAGGAATTACAGTGGACAAACTCAGAAAAAGACTGTATCAGGTAAGTGAAGGTTTAGAACTCATCATAGCGTTAGTTGCTGTGGTTGGTGTGGTCATAGCGGCGGTAAATCTTTTCCCGGAACTTCTGGTATACTGGCAGAACCGGACGAATGGGGAGGCATTTCTTATTTTTCTCGATGCTGTGTTTGACGTCGTGATCGGGGTAGAGTTTATCAAGATGCTCTGCAAACCAAGTTCACAGAATATCATGGAGGTTTTGATCTTTCTGATTGCCCGTCATATGATCGTACAGAAAACGTCAGCATTAGAAGACCTGTTATCCGTAGTCAGCATCGGAATTTTATTCTTTTTCCGCAGATTCATGCTCGCAACCAAACCGGATAAGGAACAGCATGTGCCGGAACTGTTAGGTGCAATCAGACATTCAGGGAACAGCCAGGAGAAAGAAACAAAAGATAACGAACAGTAGATTTGTCACAGACAACAGAAAATTATATGGAAAAGGTACCGTATATCAGACGCATGATCCGGGGGATCAGGTTTCTGAGATACGGTACCTTTTGTATAAAGAAAAATACAATTTACGTTAATTTTTTCACAAAGATACTGACAGTATATCAAAGTTGAGAGAATATGTCAAATAAAACTGCATTTATTTGAATACAAATATTGAATTTCGAAAAAACTGCTATATAATGAAAACATGATATGCGCTGGTAGAGAGCGCCAATTACAATTTATAAAAAGTGAGGAATTAATCATGTTTGGATTTGGACAACTGATCGACATCTTAAAAAAAGATCCTAAGAAAATCGTGTTTACAGAGGGCGATGATCCTCGTATTTTAGAGGCAGCTTCCCGCCTGTTAGCAGGAACATTCCTTCATCCGATCTTAATCGGTAATCCGGATAAAATTGCTGCTGAAGCGGAAGAGTGCGGTTTTAATATCCGTGGAGCAGAGATCATTGATCCGACTAATTATGACAGAATGGATGAGATGGTAGATTTATTCTGTGAACTTCGTAAGAGCAAAGGTGTGACACCGGAGCAGGCAAGAGGTATTCTTTCCCAGGCAAACTACTTCGGAACCATGCTTGTAAAAATGGGCGTTGCTGATGCACTTCTCGGTGGAGCAACCTATTCAACAGCAGATACCGTACGTCCGGCATTACAGCTGATCAAGACAAAACCGGGCAACACAATCGTATCTTCCTGCTTTATCATGGTACGTCCTGCAGCTACCGGTGAGAACGAAGTTCTTGCAATGGGTGACTGTGCAATCAACATCCATCCGACAGAGGATGAGTTAGTTGAGATCGCAGGTGAGACAGCACAGTGTGCAAAGATTTTCGGTGTTGATCCGAAGGTTGCATTCTTAAGCTACTCTACACTTGGTTCCGGTAAAGGTGAGGATGTAGATAAGATGCGTAATGCTGCAGCCAAAGCCAAAGCAAAATATCCGGATCTTCCAATCGAGGGAGAACTTCAGTTCGATGCAGCAGTTTCTCCTCGTGTAGCACGTACCAAATGCCCGGGCAACCCGGTTGCAGGTCATGCAAACACATTTATCTTCCCGGAGATCAGTGCCGGAAACATCGGTTACAAGATCGCACAGCGTCTTGGTAATTTCGAGGCTTATGGTCCGATCTTACTTGGATTAAATGCTCCGATCAACGATCTGTCCCGTGGATGTAATGCAGCAGAAGTTTATTCTATGGCTATCATCACTGCAGCACTTGCATAAGACGGATGATTGGAACTGTTGGTACGGGTAGAATTTTCCGTGCATGACAGTACGTTTTAAATACAAAACAAATATGACAGAATAAAAACGTGGCATGGCGTAAAGCTATGCCACGTTTTGTGTGGAAACACATGTGAAAAATTGAATTTTCTACATGTAGGAATGTGCTTATGTTCAAATTTGTTATACAGAAAGACTGTGCAGGAATGTACTTATGCTCAAATTTGTGATACAAAAAGACTGTGCAGAAATGAGGATTAATATGGAACAACCGATTTTTACAAGAGAGGATTTGAAAAAACTGATCATACCGCTGATCATAGAGCAGATGCTGGCTTTAAGCATCGGTCTGTTTGATACCCTGATGGTGTCTTCCTGTGGAGAGGCTTCTGTTTCCGGTGTATCACTCGTAGACAGCATCAGTGTGTTATTGATTCAGATACTGTCGGCACTTGCGACAGGCGGGGCCGTTGTGTGCAGCCAGTATCTCGGCAAAAAGATGCCGGAGAAAGCAAAACTTTCTGCGGGACAGCTGATGTTTATCATGCTCACATCATCCGGAACAGTAATGATTCTGGTATTATTTTTACATCGTTTTTTATTGCGTACAATTTTCGGACAGATTGAAGCAGATGTGATGGATGCGGCTCAGATTTATTTTTTGATCTCGGCGATATCTTATCCGTTTCTCGGTGTGTATAACGCCGGGGCGGCACTTTTCCGAAGTATTGGAAACAGTAAGATCAGTATGTACACCAGCCTTGTCATGAATGTGATTAACATTGGCGGCAATGCGATCCTGATTTATGGTGCTGGAATCGGTGTAATGGGGGCAGCGCTTGCGACATTGATCGCAAGAATGGTGTCTGCACTTGTCATGGTCGTGTTATTATCGAAAAAAGATAATCCGCTCTGCATCACGACACCGGGCTGTATGCGTCCACAGAAAGATGTGATCGGAAAAATCTTAAAGATCGGTATTCCAAGCGGTATTGAAAATGGAATGTTTCAGATCGGTAAACTTCTGGTGTCAAGCCTGACGGCAACGTTTGGAACGGCTGCGATCGCCGCAAATGCCGTGGCAAACAGTATTGCCGGGTTTGCCAATATTCCGGGGATTGCGATCGGGCTTGCGATGGTGACAGTGATCGGACGCTGCATTGGTGCCGGGGAAAAAGAGCAGGCGAAATGGTACAGCAGAAAACTGTTAGGGCTTGCATATGGAGGTATGTGTTTAACAGACATAACGCTGTCTCTTATACACATCTCCGAGCCCACGAGACTGCAGCTAATCTCGTA
>ENA-OWYT01000649-OWYT01000649.1-human-gut-metagenome-genome-assembly--contig:-NODE-649-length-11707-cov-6.201339_pt1 | contig 11707 bp, 11 predicted proteins | sample MGYA00249752_ERZ652090 | MGnify/ENA primary metagenome ERZ652090 (study PRJEB26925, sample SAMN05827105) | human gut metagenome | biome: ENVO:2100002; feature: ENVO:00000062; material: ENVO:00002003...
GAGATTAGCTGCAGTCTCGTGGGCTCGGAGATGTGTATAAGAGACAGTGATTATATAGTATCAAAATTCAGAAAAAAACGCAAATTCTGAATTTTGCCGCTATGTGCAAAATGACGAACAGAAAATCAGGGGAAAATACTGTAAATTTCACTCCGCAGAACGCTGAATTATTGAAAAATCCTTTCAAAAAAATCTTTAAATTCAGCACTGTGCACAAAAAACATGTTAAATATTTGTCAGCACTGACAAAAAACATGCACACATATGAGGGGCGGGCAAAAGATAAAACGTATCATGCAGTTAAAACATTAACGTTAAACTTTTGTCAATCGATCATGAACACATTATAATTTAACAGATTCCAGACGTCAATAGCGAATATGATAAATAATTAACGAAAATAACGAAGAATTTTGATAAATAATTCACAAAAATATCATATCGCGGTAAAGTGCCAAACCATAAGAAATAAAAAAACTTGGAATTATTTGAGTTTTCAGAATAATTTAGAACAATTTTTTCGCTCAGACCGTGGAGAAAAGGGCAGATAGCTGTCAGAAAACTGCAATCCGGGACAACCAGGAGATTTTTTACATAAAAAAATGCCATACGGGAACGAAAGTCCCATATGGCAGCGAAATAAAACGTGTTAAAGATATATCTGGATTCTTTTCAACTGTGAAACATTGTCAGATTCCAGTAAAAAATCAATAACTGGTCAAAAATGATCAGCTCTTGCGGAATGCAGCACGTTTTCTGTCTCTGGAATCCAGAATACGTTTACGGATACGAAGGCTTGTCGGTGTTACCTCAAGAAGCTCATCCTGGTCTATGAACTCGATGGCCTGCTCAAGACTTAAGATTCTTGGCGGAACAAGCTTCAGTGCGTCATCTGCAGAAGAGGAACGGGTATTGGTGAGGTGTTTGGTCTTGCAGACATTCAGCTCGATATCCTCAGCTTTTCCGTTCTGTCCGATAACCATACCGCTGTAAACCTTCTCACCAGGTCCGACGAAGAGAGTACCACGCTCCTGAGCGGAGAAAAGACCGTAAGTTACAGTCTCGCCTGCCTCGAAAGCGATGAGGGAACCCTGTTTACGGTACGGGAAGTCTCCCTTGTATGGTGCGTATCCGTCAAACATGGTGTTCAGGATACCGGTACCCTTGGTGGAGGTAAGGAATTCGTTACGGAATCCGATCAGTCCACGGGAAGGGATGGAGAACTCAAGACGTACAGTTCCGTCGCTTGCTGTACTCATACCCTGAAGCTCACCTTTACGCTCGCTGAGTTTCTGGATGATAGTACCGGAAAATTCTTCCGGAACGTCAACATATGCGATCTCAATCGGCTCCAGTTTACGTCCGCGCTCGTCTGTGTGATAGAGAACCTCCGGTTTGCTGACTGCAAACTCGTATCCCTCACGGCGCATGTTCTCAATAAGAACGGAAAGGTGAAGCTCACCACGGCCGGAAACCTTGAAGCACTCAGTTGTATCTGTGTCTTCCACACGAAGGCTGACGTCTGTGTTCAGCTCACGGTAGAGACGGTCACGAAGGTGACGGGAAGTGATGTATTTACCTTCCTGTCCTGCAAGAGGGCTGTCGTTTACAAGGAAGTTCATGGAGATTGTAGGCTCGGAAATCTTCTGGAACGGAATGGACTCCGGGTTGTCTCCTGCACAGAGTGTATCACCGATGTGGATATCTGCGATACCGGAGATTGCAACGATGGCTCCGATGGTAGCGCTCTTAACTTCAACCTTGTTCAGACCGTCAAACTCGTAGAGTTTGCTGATCTTTACGCGCTCGTGTTTGTCTGGGTCATGATGGTTCAGAAGCATCAGCTCCTGGTTTACGGAAATGGTTCCGCGCTCAACCTTACCGACACCGATACGGCCTACATACTCATTGTAGTCGATGGTGCTGATAAGAACCTGTGTATCTCCGTCCGGATCTCCCTCCGGAGCAGGAATTGCATCAAGGATGGTTTCAAAAAGCGGAGCCATATTCTCAGGTTTGTCCTCAAGGTTACGAACTGCATAGCCGGCTTTTGCGGAGGCATACAGAAACGGGCAGTCCAGCTGCTCGTCGGATGCATCCAGATCCATGAGAAGTTCCAGAACTTCGTCCACAACTTCTTCCGGACGTGCTTCCGGACGGTCGATCTTGTTGATGCAGACAATAACATGCAGGTTCAGTTCGAGAGCTTTACGAAGTACAAACTTAGTCTGAGGCATGGCACCCTCGAAGGCGTCCACAAGAAGAATAACGCCGTCTACCATCTTCAGCACACGCTCTACCTCGCCGCCGAAGTCCGCATGGCCTGGAGTGTCGATGATATTGATTTTTACACCCTTGTAATGAACTGCGGTGTTTTTGGAGAGAATCGTAATGCCGCGCTCACGCTCAATATCGTTGGAGTCCATGACACGTTCCTGGACTTCCTGGTTCTCACGGAAAACACCGCTCTGTTTCAAAAGCTCGTCAACAAGTGTTGTTTTACCGTGATCGACATGGGCGATAATGGCCACGTTACGAACATCTTCACGCTTGGTCTTCATATAATCCAAATCCTTTCTTTCCATATATAAGTAATCTTTTTGTTAAAAATGATGTCCAAATTTACAGTTTATCACATTTTCGTGAGATTACAAGATATAAAAAAATATTTTTAGTTTTTCATTTTCCAGACATATTATACCTCAAATGCACATACATTGGTATAGACGAAATACACGAAGAGGAAGGAGAGCTACTTATTATGGCAGATAAAATTATTGAAAACAATCAGGTATCGGTTATGGGGCGCATTGCCACCGGATTTACCTTCAGCCATCAGGTTTTTGGAGAAGGTTTTTATATGATGGATATTCTGGTAAAACGTCTCAGCGATTCTGAGGACAGGATTCCGGTGATGGTGTCCGAGCGTCTGATTGATATCACCCAGGACTATGTTGGGGAGTATATTGAAATCCACGGACAGTTCCGATCCTATAACCGTCATGAGGAAAAGAGAAATAGACTTGTGCTTTCGGTATTTGCCAGGGAAGTGAAATTTGTGGAAGAGGGAGAGGAATCCATACCGGTCAATCAGATTTTTCTGGACGGGTATATCTGCAAACCGCCTGTATACAGAAAAACTCCGCTTGGAAGGGAGATTGCGGATCTTCTGATGGCAGTCAACCGTCCTTACGGAAAATCCGATTACATACCATGTATATGCTGGGGAAGAAATGCCAGATATGCTTCGGCTTTTGAAGTAGGCGGACATGTGCTGATCTGGGGCAGAATTCAGAGCAGGGAATATATGAAACGAATCAGTGAAAATGAGACAGAAAAAAGGATAGCCTATGAAGTTTCGGTGAGCAAATTGGAATATGTTGAGTAACATTGGACAGGTTATGGAATATTGGTGGGAACATTAAGGTAACACTTGCATTTCCAGCCAATCTGCGGTAATATAAGAAAAATTAAAAGAATGGGGAATTACCGGTTTCACTAAACAGTAAGAGGAAGAATCATGGAAAAAGAAATAACAGAGGTTTATTGCGGGAACGGGAAAGGAAAGACGACACTGGCTGTCGGCCAGGCTTTGCGCTTTGCCGCGCAGGGAAAAAGTGTGATCATCATACAGTTTCTCAAGGGCAGGGAACGCAGAGAACTGGATTTTCTTGAGGATCTGGATAATCTTGATTTCAAGATTTTCCGTTTCGAAAAAATGGACACCTGCTATAATGACCTGAGTGAGCAGGAAAAGACAGAAGAGAGAACCAATATTCTCAACGGCCTTAATTTTGCACGGAAGGTAATTGCTACCGGAGAGTGTGATTTTCTGCTGCTGGATGAAATCCTCGGGCTTATGGATAAAGGAATCGCTCCAGTTGAGACGATCATCGATATGCTTAAGCAGAAGGATGAAAGTATGCACATAGTTATGACCGGACGCTGGCTTCCGGAAGCATTGAAGCCATATGTGGACAGTGTTACCACAATGACAACAGAGCTGACCGGACAGGAACGGGAATAAGCAACAGTTCACAGAAGAAAGAAGGAGGAAGACAAATGGCAATTTTTAAAGGAACAGGCGTTGCAATCGTAACACCTATGCACGAAGACGGTAAGGTAAATTATGAGAAACTTGAGGAGATCCTTGAGGATCAGATCGCGAACAGCACAGACGCCATCGTTATCTGCGGAACAACAGGAGAATCTTCTACTCTGACACACGGAGAGCACCTTCAGACAATCAAGTTCACAATTGACAAAGTTAACAAACGTGTGCCTGTAATCGCAGGAACAGGTTCCAATTGTACAGAGACAGCAATCATGATGTCCAAGGAAGCAGCTTCCTATGGTGCAGACGCTCTTCTTATTGTAACACCTTATTATAACAAGGCTACACAGAAGGGACTTATCGCTCATTACACAGCAATTGCCAATGCAGTTCCGGAAACTCCGCTCATCATGTACAATGTACCGAGCCGTACAGGCTGCAACATCCAGCCGGCTACAGCAGCTTACCTTGCAAAGAATGTAAAGAACATTGTCGGAATCAAGGAAGCAACCGGAGATCTTTCCCAGATCGCCAAAATGATGTCTCTGGCAGACGGACAGCTTGAGCTTTACTCCGGAAACGATGATCAGGTACTTCCGATTCTTTCTCTTGGCGGACTTGGTGTTATTTCCGTACTTTCCAATGTTGCACCGAAGTTTACACATGACATGGTCATGAAATATTTTGACGGTGATACCAAGGGAGCAACAGAGGATCAGCTGAAAGCTCTTCCGCTGATCAACGCACTGTTCAGCGAAGTAAACCCGATTCCTGTTAAGACAGCTATGAACCTTATGGGAATGAACGTAGGACCGCTTCGTATGCCACTTTGCGAGATGGAAGAAGACACAAAGGCAGCTCTTGCAAAAGAGATCGAGAAATTCGGCCTTAAGCTTGCAAAATAATCAGACTGTAAGCGGAAGGTAAAGGAGAATATACTATGGTAAAAATCATCATGCATGGCTGCAACGGACATATGGGTCAGGTGATCAGTGGCATTGTGGAGAAAGATCCGGATGCAGAGATCGTGGCAGGCATCGACATTGCAGATCAGGGAAAAAACAGCTATCCGGTATTTACTGATATTGACGCATGCCAGGTAGAGGCAGATGCGATCATTGATTTTTCTTCTGCAAAAGCAACAGACAAGCTTCTTGAGTACAGTGCCGCACGCCAGATTCCGGTTGTTCTCTGCAGCACAGGCTTAAGTGAGGAGCAGCTTGCAAAAGTAGAAGAAACATCCAAAAAAGTAGCAGTGCTGAAATCTGCGAACATGTCTCTTGGTATCAATACACTTCTGAAACTCGTTCAGGATGCTGCCAAGGTTCTTGCAACTGCAGGATTTGACATGGAGATCGTTGAGAAACATCACCGCCTGAAAGTTGACGCACCAAGTGGTACTGCACTTGCACTGGCAGACAGCATTAATGAAGCTATGGACAACAAGTATCATTATGTATATGACCGCAGCCAGAAACGTGAAAAACGTGATGACAAGGAGATCGGTATTTCCGCAGTCCGCGGTGGAACCATCGTAGGTGAGCATGAGATCATTTTTGCAGGCCAGGACGAAGTGATCGAGTTTAAGCATACCGCATATTCCAAGGCTATTTTTGGAAAAGGCGCTGTAGAAGCAGCTAAATTCCTTGCAGGTAAACCGGCAGGACGTTACGATATGAGTGACGTGATCGGTTGATTTTGACAGAATGAGCTATAACAGAATAAAATACAGATAATGAAAGACGGGTTTCGTGTAAAAGCGTAGCCCGTCTTTTTTTGAATGAAATTGTGAAGCAATTTCATTCATGAGCAAGTAGTGGAACGGAATGCGAATGTCCGTGTTACAGTATTTTTGAAATTTTTGCCAGGATAGAATGCTGGAAAAAGTGACATATTAGGAATACAGAATTTTTCAGAAAAAGGAGAAGATCATATGAAAAAATGGAAGGCGATTCTTTTTGGCACTATGCTCACCCTGTCTCTGTGTACATTTACAGCCTGTGGTACAGAGGTAAACAATGCGGATGAAACTGTGGACGAAAAAAATAAAGATGAGAAAGATAAGAAAAAAGATACAAACGAAAATACTGCCACAGAAAATGAAATTATGGAAGACGAGACAGGCAATGACGGTGTGATGGACGATGGCGGGATCATCGAAGATTCTGGTACAGATAACAACGAGATGGCCGGTGGAAATGTTACCGTAACGCCGACAGGAGACGGGAATAACGGAACAGCAGCGCCCGGAACTACAGACACAAATGGAACCGGAAATGACGGAACGGTATCCGGTGAGCTGGGTGACAGTGTGAAGGATCTGGGCGACGGCGTAGGTAATGCGGTGGATGATATCGGCAATGCAGTAGGGAATGCAGTAGAGGGCAGATAAGGTTACGGGACATTTTGTGACCAGCAGTTGTGAGGTGATCTGCTGCTACAGATATTTTAACACAGCATTGCATAAAACTGTTACAGATGCTATGATCAGTGCATGGAAAGAAAACGGAGGACAGGATTATGAAATTCAGACCATGCATTGATATACATAACGGAAAAGTAAAACAGATTGTAGGAGGAAGCCTGAAAGATCAGGGTGACCAGGCAGCAGAAAATTTTGTGTCAGAGCAGGATGCGGCATTTTATGCGGAGCTTTACAAGAAGGCCGGCTTAAAAGGTGGTCATGTGATTCTTCTGAATGGAAAAGATTCTCCAAACTATGAAGCGACAAAAGCCCAGGCACTTCTTGCCCTGAAAAAATATTCCGGAGGACTTCAGATCGGAGGAGGGATCTGCCCGGAAAATGTGGCGGAGTATCTGGAGGCCGGCGCCAGCCATGTGATCGTAACTTCCTACGTATTCAAAAACGGAGTGATATCCTGGGAAAATCTGGAGAAGATCCGGGATGCAGCAGGAAAAGAACATCTTGTACTGGACTTAAGCTGCCGCAAAAAAGACGGTAATTATTATATTGTCACAGACCGCTGGCAGAAATTTACAGAAGAGACCGTGACACTGGAACTGATGGAAAAGCTTGGAAGTTACTGTGATGAATTTCTGGTCCATGCAGTGGATGTGGAGGGAAAGGCTCATGGTGTTGAGACAGAACTTGCGGAACTTCTGGGACAGTATACAGCTCATCCGGTAACTTATGCAGGCGGTGTCGGCTCTATGGCAGATATTGAGGAGCTTCGAAGGGCAGGACAGGGAAGACTGGACGTGACTGTTGGCAGTGCCCTGGATATTTTTGGCGGAAGCATACCATTTGAAGTTCTGGCAGAGATGAAGTAGAATAGTTGCATATTCATGATAAAAAAATCCTTTTGCAGGAATATATTGAATAAATTCAGAAAAAATTTGTGAAATTTTTGAAAAGTGATGTTAAAATTCAACTTAATGTGTTATAATAGCAACATAAAACAGCAAAGGGGATGGAAGTCATGAAATTTATTATTAGTGGAAAGAATATAGCAGTAACAGAAGGACTTAAAACAGCTGTTGAGGACAAGCTTGGTAAACTTGAAAGGTATTTCACTCCTGAAACTGAGATTTCAGTAACCTTAAGTGTTGAGAAGGATCGCCAGAAGATCGAGGTAACAATCCCTGTGAAAGGTAACATTATCCGTTCCGAGCAGGTAAGCAATGACATGTATGTATCCATCGATCTGGTTGAAGAGGTAATTGAGCGTCAGCTTCGTAAATACAAGAACAAGATCGTTGACAAACAGCAGGAATCCACAAACTTCCAGAAAGCATACCTTGATAAGGATTATGAAGAGGATGAGGAAGTTAAGATCATCCGTACCAAGAAATTCGGAATCAAACCAATGTATCCGGAAGATGCATGCGTACAGATGGAGCTTCTTGGACATAATTTCTTTGTATTCTTCAATGCTGAGACAGAGCAGGTTAACGTAGTTTACAAACGTAAAGGTAATACTTACGGACTGATCGAGCCGGAGTTTTAACCAAATCAAGTAAGTCCCCTGCGGGGTTGCGAAAAGCAATAAGCAGTGGGTGGGGACTTGCTTGTATCAGGAGGAGTGCAAGCTCCTCCTGATAAACTGCGGAGCAGTTATTTGGTGTAGAGCTACGTAGCGAAGCAGATTGCGAATATCCGCTTGACACGAATCAGAGAAGTCTCTGTGAGAAGGCCATGAGTGGAGGGCCTTTGTTATGACAACTGAATATTGAATGTATGGCTCCGGAAAGCTGCGTGGAAAATCAGTAGATTCCCGGAGCTTTTATGTTGTTAATGTAAGGTGTGAAGTGACTATGGTCATAGGCATACAGAAGGTGGATGTGCGAGGTTATAGCTTTACATAGATACAGGGAGAATCTATAATGGTTTTATTCAAAGAATAGGAAAGGGTGGAGGAAATGAGAAAAAAGATTTCAGCGTTGCTTTTGAGTGTGGCGTTATGTATAACGGTAATGCCGGCAACCGGATTTGCGTCGGAATTTACAGATCAGAATGAAACAGCAGATGAGATGGCGCTGCAAACGCAGGCAGGAGATGAAGAGATACCATTTGCCGGAGATGCAGAAGAATCTCAGGAGACAGAAATAACAGCAACACCGACTGAGAAGCCGGAAATAACGAAAGCTCCGATGCCAACAGCCGGACCGGAAATAACAACAACTCCAATGCCGACATTCGGACCGGAAGTAACGACAATTCCGGAACCAACAACAGGACCGGAAGCGACAGCAACTCCGATGCCAACAGTACCCCCGACTCCAAAACCGATAAGTGTAAAATGGAAAGCAGCAAAGTGGTTGAACAGTACAGCAGCGCAATTGACAATGAATACTAATACGGATGGAGTATGCTATTATAAATGGATATATGATACTGAACCTAGACCGGTTCTGGATGACAGCAGTTTTTCTGTACTGACAAGAGCAAATAACAATTTCAAAATATCCCTGAAAGGCCTTAAAGAAAATAAACCGGTTATTGTATATTTGCAGATTGCAGGTGCAGATGGAAGGCGCAGTAAGATATGGCATCTGACATTAGATCAGAAGAATCGTCCCACACCGACACCGACACCGGCGCAGAATCGTCCGACACCGACACCAGCGCAGAATCGTCTCACACCGACACCGGCCCATACTCCGGTTGTTCCGAAAGTGTCAGACAGTGTTGTGAAGGGACTGGACTCTCCGCTGAAATTTACGCCTGGTAAATTTTACAATTTTTCTGTCATCGGTGCGGGAACCACAAACAGCAAGCCGGGAGAGGGGGATGTAAGATGGGTTCCGAAGTACTGGAGTACAAGTGCAAATCCGTCAGGATCCCAGAAAAATACCTCCTGGAAGATTGGCTCTGCAAGAGGGATAGCAACCGCCAGAACATATAATCTGTATGTCTTTTTCCAGAAGCAGGTTTATAAAAAAACAGCCTGGAAAGCAACCAATACCATAAGTTCTGTGAATTATCAGTTCCGTTCGGCAGCACTTTCCCAGGCAGAATCGAAACAGCCAGTTCTGAACGGAACATATAACGGTACAACCGGTATTGTTGTAAAGTGGAAAAACGTCAGTGGAGTATCCGGCTATAAAATCTACAGAAAAGACGGAAGCAGTACAAAATGGACCAATATTGCAACTGTAAAGGGAAGCAGTACCAGCAGTTATGCGGATCGTTCGGTAAAACATGGAACGACTTATACCTATACAGTCCGTGCATATAAAAGCTCTCTCTTAAGCAGCTACGACAAAACAGGAACAAAAATTGTCCGCCTGGCAGCACCGGTTCCATATAATCCGTACAGTAAAGCATCAGGGCAGCTGACATCAAAATGGAAAAAAATCTCCGCTGTGTCCGGATATCAGGTTCAGTATGCAACATCAAAAAGTTTCAGCGGAGTAAAAACAGTGTCAACTACAGCAACAGCCAAAACAGTTTCCGGATTGAAGAAGGGAAGCACGTATTATGTACGTATCCGCGCATATAAAAAAATAAGCGGCAAGACATACTACAGCGCATGGAGCAGTACAAAGAGCATTAAAACCAGAAAATAAGCCCCCTGCGGTTTTCGAATATCTGAAGAAATAAATATCCTGCGGAGTCCTGTAAAAACAGGAAATTCCGCAGGATGTTTTTTGTCGGAAAAGGTTTTTATGGACATGATTTGTTAATTAATTGTTCATTGTTTTTATAACTGGAAAGTGGTAGAATATATACCATATGTGATCTGGATATCAACAGAGAACTGGAATGGTTATTGTGATTGGAACGAACAGTGTCCTGGAATGATCCTGAATCGGATAGATGAGAGACTTAAACGTCCTATTTCGAATAAAATGATTGGAGCAGAAACATGAATGTTTTTTCAAAAGTATTTGGAACCCGCAGCCAGCGAGAGGTAAAACGTATCATGCCGCTGGTTGAGAAAACCGAGAGCTATCAGTCCCAGATGCAGCAGCTTACCGACGAGCAGTTACGGGACAAAACCAGAGAATATAAGAAACGTCTTGCAGAAGGCGAAACACTGGATGATCTTCTTCCGGAGGCATTTGCCACTGTACGTGAGGCAGCCAAGCGTGTACTTGGAATGGAGCATTACCGTGTACAGATCATCGGTGGTATCATCCTTCACCAGGGCCGTATCGCCGAGATGAAAACAGGTGAAGGTAAAACTCTTGTTTCCACACTTCCTGCATATCTGAATGCCCTTGAGGGAAAAGGTGTCCACATCGTAACCGTCAACGACTATCTGGCTAAACGAGATGCCGAGTGGATGGGTAAAGTCCATGAGTTCCTTGGCCTGACTGTAGGCGTGGTACTCAACGACATGAAACCGGAAGAACGCCGTGCGGCATACGGATGTGATATCACATACGTTACCAACAACGAACTTGGATTTGATTACCTTCGTGACAACATGGTTATCTATAAAGAACAGCTTGTTCAGAGAGATCTTCATTACTGTATCATCGATGAGATCGACTCCGTCCTGATCGATGAGGCTCGTACACCGCTGATCATTTCCGGACAGAGTGGAAAATCCACCAAGCTTTATGAAGTGTGCGATATCCTTGCACAGCAGCTGGAGCGTGGTGAGGCCAGCCATGAGATGACCAAGATGGCAGCCATCATGGGCGAGGAAGTTATCGAGACCGGTGATTTCGTTGTAAATGAGAAAGACAAGATCGTCAACCTTACCGAGCAGGGTATCAAGAAGGTTGAGAAATTCTTTAATATCGAGAACCTGGCAGATCCGGAGAATCTGGAGATCCAGCACAACATTATCCTTGCGCTTCGTGCACATAACCTGATGCATAAAGATCAGGATTACGTTGTAAAAGATGACGAGATCCTGATCGTCGATGAATTTACCGGACGTATCATGCCGGGCCGTCGTTATTCCGATGGTCTTCATCAGGCGATCGAGGCGAAAGAGCATGTTAAGGTTAAAAGAGAGAGTAAGACTCTTGCAACCATCACCTTCCAGAACTTCTTCAACAAATATGACAAAAAAGGCGGTATGACCGGTACGGCCCTTACCGAGGAAAAAGAGTTCCGTGATATCTACGGCATGGACGTTGTAGAGATTCCGACCAACCGTGTGGTACAGCGTAAAGATCTTGATGATGCCTGTCTCTTATACACATCTGACGCTGCCGACGAACTCTAGGGTGTAG
>ENA-OWYT01000668-OWYT01000668.1-human-gut-metagenome-genome-assembly--contig:-NODE-668-length-11472-cov-7.891127_pt1 | contig 11472 bp, 9 predicted proteins | sample MGYA00249752_ERZ652090 | MGnify/ENA primary metagenome ERZ652090 (study PRJEB26925, sample SAMN05827105) | human gut metagenome | biome: ENVO:2100002; feature: ENVO:00000062; material: ENVO:00002003...
GAGATTAGCTGCAGTCTCGTGGGCTCGGAGATGTGTATAAGAGACAGGTTTTGGGCTTGGGGAGAGCATAATGATTGCCCCAGTTTTCCGCATAGTCCTTCAGCGTGCCCAGCCGCTTGAGGGTCTTTTTATCGGAACGATTTCCGATTTGGCAGAGCAGTTCATAGGCATCCTTCTTGAAGTCCAGTAGATCATACACATCCACCAGCACTTCCTTGGCCTGCTGATCCTCACTCTGCTCAAGTTCTTCCTTGAAGGTATATAGAGCGCGGACACTGTCCGGACCTTCATTGGTCGCAACAAACTGTTTTTTTAGTTCGATATAGGTTTTTTGATATTCTGTCATTGGTCGCACCTCCCATCAATCCCACCAGAAATACCAGACGGTGGACTGCCACAGGACAGCTGCCAAGGAGCCAATGCTTCCATCCTCATTCTGATCCAGATCTGGGCAGAAACCATATTGCTCCACAGCCACCTCCATAGCTCTTTCCTTGGAAATCGGAGTTGGAAGTTCAAACTCCAATTCATCGTGGCTCATGGCGGCAGGGATGGCACCATGTTGCTCGAACCAGTATTTCGCCACTGCCATCAGGTCCGGTGTGTCGGGACACTCATTCCAATTTCCAAAGGGCAGGTAGGCGAAGATCTCCCAGGGGTTCTTTACCGGAATTTTAGCCAGAATGAGCGGATATGTCATTCCGGTATCATCGTTCCAATAGTTTGCGAAGCGGTCGTTGGGTTCTCCGCCCTCCATCTCGCCCAGGACTTCCTCATCCCAGTCCAGATCATCGTCCTCGGCTTCTTCCTTGCGCTGACCGGTCAATTCCTCCAAAATCGCCTTTCCGTCCTTGATGGGAGCGGAGAGCATCTTCTTTCGATACTCCTCCACGGTTTTGAGGTCAAATTCATAGAAGTCCGCATCATGCTCCGGGTCAGCGTTCATCACCAGACACTCCAACTGCGTTTCATCATCCGCCTGGATAAGTACGGGAACAAAGCCCTCCCGTACCCCCAGCCGCCGGGCGTAGCTGTATGCTGACATGATGGGATCATCATCTGCCATAGACGGGAAATAGGTACACTCACAGTCCAGATACTCCATAATGGCCTGCGCCACCTCGGAAGGCTCCAGCGTATCCTCGTCAAAGTCCTGTCCCTGCCAGTTGGTGAAGCGTTCCTCAATTACCTCTGCCATAGCCTGATAGTAGTCCTCGTCAAAGGGGATGAATAAGTATGCCTCCTGTTGAAATTCATTGGAGTGGTATCGGGACGGACCAAAATATTTCAGGGCATAGTCATCAATGTCGGCAGGATAATAGGGCGCATCAATTTCTCCATAGTAATAATGGGCAAAGGCACGGCCTTTCTGATTGAACAGAGCCGAGAATAGACAGCCGAACAGCTCCTCCCGGATGAATGTTCGTAGGTCTGTGTTGCCTGGATCGGCTTTGACCTGATTTACCACTTCGCCATGCTCCGCCAGGAATTTCCCGCCCATCAGGTCATGCTCCATGCACCAGCGCAAATAAATCGCCATGTGGTTGTAGGCGTTGATGGGGTCAATGGGAAGCTCCTTCTCCTCAAGGTTCTCAATATGATAGGAAACATCATCCATTCCTATGCTGTCATCGTCATCCTCCGGATCTCCCTTTATAGGCTCGTAACCGATCTTCAGGGTCATCTGTTCCTCTGGCAGAGAGACACCGGGGCTGCGGGTGATGGTGTGCTTATCGTCCGCAGAAAAACCGATGGTCTCGCCGTCTTGCAGCGTCACATCACACGCCAGCACATAGGAGGCAAGGCTTGCCAAAAAGTCCCGTAGTTCCTCCGGCTCAGCGTCGGTGTTCAACACCTCCATTTCCTCCTTGCCAAACACATCCATGCCGTAGGTGTAGCCGTTTAGGCCCCCCTCGCTCCGGTACAGGCCGAACCAAACCCAGTTGAAGATGGGCAGTTCGTCCTTTTTGAGCATATCGGCAAGGCCCTCATAGAAACGAGGCTCAAATACCACGCCGCTGGTGTAGACACCGGTGGCGTATTTCTGCTTGCAGCACACTGCCATCGCCTTGGTGAACAGCTTACCTCGTTCCAGCAGTTTTTCCTCCTCGCCCAACACAGCCACCATGATATGGGCCTTGTGCGCTTTGGCCACTTCTACGGCCTCTGGCCACATATAGTTGTTTTCTGCGTTGATCTCTGCTTCATTGTCCGGGATGTGACCGTGGAATAGTGTCACAATCAGCATCATATTGCCGACCCGCATTACCACAGCGTCATCGCTGTTCTCAACATCTTCGTCGCCCTCATCCGGCTCCTCATCTACGATACCCCATTCTTCCCGCAGATCTCGAATCAACTGCTCCTTGTCCCACTCTGCTTTGGAGAGGAGCACAGATCCGGCAAAGGAACCCTTATGGTCGGTTTCCTCCTCGTCGGCGTCATCTTCAAGATCCTCTGCATCTTCATCCGGATCATAGAGGGATTCATGCTCCAGTCCGCGGATAAATTCCTCAAAGCTGTCTGCCAGATGGGTAATTTTATAGTCATTTTCCTGATCCACATGGACTACCGCAGGCTCTCCCTGAGGGCCGCAAGCCCGGTAGTCCAGGAAAATCATATCGTGTCCGGCGCTTGGACAGTCGCAGATGGCCACACCGATGGCAGGATACTCCCACTCAGCGATCATAAACTGGCTGCCAAGCTCTCCACAGAGGGAGCAGCTCTTTTCCCGTCCGATTCCGAAAATGCCGGTGATGGCCACATGATCATCTGACCAACAGGTAGGCTCATCGCAGGGATAGCAGGTGTTCACCGGAATGCCGCCGTTGTGCTGCTTCATCAGCCAGATGTAGGCGGCGGGCAGCTTGTAGCCCAGTTCCTCCTCCACGCTGGCGATCAGCTCATCGGAAGGCGGATCACTGACATATTCTTTCAGTGCATACCAATTATCATCCCAGAAGTTGGTGAGGTCGAAGCCCTCAAATGGAGTATCACCGGGCACGAATTTGGCCTTCTTCTTCCGGCTGCGCTGGCGTTTCCGGATCTCCGCCTTACACTCCCGAATTACTGCCGGGGCATTTTCGTCCTCGGGGTCCAGCTCCGCCCACCGCTCGGCGTAGGGGATGGCCTTTTCCTCCTGACCATAGAGATACTGATAGCCATAGGCCATCCGCATATTCCACTCCGCCTTGTCCTGGCCTTCCTCCCGGACGGACTCCAGCACCTCAATGGCCCTCAGGAGGGCTTTGTCTCCCTTGGATTTCAAAGTGCCTTCGTCATGGTCCCCGATGATGGCGTAGTTCTCCAGTGCACGGGCCAGGGCGTAGGCGGTGCGGTAGTTTCGCCAATCCTCCGGGATGGCATTGAGTGCCTGGATACAGCGGGTGTACTCGTCTTCGTCGTTCCACTGCTCCAGCTGAGCGAAGAATGCTTCGGCGTTCTGTTGGGTATAAGGAATATAGTCCATGCCTGTCAGCGTCTCGTTCAACTCGTCATCCTGATTCTCAGTTTCTGGCCCATCATCTTGTTGCTTTAGAGGTACAGAACCTGCTTCACGGCGGAAGGTGTGGAAGATGGCCCATGGGATGTCGCTGCCCTCGAAGAACTCCTTTGCCATCTGGAGCGCCGTGCGGATGTCCCAAGCGATGAAGTCCACATAGCCGCAGTAGAGGCCGGTTGCCCCGCCGGTGAGAGTGAGCACTTCCGATCCTTCATCAGTGGCAAACACTTCTTCCAGCTTGTCCCGGAAGTCGAAGATTTTCTGACTGCCTTCCTCCTCCCGCAGGGTATTCAGGGGATAGCAGAAGAAGCCCGCCACCGCGCCGTCGGCATGGAGATCGTCCATAAAATCATTGTCGGCATTCAGATAGCCGTTGATGAGCGGCACACAGCAGGTGGAACCGGCCATTACATCCAGCCGCCAATCGGCGTCCGGGTCCTGTTTGGGTTCCATTTTGTAACCAAGGTAGCTCTCCAGATAGGCTTCCGGGTCGGTGGAGAGCTCCAGGCCCTGCTCCCGCAGTTTGTCGGGCAGCTGGGACAGGAGGAAGGACGGCTCTGCCTTGGGTTCCTCCAGCACATCAAAGCTGTCTATGTATCTCATGTGGGGGATCTCACCCAGCACCTGATCGGTGAGGGTGGTGAGCATCCACCAGGCCCGGCCTTCTTCCTCCCGGAGCATAGGCAGCAGCTTTTCGCAGTAGGCGGAGATGGCGAAGCTGTTTTCACCCTGCTCCTCCAGCCAGATCTGCACATCATCCCCGGAGATGTCCCAGCCATCTTCGGTACGCAGACCGATGTTCTGGAGGGGCTGACGGCCTACAAGGATGTTCCAGTGCTCCAGCACCTCCTTGGGGGCGTGCTTCTGGAAGTAGACCAGCTCAAACAGCTTGACCTTGTCGCCCTCCGGGGTGAGGATCAGCTCATACTTCTCGCCATTGAAGCCCATCTCGAAGGAAATCTCGTCAAAGACCAGATTCAGGGTTTCCTGCATTTGGGCCACGAGTTCTGCGCCGCGGGTGTGGTCCTTGTCCTCATCCATCATCTGGCGCAATTCTGCTTCCATCTCGGCAAAGGTTTCCCACCAGTCCTCTGTCTGCTCCCGGAAGCACTCCGAGAATTGCGGCAGAGAAATGCTCTTTTTGCACGAGTCGATCAGTTCCTCCATGTCCTGTCGGGTGTTGAGTTTCGGATCATCACCAGGATGCAGTTCCAGAGCTTTTTCAAAATATCGCAGAGCGCGGCCCTCCTGATCCAGATAATAATAGGCATACCCCATGCGGAAATTCCAGGAATAAGTATCTCCCAGTTCCTCCTCGTGGGACTGCATCAGTTCCAGCGCCCGGTGAAGCAGCTTCTTTCCCTCCGGCTCGCTGGGGTCCGCCAGATTGTTGTAGGCTCGCGCCAGCTCCATATCCATTTCCGGGGTACGCTCCTCGGCAGAGATTGCCTCCAGTGCGTCAACGATTTTCTGGTGTTTGTCCTCCTCATGCCACTTCTGGCACTGCTTCAAAATATCCATATCCGGGTCCTCCTCGTCCTCATCTGGTTTCCAGTCTTTGATCTGCTGGAACACGCCGTTCTCATCCCGCTCAAAGGCGCAGGGGGCGGGGGTGTTCAGCAGAGGAATGATGTCGGGATCGTCGTTGCAAATTGTGTTCAGCTTGTAAATCCCGGCATTGTTGGGGTCGTCCATGTACGCCTCGCTCTCGTCACCGGCGGTAAAGCGCCAGCCGCTGTCCCAGCCGCCGTCCGGATTCTCCCGGTAGCAGTAGCCAACCTTGTAGCCCTCCACCGTAATGCGGTTGGTGGCGATACAGCCATCGGCGCCCTCCCAGTCAGGGAGCAGAGATTTCACATCCTCCGCTTTCACATGGTAGTCCCGGTTGCGGCCAGCGGCCTCGTACAGCTCCTTCCGCAGCGACTCCACATCCCGAGCCATCTCCTGGATCTCCTCGTTGTCCATCATCTCACTGAGGTCATATTCCAGCGGATTATGGGCAAAATCCGCGAGGGCCTTGTTCATGGCGTCATGCTCCTCTGGCGTGACGGTGATGCGGATGTGGCGGGCAGGGGTGTTGTACTCGTCCAGATCCTGAAGGTTTACACTGCCGCTGACGCTGCACTCCAGCAGGATGGCGGCCAGGTCGGTGACCACATCAATGGCGAAGTGAAAGTCCATCTCCACACCATCGGAGTGTGTAAACTCCAGGTACTCCACGGTCTGGCGGAAGTCCCAGTTTTGTTTGTCCAGCCCAATCTTGGCAAATATCTCGCTGAGGGGGATCTCCTCTTTCTTCTGGTCTTCCAAAAATGCCACAAGGTTCAGACTGTCATCGGAACCGCCAATAAAGTTGCCCCAGTATTTTTTGATATACATTTGTCGTGCCTCCTGTTCTGAATCCAGTCGATCAATGAGCTGATTCAAGTGTTCCAACCACGCAGGAGCGATCTCACCGCTGTCCTCGTTCTTCCAAAGATCCACAATCTCACGGATGCCGTCCTCGTCCGGCACCTCGTTTTTGATGTCGGTGAGCTGCCGCAGCAGGAAAGCAAGGGCTTCTTTGGATGCTGTGAAACCGGTGACTTTATCCCATATAGCTTCTTCATGATCGTAGTCCAGTTTGCTGTTATCCTTCCATTGGAAATACAGCTCCGCCAGAGCCATCGCAGTATTGTCAAAGAGGAAGTCGATTTGTGAGAAGTCAGATCCCAGCATGACTTCCTCTTTCATCAGTTCGATCATCTCGCCCAGATCCATTACCGGATGCTCCGGTACATATTCATTTTTGAGGATGTCCAGTACATCCAACCCTTCGTCACGCTCTAATGCTTTTATGCCCCATGCTCCCATGTCGGCACCTCTCTTTCTTTATTTCGTATCAAGCTTCTATTGTCAATCATAGTTCTCCAACCGAATGATAGGCCGATAAAAGTCATAATCTCCGTTTAGTTCATTGTCCTCCTGCACTTCTGGCTTACAGTGGGGCGAACAGGGTAGGAAACCGAGAAATGGGCCCAGCCCACCGCAGATATTGCATCCGCCGTCACCGCCGCAGGTGGTAAGCCTATCAGCCTGCACCACTTCCCGCATATAGGGATCGTAGGCGATGGACAGGCCGAAGAAGTTGGGTTCCTCCATGTCATAAGGCCGGTTCTCATCCTCATCCATATCCTCAAACCAGCGCAGACGCATGGAGTAGTCTAACCCATCTCCCCATGGGAACAGGGTCCGACACCCTCCGCCGCACAGGTAGGCCCACTCGTCCGCCGTGGGCAGGGAGAAGCCCCTGTTTTCCAGCATGGCAAGAAGCGCATCGTAGTCTGTGCGGTTATAGATACAGATCTGAAAGCCCTTTTCCGTCCGCTCAATGCGGGCCGACTGATGCAAGGTAAGACTGCTGCTGTCACTCCAGGCAAAATCACGGAATTCCTTCAGCCAGTCAGGGTGGGCAGTCAGCCTGGGATCGTCCATTTTGACTGGCTCCCAGTTAATTTCCTCCAGTTCCCGGCCCACCAGCATGGGGCCAATGGCCGCCTGCCGAACGGGAGCCATGCTTTCCCGAATCATCTCCTCCGGGTTCTGCGGTTCCATTTCCCATTCCCGGAACAGATACTCCAATTCCTCCCGGCTCTCCTGATTCAGTCCCTCGGCAAACTGCTCCCAGCCCAGGGTGACGGTATCGCCGGGGACAAAGACGAACTCCCGACCATCTTTCTTGAAGATGCCGGTGGTGCAGCTCTGGCCCCAGCGGTCAAAAGTATGTAGACCGAGAAAGGTCATATCATAACGGGCAGCCAGGCTTTCCATCAGTGTCTGCTTCTCGGTTGTATCCATTTGATTGAATTGGGGACGGGACAGTTTTTCGTTCATAGTAAGTTCTCCTTCGATTCGTTTTGCGTGTTCCAGCAGATAGCTCCGACCATCCTGCTTGGCCCGTTCCAAGTATTGTGGAAGCAGGTCGGAATGGATGGCGTCCAGTGAGACCAGAACGGCGATCCGCTGGTATTCCTGAAGTTCAGGAGAGTAACAGTTGCGCTCCCAGAACAGCGGAGCGAACTGTTCCACACAGTCAGGACGCAGAGCGGGCATCGCCAAAAGCGCCCGCCGGCTCACATATTCATTGGGGTCCTTTGCGAAATCTAGAATTATATCCCTGACTTCCTGACTACATGAGCATTCCGGCAGATAGGCGGCAAACTGCCACTTGGCCTCACTCTCATTGGAGGCTGCGGCCCTGCGGCAGAGGCACTCAAACCATTTGGGATGGGAAGTGGTTTCCTGTATAAATCCCTCCGCTTCGTTGGCTCTGGCAATTAAATAGACCATCTCATCCAGCAGAATGCTGTCTGCCATTTCTGCATCCATTTGGGTCAACACATGGCAAAAGGCATCAAATATATCATTCCACGCAGGGTAATCGACCTCCCATGCACCGCCGATCTCCTCGGTGGTTTTTCCGGGATAAGTGATTTCCTGCCACTGATGAAATTTTCCTACCTGCTCCAGCAGGCGTTCACGAATGCCCTTTGCCATGTGCTCACCTCACTATTCTCCGAAATGTTCCAGATACAATTCCCGCACGGAATAAGGACCTACAAGGGTTGTTTCCTGTCGGCCATCCCAGGAATACACATGAATTTTGCCCTCGTCCCCAATGTACTGCTGCTCCTCAAAGGATGCAGGGAAGGGGAAACTTTCTACCACGCTCCAGTCAATCTTGGGTTTCAGCCCATCAAACTCCTCGCACTTGAGCCTTTTGAAGTTGAATACCAATGCTGCCCCGATTCCATCGAACAGCAAGTCTGCGTATTCTCTGGGGGTGATGCTCTCGCTTACATTGGCAGCGTCAACATTGACATCCAGAACTTTGTTGCCGCAGTTTGTCCAGATTTTATCAGGAGAGAACCAGGTGGTGCGATCCTCAGTGTCTGCAAAATTCTCACGGGGATACCATCCGTTTGCGCTGTCCGGCTTGACGCCTTCCAGAAGCGGCCCATTATACGGGGAAAGCGGATAATATTGGTGCCGCACCGGATCAAATCGGCCAAAGGCAATTTTCAGCAGATACTTGTGCTTTTCGCTGCGCATGAGCTTATGGGGCTTCACGATATGTTCCTCTATCAAACTCCAAATGTACTCATCCACATGGATGGATACACGGGGGCGGCCGAATAGTGTGATTTTGTTGGTGTCTGTATCCACATTGAGCCAGACGCGATTGATTTCAACCATTGTCATTCCTCGCTTTTCAAAACGCTCCGCTATAAAATCGGCTTTCCCAGATGGCCTCAAATTCCGCCTGCTCTATGATGCAGGCGTGGAATTCCTCGCCCCAGACATGGGCGTTCAATTCCTCCACGGTGGGGATCGGCGTGATCTCGATGGCGCCGTCGTAAAGGTCAGGGATGTTACGGGTGCGGCCATTCGCAAAGATGTCGATGGAGCGGAGGGCCAGCCGCTCATTTTCGGTATCCACTTCATAGAGGATGACCGGTGGTTCTCCCTCCGGTGCGCCCTCCCAAAAGAGCTTGATGTACTCGGTCTTGCCAAGATAAGTCCGCATCGTTTTTTCATCAGCACAGGCCGCCCGGATCATTTTGGCCAGCATCATCAAATCGTCGATGTATTGGGAATAGACGCAGAACACATCCTCGTCGGAGTCGAAGTGAAACAGATCCATGCCGCTGTTATTTTTCTCAAACTCCCGGATCACGCCCCGGACCAGCCGTTCCCAGTCTCCGCTGCTGCCGGTCAGTCCCAGCCGGCAGAATTCTTCTGTCCGGAACCCGTCACTGATCTTCAGCAGAAGGGAGATGGCATAGGGGTGGTGGGGAATGAGAAAGAATGGCGCGATCTGCTCCGGCTTTACCCAGATTTTGAAGGGCGGACGCGGATCGGGTATCCAGGGCAAGATTTCCCATTCGTCCTCCGGTCGGTTTCCGTATTGGCAAAGGTCTTTCATAGTGTTCTCCTCATTCGATGTCGTTTCGTTCTTCTTTTACATCCAGTGGAGCGCCGTCCAGAGATGTGATCTGTGACAGTTCTGTTTCCGTCAGATTCTTCAGGAAAATGCAGTATTCATTTGGGTATCCGCCCACAAACTCCATTTTGGGCATCCCGATCTGCTGCGGGTCGGTAATCCACAGGCAGGGTTCTCCCGTTGCCCAAAAGTGAGTCAGCGTAAGAATTTGGCCGTTGTAAATTACTTTCTGTTCCATCCTCATTTCTCCTGCATTTGCCTCAGCAGCTTCACGATCCGCTCCCGGTTCTTTGCGGTTTTCATGAAGGTGGGGAGATGGTCAGCCTGGGTCATTTTCGCTCTTCCCGGCGGCTTTTCCCGCAGGTCGGCGCTGAGATAGCCGATCAAATAGGCAAGATGTTCCCGGTTGAGTGCCCAGACCGACTTACCCTGGAAGGAGGTCAAAAACCATAGTTCCAACCTGAAATAAGGTTCTCGCCCATCCCTGATTTCGCCAATATATGAAAACGCCTCCGCTGTTTTATGAACTTCTCCTGACATGGTTGTTCCACAATAGGGACAGGCCACATGGAGAACGGAAAACTGCTGCTTTGCCTCATCTTCAATATCCACCCGATAGTATCTGCCGCAGTTTTTGCACTGGTTATGGACATCATAGCGGTAGATCGTCCGGTCGCGGGTCTCCTGATGGCCGCAACTCAAACAGCGGAAATAGGCGTTATCCTCATCCGCTGTCACCACACCCGCGCCGTGGCACTTGGGGCATTTCACCTGAATGCCGGAGGTCAGGGCGTTGTATGCACTGTATGTAAAGTAGGGTTTATCGACGATTCGGCTCATGCGCCCACACACTCCTTTCATCCGTCTTTCTCTAAATAAAATCCCCATACGCAGTTGGAGAACTCTCCAGCAGCAAAGCGGTGGATCTGCCCATCAATCTCTACCTGCCAGACCTCGAAGGTATGGTCTTGGTGATAGATGGGGTCTTTGATTTTTACCCGCTTGCCGGTGGTTTGCCAGTCGTAGTCAAAGATGTTCACACCGAACAATTTGCATTGACCGTCCGGGCCAAAGGTTTCATATTCCCAAGCCATGTGATGCCTCACACTTCCGTGCGCTGCCAGCCGTTCAGCCGCTCCTGCACCGCATCAATCTTCCAGCCTTCGCCCACACGCTTCATAAGAAAGCGGCGGTCAAAGCCGGTGTTTTTCTCCCTGGTGTAGATGTAGAGCTTGTTTTTGGTGATCTGCTCTGCGTCAAGGAATTCTTCCCCGTTGTAGGTGCCCTGGGCGCTGTATGAGAGGCCCAGAGGTCGATAGCCCGGACGGGGCTTTTCGCTCACATATTTCTCCCAGATCGTCAGCAGGCGGGGCACTGCCTCAGCACCTTCAAACCCGGCCTGCTCCATGTACTGCTCCCACTGCGTCATCTCGGCAAAGAAAGCGGACAGCACCCTGCGGCATTCCGCCGCCGCCTGCTCATCCAGCTGGACGGGCTTTTTGGCCTTTTCCCGCTGGAGCTGGAAGAAGTGTTCCATCTGCTCCTGGGTGAATTGCACATGGGCCACTGGCTCGATGCGGTTGTTGCCAGCGATGGCCAGCAGGCCCTCATAGGTAACGGCGGTATGGTCGATCTGGATGTGGGAGAGCTTGGGGATGGAGGCCGCCTGGAGCAGACCGGCATCATCCAGCCCGGTACGGTTGAGCGTCAGAAGGTCCAGCTTGCAGCCTTGCAGAGCGGACAGACTGCTGCCGTGGATGGCGGCGTTACCGTCCAGCAGCAGATAACGCAGCTTGGGCATAGCGGAAAAAACGGGGAAACAGGCGTCAGTGAGCGCACCGTCCTCCACGCCGAAGTTGGCCATGCTTTTATGTCCGGCAAAAGGGGCAAGCAGTTCATCCGTCACCGGATAGCTTTTCACATGGAAGCCCACCAGGGCTGTCTCTTATACACATCTCCGAGCCCACGAGACTGCAGCTAATCTCGT
>ENA-OWYT01000690-OWYT01000690.1-human-gut-metagenome-genome-assembly--contig:-NODE-690-length-11204-cov-5.263252_pt1 | contig 11204 bp, 10 predicted proteins | sample MGYA00249752_ERZ652090 | MGnify/ENA primary metagenome ERZ652090 (study PRJEB26925, sample SAMN05827105) | human gut metagenome | biome: ENVO:2100002; feature: ENVO:00000062; material: ENVO:00002003...
CGAGATTAGCTGCAGTCTCGTGGGCTCGGAGATGTGTATAAGAGACAGGATAGGTCGTACTGGACGCATAAGAACCGGAATCATATGGGGAAATATCTGTATCAACACCGTACACGGAAATATTATCGATCGGTGTCTCTAACACATCCGCCGCAAACTGGGCAATGATCGTATCGCACCCTGTTCCCATATCGGTACAGCCGACCGTGATATGATAAGTTCCCTCATCACTTAATTTTACCGTGACAGAACCGACGTCACAGTTGGAAATGGAAGATCCCTGCATTGCCATGGCAACGCCGCGTGCACGGATCTTTCCATCCGGCATGACAGTGCGCATGCCTTTTTCTTTCCATCCGATCATATCAGAAGCCTTTAGCAGACATTCCTCTAAGCGGCAGCTATTCGCAGTCTCGCCATAATAAGCTGGCATCACATCGCCCTCATGGATCATATTCTTCTGGCGAAGCACGATCGGATCCATGGAAAGTCTGTCTGCCAATTTATTGACTGTGGACTCCACCGCAAAAATACCCTGTGTGGCACCGTAACCGCGGTAAGCGCCTGCGGACATCCGGTTTGTATAGACTACCTCATACTGAAAACGGAATGCCTCCGTGTGGTACATCGGGATGGATTTGTGGCCGCTTAATCCCACCGTAGTCGGACCATGTTCACCAAACGCCCCTGTATTTGAAAGTGTGTGCAGGTCGATGGCACGGATCGTTCCATCCGACATTGCGCCAAGACGTACACGGACTTCCATCTCGTGGCGCGGTGAGGATGCGATCATGGATTCCTCCCTGGTGTAGATCATTTTTGCAGGTTTTCCGGTCTTCCATGTTACGATCGCCGGATATACTTCCGTCACAACCGTCTGTTTTGCACCGAAACCTCCACCGATACGCGGTTTGATGACACGCACTTTTGCCTTGGAAATATCGAGTGCATTTGCAACGATTCTCCGCACATGGAACGGGATCTGCGTGGAACTGAGCACGATCAGACGGCCATAGGTATCCAGATAGGTACAGGTACGGAAAGTTTCCATCATGCTCTGCTGCATGGCTTTGACATGGTAAGTTTCGTCTAATACGATATCACAGTCCGCAATCACGGCATCCACATCACCCTCTCCGTCCACACCGGACGCACAGAGGTTCCTTTTGTTGTCCGCACCCACCGGGCAGAGTGACTTCCAGTCATCCTCCGGATGTACTAAAACCGGATTATCCATTGCTGTGTGGAAATCTAATACAGCATCTAAAACCTCATAAGTCACTTTGATCCGTTTTAATGCCATATCGACTGCTTTTTCGGTCTCTCCGGCAATGATCGCAACCGGATCGCCGACAAAGCGGACACGATCTTCTAATATATAACGGTCATACGGACTCGGCTCCGGATAAGTCTGTCCTGCCATGGTAAAGCGGCGTTTTGGAACATCTTTGTAGGTCAGTACACAGACAATACCGTCTACTTTTTCTGCAAGGTCTGTGCGGATCTCCTTGATCAGTGCATGCGCATGCGGACTTCTCAGAACTTTTACGACCAGACAGTCCTTTGGCGCCACATCATCCATATAAACCGGTTTTCCGGTCACAAGCGCCATCGCATCTTTTTTCATTACGGGAGCGTTGACAAATTTTCCCGGTTTTCTTAAGTTCGTACTGCTGTTCATGCTTTTCCCTCCATTTTAAACTTCAGGTATTCTTTGACTGCACGAAGCTGGCTCTCATATCCGCTGCATCTGCAGAGATTTCCGGCAAGATATTCCTTCATATCCTCCTCCGTCGGGTTTTCCAACTCATCCTCCATCGCAAGTACATTCATGATAAATCCCGGATTGCAGAAGCCGCACTGCTCGCCGCCCTGTTTTGCGAGATAAGTGCCAAATTCTTTTGCACGATCTTCCACTCCCTCTAAGGTTGTGATATGTGTACCGTCTGCCCTTGCCGCTAACACGGAACAGGAAAGCACCGGTTTGTGGTCGATCCACACGGTACAGAGACCGCAGTTTGAGGTCTCACATCCTCTTTTTACACTGTAACAGCCCTCTGACCGGACAAATTCTAACAGCGGCAGATCTGCTGCTATCTCGCGTGTAATTTCACGCTCATTCAGCCATACATGTATTTTCATCTTATTGTTCGTTCTCCATTTCTGATATTGTCTTTTTATAAGCAAAGACTTTCATACCTTTTTACACCAATGCCTGTCTTTTATTTTTCCAAAGAACAGATTGCTCTGCGGATCAGCACGCCAGCAACATGTTTTCGGTAATCAGCTCCAGCTCTGCGGTTGCTGCCATAAGTAAACTGATCTGCGCACCAGGTTGCAAGTTCCTTTACCAGTGCCTCATCTTTTTCAAATCCTTCCGGAAGCTGCTTTCCAAAACCATCCGGTTCACCGGAACCGAGCGGCAGCTCTACCAATCTGGCATGAACCGGTCTTGCTCCGATACTCACATGCAGACTGCCATCATATTCAGACACTGCACAGGCAACCACCGGAAAATCGGTAGCCGTGTTGCGCTGGCTTAAATAGGCAATGCGGATCGGCTTTTTTGCCACATGCAGAGCTACTAAAATATCATTATCATATGGCATATCAATAAATTCTTTTAAGGAAACCATACCTGCATGATACAGTTCTACCTGGGTATCCATTGCCAGAAATACGGTCAGTACATCGGAAAAACCAAAACGTCCGAAAATACTTCCACCTACGGTTGCACAGTTGCGGAACTGTACACCGACAATATGGCGGACACTTTCACGGATGGCTCCGTCTGTATATGCGGCAAGTCCCGCATGTTTTTCTATCTCACGCAGTGTTGTCATGGCACCGATGACAAACTCTGTATCCGTCTCGGTGATCTGATCCAGCCCAAGCCCTGACAGATCGATTGCCGTCGCAATTCTCCGGTCACCGATCTTCATCCAGACACCGCCTGCGATGATCTTATTATTCTTTTTCTGATTCAGCTCATACGCTTCTTCTAAACTTTCTACCTTGCGGTATTCATTGATCGTTAACATTGATTCCTCCTGTGTGTACGCATAAAAGGGTGCTATTTATATTATACTGTACAGAAGTACTGCCGTCAAACGGGAATAAGGGAAAACCAAGGACTTTTCCCGGAAAAACAAGGACTTTTTCTGGAAAACTGTGGTTTCCCGCAAAAAATGGGCATATTACGCAAACTCTCATTTGCAATATGCCCATTCTCTAAATAACTCTTATTCTTTTCTAATAAGTAAACAACTGCGTCCAGTACGGCGTTCTCTGACTATCTGTACGGTAACCGACACCAAGCTTCTTAAAGTTCGGGTTTAAGATATTCGCACGGTGCCCTTCACTGTTCATCCATGCATTCATAACCGCTTCCGGTGTTTTCTGACCCCATGCGATATTTTCCCCGGCTCCGCGATAAGTGATACCAAGATCTGTGATCGCCGTTCCAAAATTTCTTCCATCCGGTCTGGTATGGGAAAATGATTTTTCAATTTCTTTTGAACGTGTCATTGCGGCAGTCGCAACTGTATCATCCCATGTAAGTTCCGTTAAGCCGGCCTTTTTCCGCTCTGTGTTGACCAGTTTTAAAACCTGTTTTGCATAGAAATTTTCCGTTACATCATCTTTCGGCTGTTCACTGTCTGTAGTACTGTTCCCACCTGATTCAGTACCGCCCGGCTGACTTTCTTCCGGCCTTTCTGATGTACCCGGCTTTTCCGATGTGTCTGGTTTCTCTGACGTATCAGGTTTTTCTGATGTATCCGGTGTCTGCTCTTCTTTGTCGTCTTCTGGAATTTCCGGTATGCAGTCTTCCGGTAAAACGATTGCCGGAAAACGATCACATATTTTTTTCAATACATCATTGATAGAACCTGTCTCAACAGAGTTCCACTGATTTGTTGTGCAGTCCTTCTCATAAACTGAGATGTTCACACGGTTAGCGGACGCTGCCTCTACCGGTGCAGATACGCTCATCGCAATTCCAAGTGCCGTTGTAAATGCTAGTATTGTCTGTTTCTTCATGATATTCCTCCATTTGTAATTTTGCATTATGTAACAGTTTAAATATTTCTTATCCATTTCAAATATATTACATAATTGTTACAAGCAGAAGAATATCATAATTTATACTGCCATCCAACCGGTAAAATCTGGAATTTCCGGTATTTTTTACTCCACTCCCATCTTTTTACAGACATCGTTCAGACAACAGCGGTCACAATACGGTTTTGTCCGCGCCGTACATACTTCACGTCCATGATACACAAAACGGTGACACAGATCATTCCCTTCCTCCGGCGGAATGATCTTCCAGAGTGCCATCTCTACTTTTTTGGGTTCTTTGATTCCATCGACAAGACCAATACGGTTTGCAAGGCGGATACAGTGTGTGTCAGTTACGATTGCAGGTTTTCCAAAGACATCTCCCATGATCAGGTTCGCACTCTTTCTTCCCACACCCGGAAGTTTTAAAAGGGCGTCAAAATCTTCCGGCACATTTCCACCGTACTGCTCCCATAAAATCTTCATACATGCACTGATATCCCGTGCCTTGCTTTTTCCAAGTCCGCACGGTCTTACAATTTCTTCAATTTCTTCCACCGGTGCTTCGGCAAGTGCTTTCACATCCGGAAATTTTTCATATAATTTTTCTACAACGATATTTACCCTTGCATCGGTACACTGTGCCGCCAAGCGGACACTGACCAGAAGTTTCCACGCCTGGTCATATTCGAGACTGCATCCGGCATCCGGGTATTCTTTTTTCAGACGCTCGATCACTTCTTTGGCAAGTTCTTTCTTTCTCATGGTTAGCCTCACTTCCTTATTGTCTTATTACAAAATATATTCCCTTAAACACATTTATTTTAAGCGTTATTCTTGTCTGTTTTCAGGTATCACAAGTTTTAGCGCAGGCACCAAGCTTGTGATACCTGATATTCTATCATAAAACCTTACCTGAAACAATGAAAGCAATACTGGCCAAAATTACTTTCTCACTTCCTGCGCTCCATAAATAGATTTATCCCCGTTCACCAGATAAGCAAAAATGCATACGATCAGAAACGGCACCATATCATTTGCTCCAAATACTTCAAGTCCGATCAACACCGGCGCAAGCAGTGTGTTCGTTGCACCTGCAAATACAGCTGCGTATCCGAGTGCCGCACAGTGAACCGGCGAAATGGAAAGAATTCCCCCTAAAACAATTCCAAGCGATGCACCAATGGAAAATAACGGTGTAACCTCCCCACCCTGATATCCGATTGCAAGAGTTAAAATTGTCAGCAGCAGTTTTAAGATCCAGTCATAAGAATAAATCATTCTGCCAGAAAATGCTGCCGAGATCAGATTGGTTCCAAGTCCGCTGTATCTTCCGTTGTAAAGCAGAAACAAAATCAGTGCTAACGGGATGGAAATAACACCTATCCTGAAATATGGATTTTTGATTTTTTCTCCGAAAAACTTTTTTGATTTTGCAAGCAGAAACGAAAACAGCCGTCCGGTCAGTCCAAAAATGATTCCAAGCACAATGAGCCGGACAGCCATACCAGCATCTGATATCTCAAGTGTATCCTTAAGCGGCACATAAAATTTTTCCAGCCCCAGTGTATGGGAAGTATAAGCAGCTATATATGAAGCAATCAGTGCCGGCAGCAGTGCTTCATACTGTATTTTTCCTGCAACGATCACTTCCATGGAAAAAAATACGGCTGTAAGCGGCGTCTGAAACAAACCACCGAACCCCGCCGCCATACCGGTGATCAGCATAACGCGGCTGTCTTTTGGAAGATGAAATCTGCGCCCAAGTGCATGTGATAACGCTGCACCAATCTGCACGGCGACGCCTTCGCGGCCGGCACTTCCTCCGAATAAATGCGTGATCCAGGTTCCAGACATGACCAGAGGAATTAACAACAACGGAATATCCTCTCTTTTTTTCTGTCCCGTCTCAAATACTAATGTCATCCCCTTTAAGCTTGTCTCGCTGAAATGATGATACAGCCATGTGATCAAAAGACCAGCAAACGGCAGAAACGGTATCAGATACAAATAATGGCCTGTCCGAAAATCAGAAATTGTCAGTAGTCCTCTGCCAAATACTGTATCAATGATTCCAACCAGTACACCGGTTAAAATGGCAAGCAATACATATTTCAGAGATAAAACAATCGTTTGTGATTTGTTTTCCATCCGTTTAATCCTTCGCTGTGCAATTTTTTGCACAAACATCCTTTCTTTATCTGATTATTTTTCGAAATCACAAAAAAAGCTGATACCCCCGTGCAGTCTACACAGAAGTCATCAGCTAAATTTAGCGGTTTCGAATTAATCGTGGGAGAACCTCATTCCCGTTTCATACTTTTTTTCTGTAAAATATCATATCTTTCGCGCTATGTCAATAAAAAATATTTTACATTACAACTTTATTGTGATACAGTATTGCAGTAATGTTTCATTCATGATATACTTGCAAAAATTTATATGAACAGACAAAGGAGAGTTTTGTTATGACAGGACAGACAATAGGACTGCTTCTCGTCATGATCATTTATCTGATCCTGATGGTTGGCATTGGTGTACTCTATTCCCAAAAGAACAATGATGTTTCTGATTTTTATCTGGGTGGCCGTAAACTCGGGCCGATTGTAACTGCAATGAGTGCGGAAGCATCTGACATGAGCAGCTGGCTTTTGATGGGACTGCCCGGTGTTGCGTATCTTTCCGGTTGTGCTGAGGCCGGCTGGACTGCGATCGGGCTTGCAATCGGTACCTATCTCAACTGGCTGATCGTTGCAAAACGCCTGCGCCGTTATACCCACAAAGCAAACAATTCCATCACGCTGCCGGCTTTTTTCGAAAACAGATACCGTGATAAAAGCCATGCACTGATGGCAATTTCTGCAATTATGATCGTGATTTTCTTTGTGCCGTATACCGCTTCCGGTTTTGCTGCATGTGGTAAATTGTTTTCTACACTGTTTGGTGTTTCCTATCTTCCGGCAATGATTATCAGCGCGATCGTCATTGTTTTGTACACCACTCTTGGTGGATTCCTTGCCGCAAGCATGACGGATCTGATTCAGAGTATCATCATGACAATTGCACTCTTTATCGTTGTAATTTTCGGTATCCACACTGCCGGAGGATTTGATGCCATTATTGCGAACGCAAAATCCATGAACGGATATTTAAGTCTTTTTTCTTCCTATGACCCTGCAGCCGGCGCATCCGTTCCATACAAAAGTCTTACCATTGCATCAACACTTGCATGGGGACTCGGATATTTTGGCATGCCGCATATCCTGCTTCGTTTTATGGGAATCGAGGATGAGAACAAATTAAAAACCTCCAGAAGGATTGCATCCGTATGGGTTGTTATTTCCATGTTTGTTGCCATTTTTATCGGTATTATCGGTTCTGCAATGACCAAAGCCGGTGCCCTTGCGTTATTTGAGAATTCGGCTCAGTCTGAGACACTGATTGTCAGAACAGCTGTCCTTTTAAGTAATCACGGTGTTTTATCCGTTATCATGGCTGGACTTATTCTTGCCGGAATCCTTGCAAGTACCATGTCAACTTCGGATTCACAGCTTTTGGCTGCATCCTCATGTGTTTCACAAAACCTGTTCTGTGATTGCATGGGATTAAAGCTTTCCAAAAAATCTTCCATGCTTATGGCAAGACTTACAGTTGTTGTGATCGCCATTATCGGTGTTTTCCTTGCCAGAAACCCAAACAGTTCTGTATTCCGCATCGTATCTTTCGCCTGGGCAGGATTTGGTGCGACTTTCGGTGCTGTCATGCTGTTTTCATTATTCTGGAAACGTACCAATCGAAATGGTGCACTTGCCGGAATGATTGTCGGTGGCGTTATGGTATTTATATGGAAATATCTGATTGCCCCACTTGGAGGCCTGTTTGGAATTTATGAACTGCTTCCGGCATTTTTATGTTCTGCAGCTGCGATCGTTGTTGTCAGTCTTTTGACTGCACCACCTTCACAGGAGATCGTTGATGAGTTTGAGAGTGTATAACAGATTTTAAAAAAGATTTATTTTATTTCGATCGAATACATCTAAAAAACGGGGATTACATACTATAGTAACATGTAATCCCTGTTTTTTTCATGATAAAACACTAAGGTTTACGCTTTAACCTCTGTTTTTCCCCTGTTTCCAGCATAAATTCATAAACAGGGCCTTACAATCTTCATCTTTCTCCGGGTTTACCGCATACATTCCCATCACAACACCGGTAAAACCTCCTGCAACTTCAGAAGATAAGTATTTTGTACGTGCGCTTCCAAGCAGAATTTCTTTTCCGTCCATCACGCCATAAAAATGATACTGCGCCGGATCAGATACCACTTTTAAGGTAACCTCTGCATCATCCGGCAGTTCTATTTCTTTTACCACCATAATCGCATCCCCTATGCGCAGACGTAAGATCAATGTGCGCTTCTTCTCATCACATAAAACAGCCAGATCATAATGATGTTCCTCGGACAGATAAAATGTGATACCCGCTTCCGGCGAATTCCCGGAAAGTCCGACGGTAAGTTCTGTGTCAAACTCCGACTGGCGGACGCCTAAAAATGTTGGTGTTTCTGCATCATTTAAGGTAAAACGATTGCCCAAAAGTGTCACACTGTTTTTGGCAAATGCATAACATTCCTTGTGGTACTCACGCAGATGGCAAAAACGCTGCGGCTCATTTTTTAATGTCTCAAAAGAAACATCATAACGTCCGTTTATTTCCTGTGCCGTGGCATTTAACGGCATATCCATTACAGATTCCACGGTTCCATTTACACCTGCAGTGAACCATCCATCGTTATCCCAGGTAACCGGAACTAAAAATACCTCACGTCCTAAATGATGGAACGGCATCCAGTCGCTCTGGATCCGGAATCCCAGACATACCATAAAGGTTTCCCCATAAGGTGTGGTGATAAGATCACCATGACCGATTCCCTGTATATGATTTTCATTACCACCCAGATTCCGGTTGGTAAGTACCGGATTTTGGGCATACGCTTCAAATGGTCCATAAGGATCTTTTGACCTTGCATAAGTTACCATATGGCCATATTCCGTACCACCTTCTGCAACCATGAGATAATACCAGTCCCCAAAATGATACATATGCGGTGATTCAATATAACGGCCGCCGCTTCCCTTCCAGATCGGTCTGCTTTCTGTCAGACGTTTTCCGGTTGTGATATCGATCTCACACTGGAAAATACAGCCTCTTCCATCTGATTCATCCGTTCCATTGCTGATAAAATAAACTTTGTCTCCTTCAAAATACAAAGACGGATCAATACCGCCCTGATCCACAAAAACGGGATCCGACCATTCGCTGTAGATATCGTCTGTATAGACATAAAAATTTTTCTGATAGGTATTGTTGTTGGTAACCATATAGAACCGTCCGTTATGGAAGCGGATCGTCGGTGCGAACACCCCGCCGGAACCGGGAACCTGATATAAATTGACCTGGCTTTTTCTGGTAAGGCAATGGCCGATCGGTTTCCAGTTTAACAGATCATCGCTTTCAAATAATGGAACCCCCGGAAAATATTCAAACGAACTGCAGGCAAGATAATATTTGCCGTTTGCACTGCAGATACTTGGATCCGGGTAAAAACCACGGACAACTGGATTTTGTACTCTCATGTCGCTCTTCTCCTTCTGCAGCATTCCTCAACAGACTGTTTGATTTAAATTTCTGTCTGCCGAACTGCATTATTTATGATACGGTTCGCCATTCATAATCCGGTAACTGCGGTAAACCTGTTCTAACAGGATCACACGCATGAGCTGATGCGGAAATGTCATTTTCGAAAAACTGAGTTTACAGTCAGCACGTTTTAACAGGTTTTCCGACATTCCCAGTGATCCGCCGATCAGAAACACGATCTGACTGATTCCGGAAGTCCCAAGATTTTCAATCTTTTTTGATAACTCCACCGAATCAAATTCCCTGCCGTCGATTGCAAGGGCAAATACATATGCGCCCTCTTTTGCCTCCTTATCCAGACGCATCAGAATTCGCTCGGCTTCTTTTTCCCTGATCTGATTTTCTACGGTATCACTTGCATTTTCGGGCGTCTTTTCGTCGGCAACCTCTATAATATCTAATTTACAGTAACGGCTTAAACGTTTGCTGTACTCTGCGATCGCATCCCTGTAAAACTTTTCTTTGATCTTCCCGACACATAAAATTGTAATTTTCATAGTTCCTCACATTTTAAATAAAAATTATATTGTTTTCGGAATTATGCAGCGAACTGTTAATAGTCATTCTAGCAAATCCGCTTGCATGCATCTACATTATAATTTATACTAAAATTACTTGAAAAACAATAGATGTTCATACATCTGGAAATGAGGAAAACCATGTCACAGGAACCATTTGATTTTAGCAGTACAGCCGAGAGCGATTTCGCACCGTCTCACGCGTATGTATCGAAGAAAACAAAAATAGAAGACGTCACATCTACCGCCTACACATTCACAATCGTAAGCGTTGCCGGTTTTATTCTTCTGATCTTGTTTGGACTGGATCTGCTTCCTTTTCACAGTGCTTCATACACGAAAACACTGATTCTTATCGTCATGGGAGTTATGTTTGCCATCTTCTTTTTCGTCGGCATAAAATCCTTTATGGAATTAAAAACGCTTTCAAATGCAGCTGATCGTGAAGAAAAGCAGTTTGAAGAGATCTGCCACTGGTTTTTAGATACCTACACAGCAGAAACAATCAATGCTGATGCCGGCATTTCAGACGATTCTGACGAGCAGAATTATTTTCTGCGCTATGAGGTCATGCGCAGTCTGCTCCTTGAAAAATATCCGAAGACAGATGCCTCCCTCTTAGATCACATTATCGAAACGATTTATGATAAAATATTTTTGGCTTAATACTTTTTTCTGTCAGATATATGTGATATAATAGGTAAAATATTTGAATTTATGAGGTGGCTATTGTGAAAATACTTGAAGAGAAGATTCTTTCGGAAGGAATTGCAGTCAATGAAGATATTTTAAAGGTAGACAGTTTTGTAAACCATCAGGTTGATCCTGTTTTAATGCATCAGATCGGTGAAGCATTTGCCGCACACTATAAAGACTGTCTCTTATACACATCTGACGCTGCCGACGAACTCTAGGGTGTAG
>ENA-OWYT01000700-OWYT01000700.1-human-gut-metagenome-genome-assembly--contig:-NODE-700-length-11096-cov-4.860701_pt1 | contig 11096 bp, 9 predicted proteins | sample MGYA00249752_ERZ652090 | MGnify/ENA primary metagenome ERZ652090 (study PRJEB26925, sample SAMN05827105) | human gut metagenome | biome: ENVO:2100002; feature: ENVO:00000062; material: ENVO:00002003...
GACGCTGGTAATTCCGTTGCGTGGCGAAAATCAGCGCGTGATGGGCACCATCAAATTGTATGAAGCCAAAAACCGTTTATTCAGTTCAATAAACCGCACGCTGGGCGAGGGGATTGCGCAACTGCTTTCGGCGCAGATTCTTGCCGGGCAATATGAGCGGCAAAAAGCGATGCTCACCCAGTCAGAAATCAAACTGCTTCACGCCCAGGTGAATCCTCATTTTTTGTTTAATGCGCTTAACACCATTAAAGCGGTGATCCGCCGCGACAGCGAACAGGCCAGCCAGCTGGTGCAGTATCTTTCCACTTTTTTCCGCAAAAACTTAAAGCGGCCTTCGGAGTTTGTTACTCTCGCCGACGAAATTGAACATGTGAACGCTTATCTGCAAATTGAAAAGGCGCGCTTCCAGTCGCGGTTGCAGGTCAACATTGCTATTCCGCAAGAATTATCCCAGCAGCAATTGCCCGCGTTTACCCTGCAACCGATAGTGGAAAACGCCATTAAACATGGGACATCACAACTGCTGGATACAGGGCGAGTGGCAATCAGCGCCCGACGTGAGGGGCAACATTTGATGCTGGAGATCGAAGACAATGCCGGTTTGTATCAACCGGTAACCAATGCCAGTGGGCTGGGGATGAATCTGGTGGATAAGCGTTTACGTGAACGGTTTGGCGATGACTATGGAATAAGCGTCGCCTGTGAGCCTGATAGTTACACCCGAATAACGTTACGACTACCATGGAGGGACGAGGCATGATTAAAGTCTTAATTGTCGATGATGAACCGTTAGCACGGGAGAACCTGCGCGTATTTTTGCAGGAGCAGAGCGATATTGAAATCGTTGGAGAGTGTTCAAACGCCGTGGAAGGGATCGGCGCGGTGCATAAACTGCGCCCGGATGTGCTGTTTCTCGATATCCAGATGCCGCGCATCAGTGGTCTGGAAATGGTGGGGATGCTTGACCCGGAACATCGCCCGTATATTGTTTTTCTCACTGCGTTTGACGAATACGCTATTAAAGCCTTTGAAGAACATGCCTTTGATTATCTGCTGAAGCCAATTGATATGAATAAAATCAATCAGGCCTTGCTTCGTGTGACAGAAAAAATAGCCTGGAAACAAAAAACGGAGGAAATCCGGGAATATTGGAAGATCGGAAAAAGAAAGATGGTGCGATATTTCTGGACAAGAGTATTGCTGGAACCCGGTGTGCAGAAACAGGGACTCGAGGAGGAAATCAAGCAACAGGGGATAGAGGAAGAGATTCAGGAAAAATATTGTGTTGTGATTCTTCATTTTGCCAGTGGCAAAATGGACTTCGGTAAAGAAAAGGAACAGGAATCCATTTATAAATTTGCAATGGAAAATATTCTGGCAGAAGCATTCACAGAAAAAATTAGAATGGAAAATGTGATCTGCTGGGAAGAAAATAAGGGAACCTATCTTGGAATTCTGTCGGAATTTTCGGAAAGGGAGACGAAGGAGAGAGCGGCACAGGTCAGAAACATATTTGAAAAATATTTTCCGGATGTATTGCAGATCGGATACATATCCCCAAGCGTTTCTTTTTATGAAGCAGGTTTGGAAAAAGAGAAAATAATGGAATATGACAAAACGCATATTTATGACGAAGGGGAAATAAAGGAATTTATGGCATTGCTCCGAGAAAAGGAGGCTTCCGGACATATTCTGGACGAAGATTATATTCTGCAGTGTCTGAACAAGGGTTCCAGGGTAAGTACAATGGAATATTTACAAAAAACGCTGCAGCATGTAAAGCAAACGATGCATTCCGTAGAAGGATTTCGCAATTTTCAGGTGGAACTGACACAGCTTGTAAGCAAATATCTCCATGATAAAAAGGAAAATATGAACAGCGTGATTCGTGACCCGATCTATCTGAAACTGGATATGAATGCGGTTAAATCGGAATTTTCTATGGTGCAGTGGATGACATGGCTGATGAATAAGGTATTTGATCTGACACAGGAGGAACGGAAAGAAAAAACAGAAAAAAGGATCACAGATCAGGTAATTGATTATATCAGAGAACATTATACGGAAGATATTAACAGAAATACGCTTTCGGAGAGGTTTCATTTTTCACCGGAATACATTGGAAAAATGTTCCGGAAGGATATCGGAACGTCGTTGAATGATTATATTAATTCTCTGCGCGTGGAAAAAGCGAAACATTTGCTGGAAAACACCAATACAAAGGTGATTGATATTGCGCTGGAAGTCGGATTTGATACGCTCCCGTATTTCTCATCTGTATTTAAAAAATATACGGGAGTTTCACCGGTAGAGTTTCGGAAAAAAGAATAGATATCTTAAAAACGAAAGTTTTTGTACTTTTTTGTGTAAGAACTTTCGTTTTTTTTGCGCTATGATAAGTCTATCAAAAGGAACCGGAAAGAAGAAAGGAGAAAGAAATGAAGAAAAAGATTTTGGCGATTTTGATGGCCACCCTGACAGTGGGATCTCTGCTGAGCGGGTGTGGTGGAGCACAGAGCGGTGATGCAACCGGAAAACAGGAAAGCAGTAAACAGGAGAGCAGCGACAGCGAAGAACCGGCAGAAATTGTATTTGCGTATATGACACAGAACAATATCCCAGAGTCATCAGAACTGGAAAGAATTCAGAACCTGATCAACGATTATACGGTAGATAAGATCAATACGAAGGTCAAACTGGTACTGTTTTCCAATTCTGATTATATGAATCAGGTGAATCTGATGCTGGCATCCGGAGAACAGCTGGATTTATTTCAGGCCTATAATACGTCGCATCTGAAATATATTCAGGATGGAACAGCGCTGGATATTACAGAGTATCTGGACAATGATCTGAAAGAAACAACAGAAACTCTTTACGATGGTTTTCTGGCACCGACAACGGTAGAGGGAAAAACATATGGAATTCTGAATATGGGTTCTAACTATGTACCGGGTGGATTTACCTATCGTGAAGATATTACTGAGGAACTTGGAATCGATATGAGTCAGGTTACCAAACCGGAAGACTTGACAGCAGTGTTTGCAAAGGTAAAAGAAGCTTATCCAGATATGACAATCATTGATCCGAACAGAGCGAATGCATTATTTGAAAGTTATCTTGGCAAGATTGATAAAATTGATCCATTAGGCGACAATATCGCTTCATCCGTTTCCGGTGTGGCTTATCAGGATAATGCAACTGTAGTGGATATATATGAAACGACAGACTTTAAAGAACTGTGCGAACTGACCAGAAGCTGGTTTGAAGCTGGTTATTATGCAAGTGATGCAGCTACCACAACAGCAACTACCGCAGAATTACTGATGTCCGGCAACTGCTTTGGCACATTCTGTGGTCTTGGTAATCCAAAGATTGCGCAGCAGTATACAAACAACTATGGTCATCCATTTGAAAATGTACAGATCAGTGATTCGATGATCTGGTCTGGAAACTCCGGGGCGTGGATGGTAAATTCCGGCTGTAAAAATCCTTCAGCAGCCTGCAAATTTATGAATCTGCTGTACACAGATGAATATGTAGATAACCTTCTGGTCTATGGAGAAGAAGGCGTGGATTATAAATTGGATGAAAATGGTTGTGCAGTAGCACCGGATGGATATACGGATCTGAATAGTGTAGCCTATACCGATAATATGAACTACTATTTCTGGGGAAATAAATGGTTGACCTATCCGGTTGCAGGCGGTCTGTATGGAGAAGAAAAAGAGACAAATAAACAGCAGAATTATGATGGAGATCATTCAAACTATTATGGTTTCCTTTACGACTACAGTGATAAAGAAGCAGAATATACCGCATGCCTGAACATTGTAGAAGAATATAAAAAATCTCTGTGGGTTGGTGCTGCGGATGTAGATGCAACACTTGCCGAGATGACAAAACGACTGAAAGCAGCCGGCATGGATGACCTGATTCAAGGAAAACAGGAGCAGCTGGATGCATGGATGAGTAGTAAATAGGAAAGACTTTGAAAAAAGGAAAGGGCTGCGGAATATCACCGCAGCCTTATTTATAAAAAGGGAGCTCGAATTATATGCCGAAGAGTAAGAAGAAATATGCCAGCAAAAATACATTAGCATTGCTCTTAATTGCATTGCCGGGTATTACATATCTGATTATTAATAACTATATCCCGATTGTGGGAACCTTTATTGCGTTTAAAAAGTTCAGCTATGCGAAAGGAATCTGGGGCAGTCCATGGTGTGGACTGGATAACTTTAAATTTTTGTTTCTGACAGATGATGCATGGGTTATTACGAGAAATACATTGTTATATAATCTGGCTTTTATCGTGATCGGAACCGTAGTTTCTGTGATTTTTGCAATCCTGCTGCATGAGCTGGGAGAACTGTTACGCGGAAAGCTTTTCCAGTCCGTGCTGTTGTTTCCACACTTACTGTCCTGGGTTGTAACGGCGTATCTGGTATACGCGTTATTGGGAAGTACAACCGGTTTTGTGAACAATACAATTTTAGATGCGTTGGGGAAAAACGGCGTAGACTGGTATACTGCAAAAGCTGCATGGCCGTTTATCCTGGTTATTGTATATCTTTGGAAGAATGCAGGATATAATGCGATCGTTTATATGGCAGGTATTGCAGGCATTGATAAGGAAATTTATGAAGCAGCAAAGATTGACGGTGCCTCTAAACTGAAACAGATTACTGCTATTACGCTTCCGCTTCTGAGACCAACCATTATTATTATGACATTGATGGCGATCGGTCGTGTATTCTATTCTGACTTTGGTTTGTTCTATCAGGTACCAATGAATGCAGGAACCCTGTTTTCTACGACGCAGACGATTGACACGTATGTATATCGTGGTTTGATGGAACAGGGTAATGTAGGAATGTCTTCGGCAGCAGGTGTATATCAGTCATTGGTTGGTTTTGCACTGGTCATGATTGCAAACTTTATTGTACGGAAAAAAGATCCGGAAAACGCATTGTTCTAGGAGGCAGGATATGAAAAAGACAGTCAGCGATGAAAAACGATTTATTGCAATAGCAACAGTTATTTTAGTGGTAATCAGTATTGTGGCGTTGTTTCCGATGATTCTTCTGGTGGTTGCGTCCTTTACCGATGAAAATGAACTGATTACAAACGGATATCAGATTTTGCCGAAGAAACTCAGCCTGGAAGCATATACCTACATGGTAAAACAGGCAGCAACAATCGTAAGATCGTATCTTGTTACGATTGGAACAACCGTTGTCGGAACCGGATTAAGCGTATTACTGACGACTTCGATCGCATATCCGATGGCACGAAAAACATTCAAATATAGAAACGCATTATCCTTTTTTGTATATTTTACCATGCTGTTTAATGGAGGACTGGTGCCACAGTATATTATGTGGACAACATTTTTCCATATTAAAGATACGTATGCAGCACTGATTTTTCCGAATCTTCTGATGACAGCATTCAATATTTTCCTGGTAAGAAACTATTACAGCAACAGCCTGCCGGAAGCATTATATGAAGCTGCACAGCTGGACGGAGCGTCAGAGCTTGGAATTTTCACCAAAATTGTATTTCCGTTGTCGAAGCCGGTAGTTGCCACCATTGGACTGTTTACAGGTCTTTCCTACTGGAACAGCTGGACCAATGCTTTATATTACGTACAGGATCCAAAATATTTTGGTATTCAGAATCTTCTGATGCGTATCATGAAAAACATTGAATATCTGCGAAGCGGAGCATCAGAGCTGGCGGCCGAAGGACAGGCAGTTTCGCTTCCGGGAAACTCCATCCGAATGGCACTGGCATTTGTCGGAATTTTACCAATCATTATTATTTACCCGATGCTTCAGAAATATTTTATCAAAGGTGTGGTTGTCGGCGCTGTAAAAGGCTGACAGAAAGGAGAAACAGATGGCAGCATATGTACATTGCAATTTTCACTCCTGTATCCTGCGGATGCAGGTAGATGTTTCGATTCTGCTTCCGGAAAAAGAGCGAATGGAAGATGTAGAGCAGGGAAAAAAGGGAGAGACTTTCGGGAAAAACAAAAAATATCAGACCCTGTATCTGCTGCATGGATTTACAGGAGACCATCTTTCGTATCTGAGGACCTCCAAGATTGAGCGTTATGCAGATGAGCATCAGATTATGGTGGTTATGCCAAGCGTATATAACAGCGCCTATACGGATATGAAATACGGACTGGATTATTTTTCTTATCTGACAGAAGAACTGACAGATTTTGTGGAGAGAAATTTCCCGGCAGCAACAAAGCGGGAAAACCGTTTTATTGCAGGAATGTCGATGGGAGGTTACGGTGCCTATAAATGGGGACTTACCTGTCCGGAAAAATTTGCGGCAATCGGAGGCGTTGCGGGATCTTATCATGCGGAATATCGTTATCAGGGAAAGGTTAACACGGTATCCACCCTTTGTGAAGCGTTATATGGTGATCCGCCTGCGATTACACCGGAGGTTCATGATGTTTTTACACTGTTGAAAAACCGGAAAGAAGAAGGAAGAGATATTCCGAGACTGTATACCTGCTGCGGTACAGAGGACAGACGTCACCAGGATTCGGTCGATCTGAAGGAGTTTGCGGATCAGCTGGGCGTTCCGCTGCTGTTTGAAGAGGGACCGGGAAGACATGATGATATTTTCTTTGATGAGTATATTCAGAAGATTCTGGACTGGATGAACTTTGCAGGGAAATCAGTAGAAGAATAAAATATACCGCAAAGTGGGGCTTGCAGATTGCGGAAATGATTTTTCAGACACGCGCTAAGCGAAAACACTACAGAATATAGAACTATTTAGCAGATAAAGACCCATATTTGTAGAAATTTTTCTTAGTGCGGCAGCCCCACGGGAAATACAGGGAGAAGAGGAAAATGGAGATAGAAAAAGCAGCTGTAGCCGGAACACTGGAATCCAGCGATTGTATGGTTACGGTAGAAGATGGGGATGGCAATATAGATCTGGTACTGGAAAGTACAGTGATTCATCAGTATGGAAATCAGATCCGTCATGTGGTTCTGGATACTCTGGAAAATCTGGGAGTTCAGAACGTAAAAATTAAGATTGTAGATAAAGGAGCTCTGGACTGCACCATCCGTGCAAGGGTGGAAGCTGCGGTATACCGTTCCGCCGGGCAGTCGGAGCAGCTGCCATGGGGAGGTGCGATCCGATGAGAGACGCAAAAAAACGATTACGTCGTACCATGATGTTTTTAAACGCACAGAAGCCGGGACTGATTAAAGATCCCTATATTTATGGAGCAGATTCTCTGATGTTGGATCTGGAAGATGCAGTGGCAGAAAATCAGAAGGACGCGGCCAGATTTTCCCTGTTTCATGCACTTCGCACGATTGATTATCATGGAGCGGAACGGATTGTACGTATCAATGGCCTGGACACACCTTTCTGGAAGGAAGATATCCGTTGCGCAGTAGCCGGTGGATGTGATGGCATCCGGATTCCGAAGACAGAGACAGCACAAGATGTAAAGATAGTGGAGCAGCAAATTTTAAAGGCAGAGAATGAGTTTGGCAGACCGGAGAACAGTACCTTAATTATGGCAGCGATAGAATCGGCAAGAGGTGTGGTGAAGGCGTTAGAAATTTGCGAGGCTTCGAAAAGGTTGTTTGGTATCGCATTGTCCGGTGGAGATTACACGAAAGATCTGCATACCCACATCACGGGAACCGGAATAGAACTGATGGGAGCAAGACAGCAGCTTGTCATCGCTGCACGGGCAGCAGGTGTACAGTGTTTTGATACCGTCTATACAGATTTGGAAAACGAAGAGGGCTTTCGGGAAGACGTCAATACGATTCACCTGATGGGCTTTGATGGGAAATCGATTATCAATCCAAGACAGATTCGTATTGTACATGAAATTTTTACGCCGAAAGAAAAAGAGATTATTTTTGCGGAAAAAGTAGTCCGTGAGATTGACAGCAAAAAGGCACAGGGAATCGGTGTGTTTACTGTAGACGGAAAGATGATTGATATTGCGTTTTATGATGGTGCAAAGCGAATCATCGAACTGGCCAAGGCTTCCGGTGTGTACGAGGGGGAACTGTAAAATGAAAAATGCAGTAGGGAGAGAAATTCCCGAGGAAATATTGAAGATAACAGGAAAAGAAGTATTTCACGGAGTGCATTATTATGATGGTTATGAATATCAGAAAGATGGTCCGAAAACCCGCTGCGTGGTGAATTCCGATGGCAGCAAACTGGTGAAAACAATTCATGAGGCACTGGTGAAATGCGAAATCCGGGATGGCATGACAATTGGATTTCATCATCATTTCCGGGATGGTGATCTGGTTGTAAATATGGTGATGGAAGAAATCCATAAAATGGGTATTAAAAATATTACCATTTGTGCCAGCTCTCTTGGGAAAGCGCATGCAGGACTGGTGCCGTACATGGAAGATGGAACGATTACGGGAATCCAGTCTTCCGGTGTGCGCGGTGAGATTGGAAAGGCGATTTCTGAGGGAAAACTGAAAGGGCTTGCAGTGATGCGCTCTCACGGCGGCAGAGTTCGGGCAATCGAAACAGGAGAAGTACACCTGGATATTGCATTTATCGGAGCACCGACGTGTGATGATTATGGAAACTGTCGTGGTATCGGTGGAAAGGCGGACTGCGGAGTGTTGTCCTATGCGATGGTAGATGCTGATTACGCAGACAGAGTCGTAGCAATTACGGACTGTCTGGTTCCGTTTCCTAATTTCCCGGCGCATATTTCCATGACAAAAGTAGACTATGTAGTAGTGGTAGATGCAATTGGAGATCCTAAGAAAATTGCAACAGGTGCAGCAAAACCGACGAAAGATATGAGAAAACTGATGATGGCGGATTACTGTACACGATTTGTAACGTCTACCCCGTACTTTAAAGATGGATTTTCCTATCAGACAGGTGTGGGAGGCGCGTCTATCGCTTCCACCATTTCGCTGGCAAAAATCATGAAGGAACGTGGAATCCGTATGCGTTTCGGTGTCGGAGGTCTGACAAAACCGATGTGTGATCTTCTGGATAACAATCAGGTTGATGTACTTCTGGATACGCAGGATTTTGATCTGGATGCGGTAGAATCGGTAAAAGATATCAGACATTTCAGAATCAGTGCCGGTGAATATGCAGATCCTTTTAACAAGGGCGCAGTAGTCAACAAACTGGACTTTGTGATTCTGGCAGCACTGGAAGTTGATGTAAATTTCAATTGCAATGTTGTAGTAGGTTCCGATGGCGTTATAACAGGCGCGCAGGGAGGTCATCCGGATACGGCGGCAGGTGCAAAATGCACCATTGTACTGACTCCTTTATTACAGGGAAGAATTCCGGCAATCTGTACGGAAGTAACAACAGTGACAACACCGGGAGAATCTGTAGATGTAGTCATCACGGAATATGGAGTTGCAGTTAACCCACTGCGAAAAGATCTGCTGGAAGCGGTAAAAAACAGTGGACTTCCGCTGAAAACGATAGAAGAACTTCGGGATTTGGCTTACCGGATTGCAGGAGAACCGGAGAAAGTAGAATTTGGCGAACGTGTTGTAGGAATTATTGAAAGCAGAGATGGAACCATCATGGATGTAGTTCGTCAGATTAAACCATTCCGATTTAAAGAGGAAAAGAATATACTCCCGGAGCCAGTACATAAATAAGAGAAGGGAGGGCAGGCAGTGAGTGACTATATGGAAGAAACAGGGGATCCTTTTACCGGGAAAAAGAAAGAGGAACTCAAAAAATTTCTGGAATACATGGGACTTACTTATGATGAGCAGATTACACATTCCATCGTATTGCGAAAAGAGAAAGAAATCATAGCAACTGCTTCCTGCCAGAAAAATATCATAAAATGTGTTGCGGTATCAGAAGCGTATCAAGGACAGAATCTGCTGGCACATCTTATGACATCTCTGATTGAATATTTTTATGGAATGGGAATTTCTCATTTTTTCGGATTTACCAAGCCTCAGAACAAAGAACTGTTTTGTAGTATGGGAATGTATCCGGTGGCACAGACAGAAAAAATTCTTCTTCTGGAAAATGACAAAAACGGACTTGAAAAATTCCTGAAACGATTAAAAAAAGAAACACAGGAACAGCAGAAATGCAAAGTGGAAAACAGACATGAAAACGGTATCGGTGCAGTGGTTATGAATTGTAATCCCTTTACCAGAGGACATGAATACCTGATCCGGGAGGCAGCAAAAAAAAACAAATGGCTGCACATTTTTATCCTCTCAGAAGAACAGAGCTTTCTGACAACGAGAGAACGGTATCAGTTGGTAAAAGAAGGAATACAGGAAATTCCAAATGTGATTCTTCACCAGACCTCAGAATACATGATTTCGCCGGCTGTGTTTCCGACATACTTTATCAAAGAAAAAGCGAAAGCCTATGAGATGAATTGCCAGTTGGATATTCAGCTGTTTGGAGAGTGCATTGCACCGGAGCTTAAAATTACAGATCGCTATGTGGGCAGTGAACCGGTCTGCGATGTGACACATACCTATAACCAGTGCTTACGGGAGCAGCTGCCGTGCTATCAGATCCGCTTTCATGAAATTCCCAGAAAAACATATGGAGACCAGATCATCAGTGCATCTGAGGTCAGAAAAAAATATGCGGAAAATCAATTAAAAAGCGTCTGCGGAATGCTTCCGGAAAGTACCTGGCGCTATCTGGAAAGGAAAAAGAATGAAAACGGAAAATAAAGTTTCCTTAGAGCAGGTATTGTGGAGCCGAGAAAAAAGGGTGGCAACGCAGAAAGAGCTTCTTGAAAAATATCCGGGTACGTTAATCTGCTTTATGCTCAATATTCCGGGTCCGGAAAAGGTAAATAAACTTTTCGAAAAGGTCTTTTATGAAGGACTGGAAAAGATACAGAATAAGCTGGAAACGGAAAAAATTTCGACGGAAGTCCGGCTGGTACAAGAAAACATAACCGGATATGAGGGATATTTGGTTGTGAAAGCAGACGGCTGCCGGGTGAAAAAGCTTATGATTGCTTTGGAAGAGACGAAGATTGGGCTGTCTCTTATACACATCTGACGCTGCCGACGAACTCTAGGGTGTAGATC
>ENA-OWYT01000704-OWYT01000704.1-human-gut-metagenome-genome-assembly--contig:-NODE-704-length-11060-cov-7.689959_pt1 | contig 11060 bp, 10 predicted proteins | sample MGYA00249752_ERZ652090 | MGnify/ENA primary metagenome ERZ652090 (study PRJEB26925, sample SAMN05827105) | human gut metagenome | biome: ENVO:2100002; feature: ENVO:00000062; material: ENVO:00002003...
GAGATTAGCTGCAGTCTCGTGGGCTCGGAGATGTGTATAAGAGACAGCACATGCGTTCACAATCTGCTTATTTCTACTTCTCCACCAGCTTCAGGCAGTCTCCAAAATGTCTCTGCAGTGACTTTAAGTCCATGATCATCACATAAAATACTCTGCCATTGTGCACTGAATCCACTATCCTGCCATGGTCGAGCACTGAAATATATGTGCCGTCTGCTTTTCGCATATGAAAGAAAATATAATCATTTGAGTGTCCTCCGTTAATCTGCGACCATATGCTTTTTTGACAGCTTTCCTGTTCATCCGGGCGTATCAGATTGCAGAAGCTCTTACCTGTATATGCAAGCAGCTCGTCCATATTTTTACAGCCTGTAAGCCGAAGCAGCTCACTGTTTGCAAGCAGAATCTCATCATTTTCTTTAGCTGCTCTGTAAACAATAAAAGCTCCCGGCAAATTATCAATAATATCCTTCACGGCAAATCCAAGCTTTGCGCGACTCTTTACTTGCTCACCCTCACGATATGCCATGCAGCCGTTCTTCCCACGCATTTTCACCTCATAAAGTGCCTTGTCCGCACAATGCATAAGCTGTGAACGGTCATCAGCCAAAACAGGATACTCCGCAAAGCCCAGCGAAATGGTAAATGTATGCGCTTCACCTTTACAATAAAATTTCCTGGTTTCTTCTGTAAACTTCTTAAGAAAAGGCTTAACCTCCACAACCGTGCAATCCGGCATGAAAATGCTAAACTCATCGCCCCCGTTTCTGCCGAGTATGGCATCCTTTGAAAAATATTGCTTCATGCTCTCTGCAAGCTTCTGCAGTGCACCATCACCTGCCGCATGTCCATACATATCGTTGACCAGCTTGAAATCGTCAATATCAAGCATTGCCACAACACAATGCTTTTGCGGATTCTGTCTCATATATTGCTCAACCTGCTCATCAAAGCCGTGCCTGTTGTAGATACCGGTCAGTGCATCAGTCACAGCAAGTCTCTTGAAATTCTTTCTGTTCTCATTGATTGAAATCAACGCTGCTGTAAGCCCTGTCAAAAGCAGGACTATAATTACACCTCCAATAAATATGTATATCAGGTAGTTATTATTGTAAAACCCACTCTTGGGTAAAATCTCAAGCCTCCACTTGTCTTCATATACGTCAAAGTCATATATCACCGGATCGTTCAACTCTTCCTTTGAACCGTAAACCCACTCATACGTATCATCCCACGGCGAAGCACACTTCTGCAGACTGTACTTATATCCAAAATTGGAAAGAGCCTCTACAGATTCAGAAAAAATTTCCGGAACCTTCAGTATAACAATTGTGAAGCCCCAAAAGCTCTTCTGCCCATTTTTATTCTCCAAATAAACCGGATTGCGCACTACTATACCATATCCGCCCTGCTTCAGCTTCAATGGTCCCTGCATAATTACAGTGTCATTATCCCTCGCATAGCGCGAAATCTCTCCCCTGTCACTATCATTTATCAGATCAATCTTACTGGATTCATTCCCCTCCTCTGGATATATTTCAGTCACAACTCCATTCGGTGCTATCTGTATACTCTGAATCGAATCGTCCATCATATTTGCTGCAATATCATAAAACTTATTTATATTTCCATCACCACTTATGACAACCTGCTTTAAGGTATCGGTAACTCCTATTCCCTCCATAAGCTCGCCATATATACGCTCCGTATATGTCATCGCATTGAGCTTTGCATTTGTCCTGTTCTGCTGTTTCTGACTCTCGCCGACTACATATATAGCGCCGATTAACGCACACATACCCAATATAAATACCACTGCCGGAACAATGAATCTCTTTTTTAGCTTTTTCATTTGTATCACTTTCTAAAATCAATGTCTATCTGTTCTATATGACTTTAATATTATAGCTCTACGATAAGAAAATGTCTATAAATTTGCGGACGGACATTTTGATGCACAGCCGGAAGGTTACTGTTCACAGGCAGGCATTTTCTAAACTGAAAATGCCGTATGATACAGTGGTGGCAGCAGATTTTGTCGATTTGGAATGCGAAGCATCGGCAAAATCCGTTACTGGAACGAGGTACGAGTGAACAGTAACCCGGAAGTAGAGTGGAACAATGATTGTTGGTATTGATGTTGGCAGTGAAAAGCATTATTTCAGAGCTTTTAACTGGAGAGGCATTGAGCTTACCAGAAAGCCTGTAGCGTTTTCAAACTCTATGGAGGGATTCAATAGCTTTTACAATACGATTGTGGAGCTGATGCAGAAAAGTGAACTTGAAGAGGCACTGGTAGGAATTGAACCAACCGGTCATTACTGGTTTGATCTTGGGCAGTTCATGGGCGAAAAGAGTATAAAGTTTGTGATGGTAAATCCGCACCATGTGCATAAGACCAAAGAGTTAGATGACAACAGTCCATCTAAAAATGACAGAAAAGAACCGCGTGTTATTGCAGGGCTTGTAAGGGATCCAGGAATTGTATTAGGCAGATTACAGAATGATGGGATCGTGATATAAGGATAAGGGGAAAAGGGATTGGACAGGCAGGTTTATGTATCAGATAATGAATTTATCATTTGCCCGATTGCGGATGAAGATCGTGATAATTATGTAGAATTGCATCGTCAGATAAATGGTGAATATACATTGTTTTTAAATGAGCATTGCAAAGATATGATGTGGGAACAGGTTTTAGAGGGAGAGGATAAAGTATTTTATGTATTTGAAATAAATGGCGACTATTGTGGAAGTCTGGAATTGCTGAATCCGGACTCTGATACACCTGAAATAGGAATAGATCTTTTAGAGAATAAGAGAAATAAGGGAATAGCGCCGAAAGTGGTAAAATTATTGGCAAAAAGATGCTATAAGGACAGGAAAGTAGATTATTTTCTGATTAGAATTTCATCCCAAAATCAACACAGTAACTGGTACTGTTAAAGGGAGATGTGCGTTTCCATGATGTCGTATTCGGCTATGTGTCGGAGAAAACGGTGCTGAATGGAATATCATTGTTTGCAAAACCGGGACAGAAGATCGCTTTTGTCGGATCAACGGGTGCCGGAAAGACAACGATCGTAAACCTCATCAACCGGTTTTATGATATTCAGGCGGGACAGATCACATATGATGGGATCGACGTCAAAGATATTCGGAAAGATGACCTGCGGCGTTCCCTTGCCATGGTCATACAGGATACACATTTGTTTACCGGGACGATCGCAGACAATATCCGTTACGGGAAACTGGATGCGACGGATGAGGAAATCCGGGAGGCGGCAAAGATCGCCAATGCGGATTCCTTTATCAGCCGTCTGCCGCAGGGGTATGACACGATGCTTTACGGAGATGGGAGCAACTTATCTCAGGGACAGCAGCAGCTCATCGCGATCGCAAGAGCGGCGATCGCAAAACCTCCGGTACTGATCTTAGACGAGGCGACAAGTTCGATCGACACAAGGACGGAGCGTTTGATCGAAAAAGGCATGGATGCCATTATGGAGGGAAGAACCGTATTTGTCATTGCACACAGGCTCTCAACCGTAAGAAATTCCAATGCGATCATGGTACTTGAAAAAGGTGAGATCATTGAGCGCGGCAGTCATGACGAGCTTTTAGAGCAGAAAGGCAGATATTATCAGTTGTATACAGGACAGTTTGAATTGGAGTGATGCTAGGGTGAAAAATGAGATTTTTGATGTTGAAATGTTAAGAAGACGGTTTATCCGGCCGTATTTTATAGAGCTTGGACTTACGGTGGGACAGGGACAGCCGCACATTTTAAAGGAACTGAGGGAGCACGGTGCAATGAACCAGAAAGAATTGTCTGATGCCTGCCTGATCGAAGTTACGACGATGTCGCGGACGATCGACCGGTTAGAAAAGATGGGACTTGTAAAGCGGGAGAGCAATCCCGCCTGCCGCCGTTCATGGACGATTGCACTCACGGAAGAAGGATGTGAGATGGCGGATAAAGTTATTGAGATATTTGAGATGACAGATGGTATAATGAAAAGCGGAATGAGTGAAGATGAACTTGAGATACTGTCTGCAGGTCTTGAAAAAGTAAAGAGCAACCTCTGGACGGCAATCAGGAATAACGAGGAAAATACGAAATAAAATCAAATGTGCAATAGAAAATGCCGTATTTGACGAAAAGGAGAGAAATGCAATGGGTTATTTAATTTCAGAGACAACAAAAGAAGAACGCGAGAAGATCGTGGCGGAATCACTGGGAAACATTGATGCAGCCTGTGATGGCTGCATGTCCGGACTCGTGGAGATGTATCAGGATTATATCGACGGGAAGAAAGAACTGCGCGAGATCAATATGGAGTTCAATGCCCGCTATGTGAAAAGTGAGGATATGCCGGGAAGAGAAGGCTGTGGATATCAGGGAAGATAAGGAGAAAAATTAAATGAGTTTTGTAAAAGGAATCCATCATGTATGTTTGAAATGCAGCAGTGAAAAGGAGTATGAGGAGGTCATCCATTTTTACAGGGATGTACTGGGACTTTCCGTGGCACGCACATGGGCGGAAGGAATCATGTTTGAGATGGGAGCAGGGCTGATCGAGGTTTTTAATAATGCAGGGTCACCACTGTCACAGGGTACGATCCGCCATTTTGCGCTGGCGACCGATGATGTGGATGCATGTGTGAAAGCTGTGAGGGATGCCGGATATGAGGTATTTATTGAACCAAAAGATATTGAGATCCAGTCAAGTCCGGTATTCCTGGCAAGAATCGCATTTTGTAAGGGGCCGCTGGGGGAAGAGATCGAGTTTTTTCAGGAGAAATAAAAATAATAAAAAATGAAGGAAGAGTTGACACACTCATATTGTGGTATGTTAACTCTTTTTTTCTTGTAAAAAATCTTCGATGACAGAAACTGTCATTGCCTTTTGATATTCTTGATTTATGCTCCTATAGGTTCAGTGAAAGGGAGATGCACAAATATGGCAGAAGAACATCAGAAAATGAGAGAGCGGGGATCAGGAGATGTTGAAAATTAAAGTCAACTAAAATTTACGAAAAACCAGTTATCAAACCCACCAGGACATGGTATAATGGTAAAAATGTACTATTTATGTGCAGGAGCAAAAGGGGGAGCATAAGTTATGACCTTTGCGATTGAATGGCTGGCACTTCACATATTTGGTGTACTTGTGGCTTTTGCTTTATTGGTGATCGTTTTCCGGAAAGAAGATACAAACTATAAAGGGGAGCTTATCCTGACAATTGCCTGCTGTCTGGTGACGCTTGTGGCAAAAAGTATTTACATTGCCGGCGGTCAGAAAGAGACACTGATCGTGATCGGGAAGATGGAGTATCTTGGAAAATGTTTCGGCAATTACTGTGCCCTGATGTTTATAATGCGCTGGAGAAATATAAAAATTCCACAGTGGTTTATCCACACGCTTCTTGCCGTGAATGTGGGATTCTATATTTTGATTGCGACAGTTGATTATCATCATTTGTACTATAAAGATTACTGGCTGTCCCCGTCTAAGGCAATTTTAAGCGGATATACACTGGAAATATCCGCAGCACCAATGTATTATGTCTATATGGCATTTTTACTGGCAGAGATCGTGACCAGTATCAGTATTATCATTTCTTCGTATTGTTCACAGAGAAGTATGCCGAATAAAGGCAAAATTCATTTTCTTATGGTTGCGGCGATGCTGTCTCCAATGATCCTGCTGTCTCTGCGTCTGTTGGGAATCTTAAAAGGCGATGATCCCACGCCTCTTGGAATCCTTTTATCCTGTATATTCCTGAGTATTGCTGTTGTAAGATACGGTTTATTTGATCCTGTCAAAAACGCAAAAAATTATATTATTGATAATCTGAACGAAGCATTTGTGGTAACAGATGCGGATCATCATTTTCTTTTCTTAAACCCGATGGCTGAAAATTTTGTCACCGATATTAAAGAGAGTGGCAGCTATTGCGGGGATGGGGAAATTTACGAATTTCTGAAAGGCAGCCAGGGTTTTTTTGACTGGAATAACAGGCATTATCAGGTTGAGGAGACTGCACTGAAAACAGATGATTTCATACAGGGATATATGTTGACGGTTGTTGATATCACAAAGATCATGGAGCAGAACCGTCTGATGAAAGAACTTGTATTGCAGACAGAGGATGCAAACCGTGCAAAGACCAATTTTGTGTCGAATATGTCGCATGAGATCCGCACGCCGATGAATTCTATTGTCGGAATTACAGAGATTTTACTGCGTTCGCATCATTCTCCGAAGGAGCAGGAGTATCTGTTAAATATCCAGAGTTCCGGCCGGGTATTATTAACGATCATCAACGACGTACTGGACTGTTCAAAAATGGAATCCGGAAAAATGCAGCTGTTTGATGAGCCATATGATACATTTTCTCTGTTTCATGATCTGAAGATCAGTATGGAAAACAGGATAGCAAATTGTCCGCTGGAACTGATCTATGATATTGATCCGGATATTCCATGTACATTAAAAGGGGATATGGGACGCATCCGCCAGATCATTACCAATCTGGTAAACAATGCTATCAAGTATACAGAGAAAGGTTCCATACGTTTTACTGTACGTGTCAGACAGAAAAATGCAGACAAAGTCATGCTGTATTATGCGGTGGAGGATACCGGGATCGGAATCCGTAAAGAGGACCAGAAAATACTGTTTGATGCGTTTCAACGTGTGGAAATAGACAGAAACCGTTATGTGGAAGGAACCGGCCTGGGGTTGACAATTTCGCAGAATTTAGTCAATATGATGGGAGGAGTTATTGAAGTAGAAAGCGAATATGGAAAGGGAAGTAAGTTCTACTTTACGATAGAACAGACTATTGTTGATCCTACACCAATGTCTGCGGTGAATTATGAACAGCAGAAATCCGGTGTGATTGAAAAAGAGGCAGAGAGTCTGTTCATTGCACCGGGAGCACATATTCTGCTTGTTGATGATAATGACCTGAACCTTGTGGTGGCGAAAGATCTGTTAAAACCGCTTCAGATGCAGATCGATACTGCGGAAAACGGTATGCAGGCGGTCGATCTGGTACAGCAGAATCATTATGATTTAGTGCTGATGGATCATATGATGCCAGTCATGGATGGCATTGTGGCAACGAAAACGATCCGGGAACTGCCGGATGAGAAGTATAAAAAGCTACCGATCATTGCGCTCACTGCAAATGCAATGGTGGATGCCAGAAAAGAATTTTTGAATGCGGGGATGAATGGATTTGTTGCAAAGCCGATCGATTTCACACGGATCTGTAATCAGTTAAAGCTGTGGCTTCCAAAGGAACTTGTACAGGAAGTTCCCGGGGAAGAAGCAAAGCAGCTGCTTATGAATGATATTTCTGACAGTGAAATACAGCCGGAAAATCCGGAAACCGGATTTTCTTTTGAAGAGGGAGTAAAGCACTGTGGTTCGAAGGCAGCACTGATGAAAACGATCCGGATATTTTACCGTACGATCGACAGTAAGGCAAATAAGATCGAACAGTGCCTGAAAGAGGGTCTGATCAGTGATTATGTGATTGAAGTACATGCGTTAAAAAGTTCTGCACTTCTGATCGGTGCAGTACCGTTGTCGGAGGCAGCAAAGGAACTTGAGGATTATGGAAAACAGGGTAAGACAGAGGTGTTAGAGGAAAAAACACCGGATGTGCTTACCCTGTACCGTGATTTAAAAAATATATTGCGCCCCTATGCAGAGAAGGAAGAGGATGCAAAAAAAGAGTTTTCGGACGGGGAGTGGATCACTGCATTACAGCAGATACACCAGTGCATAGAACAGTTTGACCTTGATGGAGTGGATCAGATCATGGAACAACTTGAAGAATATCAGGTTCCGGAATGCATCATGGAATCCATGGATCAGCTACGTGTTTATGTGGCGGATGTATCGATGGAAGAGATTATGGAATTGACAGATACCATGACAGAGTTATTGCGGGATTAAAGGAGGTTTATTATGCTTGAGGACAAAAGGGAATTTCTTATTTTGATGGAAGAGCAGAGTTATCTGATGAAGTCATTTGAGAGTACATTTGAGAAGGAAAATGTGAAAGCAAAGGTTGTAAGTATTGCGATGGCGACTACACTTACCACAAAAGAGCAGCCACAGGGATATCTGATCTGTACAAGTGCTGAACTTTTGAAAAAGGCGGTTGGGGTTAAAGTGATCGTAGATCATGCAATCAAGCATAAAACACCTGTGTTTGTCATGGGAAATGTGGAAGAACTTGAGAAACTCTGGGAAACACTTCCAAAACAGATGTTTACCGATATTTTTATAAGACCGATCAATGTGGTTGAGATGGTGGAAAACATCAAAAGGCAGATGGATGAATATGATAAAATGAAAAAAAGAACCATTTTAGCGGTGGATGATTCAGGAGTGATCCTCCGGAATATTAAAACACTGCTGGAAGATAAATATCAGGTAATTCCTGTCAATTCCAGCGAGATGGCGATCAAATATCTTGCCTTAAATATACCGGATCTGATCCTGTTAGACTATGAAATGCCAATCGTGGATGGCAGACAGTTCATGCAGATGATTCGTGAAGATGCGGAATTTCAGAATATTCCGATTATTTTTCTTACCGGAAAAAATGATGCACAGACGGTTATGGACGTGATGTCGTTAAAGCCGAATGGTTACCTGTTAAAAAGCATGGATGCGAAGAAACTGCATGCTGCGATCGATGATTTCTTTAAAAAGCAGGCAAAATAAAGGCTGTCCAATCAACAATGAAGTGTACAGAATATGGAAATGCATGATACCCCTTAAGCAGCCAGGGCAAATAATCCCAAACTGTTTAGGGGTTTTTATGTATAGAAAGCGATAAAAAACTAAGAAAAGTTTAATCTTCACAAAATTGACAAATCTGTATGTAATGATAGAATAACTTTGTTGAAAAAGAGACGATAAAAGATGGAAATATGAGGAAATCATGAAGATAAAGTTATATTTTGAAAAAGAGAATCTGATCCGGCTTGCCGTAGCAGTGGTATTTGCAGCAGTGCTGTTTGCAGTGATAAGGTTTCCGGTATGGGTACTGTTCGGGTTTGGGGTACTTTATTTTGGAATTAAAAGTTTAAAGATTGAATTAAATGAAAAAATGTCATGGCTGTGGAGTGCGATCATGCTTGGGACAGGCGGCATTTTTACAGCATATCATATCCAGTATCTGTTACTGGATGCAGAACTGAGAGCAAAAATATCCGACAATAAAATGTTTTTGAATGTATTGTGCTGTCTGGTAGTTTTTCTGGTCATTCAGATATTTACAAACAATACAGGACTGACATGTCTGATTTCGCATATTGTACTGTTGTCCCTTGCCGGGATCAACTATTTTGTGTATCTGTTTCGTGGAAATGAGTTTATTTTCAGTGATTTAAAATCTATCCAGACGGGACTTTCCGTAGCAGGGAATTATGAATTTGTTCTGGATGCAAGGGCGGGCTATGTCATACTTCTTTCCACGCTGTATATTGCATTTATCCGTAAATTACACGTATCCTTTAAGAAAAGGATTCCGATCTCGATCGTGTGCATTTCACTTGCCATATTGTGCTGTGTATACATTGGAAAACATACGCAGGGTGTTGTGACGGAGACCTGGGAACAGAAAGGAAGCTACAGAAACGGTTATATCTTAAACTTTGTGTTAAGTATCCGCGACTGCTTTATTGCGGAACCGGATGGGTATTCGAAAGAGGCAGTAAAGGAACTTGAGGATCAGTACAGCAAAGAGGCGGATACAAATACCGGAGAAACGGAGAAAAAGCCGACTATTATCGTGGTTATGAGTGAATCCTATGCGGACCTTAGTGTGGTGGGTAATTTTTCAACCAATATCGATCTGACACCGTTTTACGATTCACTGGAGAAAAATACGATCAAGGGGCATGCGCTCTCATCAGTATTTGGCGCCAAAACACCAAACTCCGAGTGGGAATTTTTGACGGGAAATTCCATGGCATTTCTGCCGAGCGGTTCGGTTGTCTATCAGCAGTATATCACGGATACACCGACTTCTCTGGTGTCAAATCTGAAAAATATCGGTTACACCTGTGTGGCAATGCATCCTTATTATGATACCGGATGGAGCCGCAATATCGTATATCCGAATATGGGATTTGATGAAACACATTTTATCGATGATTTTGACCAGACGAAGATATTGCGTGATTATATTACAGATCAGGAACTGTATGAGAAGATCGTCGACCGTTATGAGAGTAAAAAATCCAACGAGGATTTATTTATTATGAGTATTTCCATGCAGAATCATGGCGGTTATACGGAGAAATATGACAATTTTGATGAAAAAGCGCGTATGCTTGGCATCAATTATCCGGACGTGAACCAGTACCTGTCATTGATCCACGAGAGTGATTCGGCATTAGAGTATCTGATCTCCTATTTTGAAAAAGTGGATGATCCGGTTGAGATCGTCTTTTTCGGGGATCATCAGCCGAGTTTATCATCCAGTTTTTATCCGTATCTGAATGGAAAAGGATTGGGCGGACTGACGCTGTCTGAACTTGAGAATCTTTACACTGTACCGTTTTTTATCTGGACGAATTATGACAGTGACCAAGAAAGTGTGGAATTGACGAGCCTTAATTATCTGTCAACATTGGCATTGGAGCGTGCGGGCATTGCACTTCCGGCATACAATCAGTTTTTAGCCGACATGATGGAAGAAATTCCGGCAATCAATTCGAGAGGATTTTATTCCAAATCGCTGGGCAGATTTTTTCATGTAGAAGATGCGGCCGGCGAGGATGCAAAATGGCTGAAAAATTATGAGATACTGCAGTATAATAATATGTTTGATAAGCGGAATAAGAGCGAGTTATTTTTCCCTTATTTAAAACAATAGAATGTTCGTGGGTGTGCAATCTGCTGCATAGATAATGTTGGGAGCAAATAGTAATGAAAACACGATTGATTTAAGGAGGAAAACGATAAGAGTTATGGCTGTCTCTTATACACATCTCCGAGCCCACGAGACTGCAGCTAATCTCG
>ENA-OWYT01000709-OWYT01000709.1-human-gut-metagenome-genome-assembly--contig:-NODE-709-length-10992-cov-5.038767_pt1 | contig 10992 bp, 9 predicted proteins | sample MGYA00249752_ERZ652090 | MGnify/ENA primary metagenome ERZ652090 (study PRJEB26925, sample SAMN05827105) | human gut metagenome | biome: ENVO:2100002; feature: ENVO:00000062; material: ENVO:00002003...
CGAGATTAGCTGCAGTCTCGTGGGCTCGGAGATGTGTATAAGAGACAGCCATTGATCCGCTCCATCAGGATTTCCACGGCAAGGGAAGCTTTCTGCTCCACATTCTGGCTGATGGTAGTAAGCCTCGGCACGGAAAATTCCGCATAGCTGATGTTATCGTATCCCGCGATTCCAATCTCCTCCGGGATCTTCACTCCACGGCTGCTGAAAAAGCTGATCGCTTCCAGCGCATAAAGGTCTGACAGGAAAAACAGGGCAGTCTTCGGTTTTTTTCGCTGGATCAGCCACGCATAGCTTTCTTTTCGTTTGGCGTAGTTCATTCCAAGAGCGGTAAACTGCACCTTCTGCTTTTTCCCTGCAAATTCTTTCGCTGCACGCTGGGCACCCATGTAACGGAAATGATCCACACCATTGTCACGGCCTGCACAGACCTGGATATGCTCATAACCGCATTCCAGGAGATATTTTGTCATAAGGTAACCGCCGCTCTCGTCGTCCAGTCCAATATTCAGGACATGGTTTTCCTGACCTGCGTCAAGCTCGCCGTAGGCATCAATGGAAACGATAGGCTTGTTGATCAGCTGATAAATTTTTTCGCAGTTGCTTTTGCTGAATGAGATGGCAATGACGCCGTCCACATCCCAGCCCATAACCATCTGAAAGATCTTGTCCGTATCCTTTGCAGAATAGAGCATCAGATAATAGCCAAGTTCCTGCACGTATTTTTCAATAAAACCAATGATCTTTCCGTAAAAAGGATCTCCGATAACAGAATCCTTGAAGTCTTTATGATAATTGATCACAACTGCGATCAGCTGAGATTTCTCCTTATTGAGAACTCTCAGTCCCATTTTCTGGACATATCCCATTTCCCGGATAAGATTCTCGATCTTCTCAATGTTTGCAGGAGATACTTTTTTTGTTTTTCCATGTATGACGTTGGAAACAGTTGTTGTGCTTACACCTGCTCTCTGCGCGATTTCCTTAATGGTTGCCATTGTCTGTCCTCCAGAGATATTTCTGTGCGGAAGCCACTGCATTGGCTCCGTCTGAAACAGCAGTTACTACCTGGCGAAGTGCCTTGGTACGAATATCCCCCGCTGCAAAAACCCCAGGTGCGCTGGTAACACCATCTTCTCCTGCACAAATATATCCGTTTTCATCCAGCTTAAGCTGGTCTTTTACAAGTGCCGTGCTGGGAACAATGCCTACTGCGATAAAAACGCCGTCTGCTTTCAGTTCCCGTTCTTCCTCTGTTTTCACATTGCGGATCTTAAGACCTGTCACTTCTTCCTGGCCCAAAATCTCAAGTGGAACACTGTCCCACACCATTTCTATATTTTCGCAGGCAAAAACCTTCTCCTGAATGGCCTTATCCGCCCGAAGCGCATCACGGCGGTGGACAAGATATACTTTTTCGCAGAGGCCGGAAAGAAAAACCGCGTCCTCTGCTGCCACGTTTCCGCCGCCCACTACCACTGCAGTCCTGTCCTTATAAAAAGCTCCGTCACAGGTAGCACAATAGGAAACTCCAAGGCCGCCAAGGTCATCTTCTCCCGGAATATCCAGCTTCCGGTGCTCTGCTCCAAATGCAAGGATCAGCGTTTTTGCCTGGTATTCGTGTTTTTTTGTACGGATCGTCTTGACCTCCCCGGAAATATTTTCCAGGGAAAGAATCTTCTCGCGCTGCGGTTCCAGTCCCAGTTTCCGTGCATGCTCTCCGAACGCTTCCCCCAGATCCATACCTGAGATTCCCGGCATTCCCGGATAATTATCCACCTCATAGGTAGCTGTGATCTGGCCGCCCGGTGCAAAATTTTTATCGATCCATATAATATTTAATCTGGCCCTGGACGCATAGATCGCCGCTGTGATCCCTGCCGGACCTCCGCCTAAAATTGCAAGATCATAGATATCACTCATGTTATTTCTCCATAATTTATCGGCTTTTTTCTGTATTTCCGTTCACATAATATCATAGATTCCGTAATTTTCCAATATGATAGAACAAAGCATCCTGCTGAAAGGATCTCCTATGTCTTTTAAGATCCGGGGAAAAAAATCTCCTCTTTTTATCACTTTGCTGCTTGTCCTGACGCTGTTTGCAGGCCTCACTGCCGGCTATTTTTCCGCTCATGGGATCACGGAAAACGGAAAATTCGAAGCCTTTTTCAGAAAAGTTTTTCAAAATGAAGTCTCCGGCAGCACCCTCACTCTTCACTATACCCTGGCACATCCGGAAAAACAGGGCATCCCACGAAAAAAAGCCTCTCTTGGCACCGTCCCGACCGACATGAAAAATACATATCAGATCTGCAGCCAGTACGAAGAAAAGCTGAAATCCTTTCGCTACAGCCGCCTTTCCACAGAAAACCAGCTGACTCTGGATTCCATGCTCCTCTATTATCATACGGAAAAATCTCTGGGCGACAATTATCTTCTCCAGGAACCACTTGGGCCAAGTCTTGGTATCCAGGCCCAGCTTCCTGTACTTCTGGCAGAATACGCCTTTTATGAAAATCAGGATATTACCGATTATCTCAACCTTCTCACCACCATCCGGCCTTACTTTCAGAGTATCCTGAAATTTGAGAAAAAGAAATCCGAAGCTGGTTTCTTTATGAGCGACACTACTCTGGACCGGGTTCTGGCACAATGCAGCGCTTTTATCCAGAATCCGGACAACAATTATATGCTGGATATTTTTCAGAAAAAGCTCTCGGATTATGGAAAACTTTCCGTTTCAGAACAGAACGCTCTGATCCTGACCCACAAAAGTCTCATGAAAACAGAAGTCATTCCTGCCTATCAGGAACTTATGACCGGGCTGGAAGCTTTGCGTGGCACAGGGAAAAACAATCGTGGCCTGACTTATTTTAAGGGAGGAAAAGCCTACTATCTCTATCTTCTCCAGAGCCAGACCGGTTCTTACGTTCCTGTAAAACAAATGGAAAAACGTCTCTCCAGACAGCTTTCCAGCGAGATCGGCATCGCAGGAACCATGCTCCGCAAAAAACCGGAACTTCTGACTATACTCAACCAGGGAATCACTTTCAAAAAAATGAAACCCGCCCAGATGCTGAACGCCCTTCAGCAGAAGATCCAGGCAGATTTTCCAGCCCTTGCAGATGTCACTTTTGAACTCCGCACAGTCCACGATTCCATGAAAGATTACTTAAGTCCTGCCTTTTATCTCACACCACCCATGGATACCGGAACCCCTAACGTGATCTACATAAATCCGGCTGCCAGTTACCAGGAACTGGAGCTTTTTACCACACTGGCACACGAAGGATTTCCAGGACACCTTTACCAGACTGTCACCTTCCAACGCCAGAATCCCTCCGGAATCCGGAATCTCCTCTGCACCTCCGGTTTTGCGGAAGGATGGGCCACCTATGTTGAGCCCTTTGCCTACCAGTACGCGGCCGATTATATTCAGGATCCTTCTGCCACAGAACTTGCCAGGATCTCCTGGCTGAACCGCAGCATCAACTTATGTATGTACTCCCTTCTGGATATCGAGATCCACTACAACGGCTGGACCCAGGCCGAAGCAGCCAGCTTCCTGAAAGCCTTTGGAATCGAAGACAGCACCGTTGTCTCCGAGATCTACCAGTATATCCTGGAAACCCCCGGGAATTATCTGAAATACTACTGGGGCTACTTAAGTCTTCTGGACCTACGCACCTCCGAACAGAACCGCCTGGGCCAGGATTTTGACCTCAAAAAATTCCACAGCCAGGTGCTGAAAATCGGTGGTGTACAGTACCCAGTGCTGGAGAAGTATATTGACGCGGAATTTTAACCGAATCCCTGGGCCAAAATTATAACTTTTTACTCCAGCCCCGCAAAAAACAGCTCATAAAAATCATCCTCACCCTCAAGCATCGGAGAATTCTCCCCGCCACCATTGGTGCTCCGCTTCATAGCCGCATAAAACTCTTCCCCCGCCGCAATCAGATCCATCTCATAAACTGGAACCCCAAGCTCCCGGCACTTTTTACAGAAGGCAGCCAGCGGCTCCTTCTCCTTACGGGTAGCCAGCAAAATCTCCCGAAGCGCCGGGTCCCTGCGGGCCTTTTCCTTCAGATTATCAAGCATCTCCACAACTTCCATCCAACTTACTCTCCCTTCGCACAATCTCTAAACAGAACATCCAGTTCCGGAATCTCCCTCTTCAGAGAAACCAGCTTCCCATCCCTGGTAAAACAATGCTTCGAAGAAGCCACAGTACAGACCTCGCCCCTGGTCACATTAAAAAACTCATAATCCAGTTCCAGAACCGCACCACTATACTTCCTCACTGAAACCGAAATCTCCACCACATCATCAAAAAGCACCGGCTTCTTATAAGAAACCGAAACCCCCGCAACCGGAGAAACGATCCCCCGATTCTCCACCTCGCCATAACCAAAACCCATCTCCTTCATAAAATCGATCCGGGCCTCTTCCATCCATTTCACATAATTGGAATGATGGATAATCCCCATCTGATCCGTCTCATGATACTGCGCCTTACGCCTGTAAACACTCACAAAAACACTCCCTTCCATTTTTCCTACAGTATACACCACACCCCCACACCAGGCAACAACACCTCACCCTTCCCACTTCATTTCAAACCGACAGCGAAGCGCCTCGGCTCATCCCCTACCGTTAAACCACAAGGAAACTCAGCCTTTCCTCCACGCCGTCCAGCGCAGCGCTGACGGCTCATCCAACTCCCGAGAAACCACTCAACCTCACATTCTAAACCGAACTCCCACCCCGCCACTCTACCCTCACACTCTGAACCTCACTGCCCGGGCAGCCATCAGCACTTCCCGGCTTGAAACACCAGCTGACAAGGCGTGTGCTGTCTGGCGACGACTCTGCAGGAGGGGTGCTGATTCTTAGTCGGTGGAAATCTGCGTTGCTTCAAAAATTCTCGCTGTCTGAGCGAAGCGAGTTCGGGAATTTTTGAAGCGGTTTTAGCAGATTTTCAGCGGCTTAGAAGCCAGCCCCCGACGAAGCCCCGGCGCCGGACAGCACACGCCTTGCCAGCGTCCGTCCAACAAAACCACAAACCAGACAGCAACCCCAACACGGGCGTACGTTCCCTCCCACCACCCTCTTCCCACGAAAAAAAAAATCTGCTATAATACAACCACGCAAACCAATCACATTCAAAATCCAAAGAAAGACAAGGTAAACCATAAATGAAATTCTCACCCAACATCAAAATCCCCGACTCCCTCAAACGAGTCTTAAAAAGAGAATCCACCCCTACCCCTCTGCAAGAGCCCAGGCGTCCCATCAAACGCAACCCCAAGGACAACATCCCGTTAAACTTCCGCGAACGCAGCAACGCCCGCATAAGCCTTCTGGCATCCATCGTTGTCCTTGCCATCCTGGTACTTTTCTTCAATCAGCTGGACTACCGCCTTATCCGCAAACCAGCCATTGATGCCCAGAAAAAAGCAGCTGCAATAAAAGAAAAACAAGAAGCAGCTGCCACTACCGGAGAAATCACCACAGCCTCCGTCATCGCAGTCGGCGACAACCTCTACCACCAGAGCCTCATAGACGCAGGCGCATCCTCTGACGGCAACTGGAACTACGACAAAATCTACACCCACATTCAGGACGCCATCAAAGACGCAGACATCAAAATGATCGACCAGGAAACCGTCTTCACAACCGACCACGACAGCGTAAGCTCCTACCCCTCCTTCGCAACCCCGACCGAAGTAGGCGACGCCATCGTAAAGGCCGGATTCAACGTAGTAGAATCCGCCAACAACCACATTGATGACTTCGGCGAAGGCTTCCTCACCGACACACTGAACTTCTGGAAAACCAATTATCCAGATGTCACACTTCTCGGAATCCATGACTCCCAGGAAGATGCTGACACCGTAAAAATCCGCGAAGTAAACGGTATCAAAATCGCATTTCTGGATTACACCTACGGCACAAACGTAGGCGGAATCGAAGGAAAAGACTACATGATCGACATGATCCGCAAGGACAAGATCACAACCATGATCCAGAAAGCCAAACAGCAGGCTGACTGCATCATCTTCGTAGCACACTGGGGCACCGAAGACGAAACTATGCCTAACGAATACGAAAAACAATGGGCAGCCTATCTCATGGAACAGGGTGTAAACGTCATCATCGGCGGTCACCCACATGTACTTCAGCCATACGGCCGCCTTACCGATGATAATGGCAATGAAGCTGTCGTTTTCTACTCTCTGGGAAATTTCGTATCCACCCAGCAGAAACTGGAAGAGCTCCTTGGCGGAATGGCAAAATTCACTATCCAGAAAACGGTAAAAGATGGCAAAACTTCCATCGAGATCCTGACACCAACTGTAGAACCTCTGGTTATGCATTACAACAGCGATGCCGGAGAATTTGGGCCGTACATGCTTTCTGACTACACGGAGGAACTGGCATCTCAGAACGGTGTTCAGAAGTACATTGGTTCCGGTGTATTCACTCTCGACAACCTGAAAAAGAAATTCAATGAAATCATGTCCATGAATGTTACCCCATCCACAGGAACCAATCTTCTGGATGTAACCATTGATACTGATCTGAATATGATTGATGCATCCGGAAATATCGTAGAAGACACCGATTCTATCACAGCAGAAAAATATTATGCGGACAAAGGAATTGACATTAATTCCGAAAATTTCAACTCTGCAGACAATAATTCCGGCAGCACAGACGGATCCTCGGATGACACCTACGATGATGGCTCGGATTCTTATGATGACAGCAGCTATGACGATGGTTCCTACGATGATAGTTCTTACGACGATTCCTATGATGACTCCTACTATGACAGCGAAGAATAAGTTGTATTAATTCCAGATAAAAACACCGGAGATCGGAATGTCTCATCTTCCAATGACATTCCGATCCCCGGTATTTTTTATTTTCTGTTTTTTGTCAGAACTTCACCACCTGTTTCAGTCCCTGAATCACCAGCATACTTAATCCTGACAGTCCGTAAACGGTCAGAAGCTCTCCCATTTTAAGTGTCTGCACTACAAAAAAATCATGAAGCACCGGAACCGTAAGTACCACTGTAAGAAGTATAAATCCAGCCAGGAACGCTCCCTGCATAAAATGGTTATTAAAAAATTCTCCGGTAAAAATCACCGGTTTTTTCGCCTTACAGTTATATCCGTGAAGCAATCTTGACAGGCACAGCACCGCAAACGCCATAGTACCTGCCAGCACCTTATTTCCATCCCGATATCCAATCAAAAATCCAGCCAGCACCACAGCACCGATCACACCACCTTCCACTCCAATGCGGGTCAGGAAATCTTTTGTAAGAATGGATTCCTTTACGGGTCTGGGCTTTTCTCCCATCACATCATGATGGTAAGGTTCCAGCCCCAGCGCAATGGCCGGAAGGCTATCCGTAAGCAGATTGATAAACAGCAGATGCACCGGCGCAAAAGGAACCGGTAAGCTCATCAGAGAAGCCACAATCACTACCAGAATTGCCGCAAAATTTCCGGAAAGAAGAAACTGTATAGCTTTTTTGATATTTTCATAAATATTTCGTCCACTCTCCACTGCCTTGATGATCGTGGCAAAATTATCATCCGTCAGAACCATAGATGCCGCATCTTTTGCAACCTCTGTCCCCGAGATTGATCATTGCCGTTTCTGTGGGATCTCCGATCTCCTGCCCTTCCACATTGGTGGAATCGTTGCACAGGATACTGAACCTGAGCATCTGTCCCTGAAGGGGATCTTCCGGATCGATCTCATCTGCAGGGATATCACGTCCGTCCACATAGTAGTGTTCAATAGTCATACGGTTCTGCGTCAGTGTTCCCGTTTTGTCCGAACAGATCACCGATACGCTTCCAAGCCCTTCCACAGACTGGAGCTTCCGGATGATCGCACCTTCCTTTGCCATTTTTCTGGTACCAAAAGCCAGCACGATAGTCACAATGGAACTTAAAGCCTCCGGGATCGCCGCTACAGCCAGCGCCACTGCAAACAGGAATGCATCTGCCACATTTCCGCCTTTCAGTACCTGCAGGACAAAAAGTGCTCCACACAGCAGAAGGATCATCATGGAAAGCTTTTTGCCAAACTGATCCAGATTAACCTGAAGCGGCGTTTTTTTCTCCGAAGTATTCTTCAAAAGGCTGGCGATCTTTCCAACTTCCGTGTTCATTCCAATGTCTGTTACAAGAAAAACACCTCTTCCATAAGTTACGTAACTTCCGGAAAATACCATGTTTTTCTGATCCCCCAGGGCCAGTTTCCCTTCCAGCGGGTCACTGATCTTATCCACCCCGAGGCTTTCTCCGGTAAGTGCGCTCTCATCTGTTTTCAGGCTGGCACTCTCCAGCACACGTCCATCTGCCGGAATATAATCCCCCGCCTCCAGATGAACGATATCTCCTACTGTGATCTCCCGTCCCGGGATCTGCACCACTTTGCCGTTCCTTACCACTTTTGCCTCTGGTGCAGCCAGCTGTTTCAGGCTTTCCAGGGAATTCTCTGCCTTAATGGTCTGCACAGTTCCCAGAATGGCATTCATGGTAATCACAACCAGAATTACCGCCGCACTCTCTGTTTCCCCCAGGAACAGGGAAACCACCGCCGAAACAATCAGAATCAGCACCAGAAAATCTTTATACTGTTCCAGAAAAATCTGCAGACCATTTTTTTTCTTACCTTCCGCAAGTTCATTGAATCCGAATTTTTCCTGCCTTCTTTTTACTTCCTCATTCGTCAGAAAATCCTGTTCCCCATTCAGATCTCTGCGTACAGTTTCTACCGTTTCATTGTAATAAGCTTTCACAGATACCATTCCTCCTTTACAGATCCTCAGCAAAATCCCTGTTAACAGTATGGGCAGAATCGTAAAAAAAAGAGACTTTTATTGCACAAAAAACATGCAATAAAAGTCTCGCTGTTTCATCACGATACGGACAGGCATTCACCCATCGAGATTGACGACATCATGAACACTGACGTGCCAGTTACTCGCCTTTATATGGCTTACTATACTGTCCAAAAAGACATTTGTCAACCCGGAATATCAGTATGTAAATACGCCGACTCCATAAGCTTCCAGCGGATATGCAAAAGAAAATTCCCGGTTGTCGCAGTTCTTCTTCTCTGCCTTGAATGCCTTGCCTTTCGGAAGAAGTCCCTGCTCATTCATAATCAGTTTGTACTGTTTCTTCTTCGGTACACCTACACGGTAATCCGGACGTGCTACCGGCGTGAAGTTGCATACAACCAGAATGTTGTTACGTCTTGTGGGGGATTTTCTCACAAAACTGAAGATACTTCTGTCGCCATCGTTGGCATTGATCCACTCAAATGCAGAAGGATCATTGTCCGCACCATAAAGTGCCGGATATTTCCTGTAAATGTGAAGAAGATCACTGACATACTGCTGCAGTTTCTGATGATTCTCCTCTCCAAGAAGATACCAGTCAAGCTCTCTGGCCTCACTCCACTCCCGAAGCTGTCCAAAATCCTGTCCCATGAACAGAAGTTTCTTACCCGGATGTCCAAACATGAAGGTATAACCAGCTTTCAGGTTCTTGAATTTATCATCCAGTTCGCCTGGCATCTTTTCCAGCATGGAGCACTTCAGATGTACTACCTCATCATGGGAAAGAACCAGAACATACTTCTCACTGTATGCATAAGTCATGGAAAATGTCATCTTATTATGATTAAATTTACGGAAATACGGATCCAGCTTCATATATTCCAGGAAATCGTTCATCCAGCCCATATTCCATTTCAGGGAGAAACCAAGCCCGTCGTCTTCTGCCTTGCCGGTTACCATCGGCCATGCGGTAGATTCCTCTGCGATCATGACAGTTCCATGATTTCTTCCCAGAACAACGGTATTCAGATGCTTGAAGAATTCAATAGCCTCCAGATTCTTGTTTCCGCCGTATTTATTAGCAACCCACTCACCGTCTTTCTTACCGTAATCCAGGTAGAGCATGGATGCAACCGCGTCTACACGGAGACCGTCAACGTGGCATTCTTCTACCCAGTAAAGGGCATTGGCGATCAGGAAATTCTTTACTTCCGGACGTCCGTAATTGTAGATCTTGGTTCCCCAGTCCGGATGCTCGCCCTGTCTCGGATCTGCATGCTCGTATACTGCAGTTCCGTCAAAGTTGGCAAGTCCGTGTGCATCCTTCGGGAAGTGCGCCGGTACCCAGTCAAGAATGATACCGATCTTCTGACGGTGGAGATAATCAACCAGATATTTGAAATCCTGCGGTGTTCCGTAGCGGGAAGTCGGTGCATAATAGCCGGTTACCTGATAGCCCCAAGAGCCGTCAAAAGGATGCTCTGCGATACCCATAAGCTCCACATGGGTATATCCCATTTTTTTGACATACTGGGCAAGCTTCGGCGCCAGTTCTCTGTAAGAATAAAAACCATCCTCATCCTCTGCTGTCTGCGGATGCTTCATCCAGGAACCCGGATGTACCTCATAGATCGACATGGCGCTTGTATCCGGATCAAAGTTCTCACGATTTTTCATCCAGGTATCATCTTTCCATTTATAGTTGGTGATATCTGTAATACGAGAAGCTGTTCCGGGACGCATTTCAGCGGCATTGGCATATGGATCTGCCTTGTAAAGCTCCTCACCATGTGCACCTGTAATGTAAAATTTATACAGCTGTCCGATCTTCGCTCCCGGTACAAATGTCTCATAAACACCAATGGGTCCAACTTTTTTCATGGGATTCTTCTCTGTGTCCCATTCATTGAACTCACCTACAACAGAAACCGCCTGTGCATTAGGTGCCCACACTGCAAAATAAACCCCTTTTTTCCGGTTCTGCGTGTCCGGATGTGCTCCCAGCTTCCTGTAAATATCATAATTCGTGCCCTGACCGAACAGATACTGGTCAAGCTCCGTAAACTGTCTCTTATACACATCTGACGCTGCCGACGAACTCTAGGGTGTAGATC
>ENA-OWYT01000713-OWYT01000713.1-human-gut-metagenome-genome-assembly--contig:-NODE-713-length-10956-cov-6.418585_pt1 | contig 10956 bp, 10 predicted proteins | sample MGYA00249752_ERZ652090 | MGnify/ENA primary metagenome ERZ652090 (study PRJEB26925, sample SAMN05827105) | human gut metagenome | biome: ENVO:2100002; feature: ENVO:00000062; material: ENVO:00002003...
GATCTACACCCTAGAGTTCGTCGGCAGCGTCAGATGTGTATAAGAGACAGCAGTATCGAGGTAATCCCGATAATTGTCTATGTAGGCGTTCTGCACATCCACGGTGGGCTTTTTCAGCTCGATGAACAGCAGCGGAATGCCATTGACAAAGCCCACAATGTCTGTCCGGCGGCGGTACAGCTGCGAGTGGATCTTCATCTCTTTTACGGCGAGGAAATGATTGTTTTCCGGGTTTTTGAAGTCGATCACCGCCGCGCTTCGGATTTCGGTGCGGCTATCCGCCCGCTTGACCGTCACCGGGATGCCATCCCGCAGCAGAAAATACTTTTCCTCGTTGATCTGCATCAGGGATGCGGTGGAAACGTGTGCCGTGAATTTCTTCTGCACCTCGTCCAGCTGGTTCGGGGTGAGCCACGGGTTCAAGCGCAAAAGCGCCTGCCGAAAATACCGGGTCAGCAACACTTCCCCATAGCTGGTGCGGCCTAACGTCCCGTCCGGCCCCAGCTTTTCGGAGTTGTAAGCCAGTACCACCTCCCAGCCCAGAATATTTTGCAGCAGGTTGCCTGCGCTGTTCTGGACAAGGACATTTTCGGAGTATTCGCGGCTCATAGGATCACCTCATTTTATCCCACAATGTCAATAAACTTCTGACCGAATTTTGTAATGGAGTAAGGCACATCTAAATCATGATTTTTAGAAATATCATCGTTAAAACGCATTACGCCCTGTTCATATACAAATCCTGCCGATAACAATCTCAACCAGCTCGCACTATCCATCTGCATACAAATTAATGCCCCAGCATTAAAGTCATGGCTTTGCAAAATTTTCACGTCCTGTGGCAAAAGCGTTCTTAGTATCGCTGCGTACATCAAAAACTCTGTCCAGCCAATCCGTTGCTCCAAATATGCCATATACAGTTTTGCAAGCATCTTCGGCTTTTCATATTCAAGATAACTGTCCAGCACAACCAGAATATATTCAATTTCCTGTTTACTCTTCCGTGTATCACTATTCAGTTTTTCAAGCAGTTGCTTTCTTTTGCTTTCGTCTGTGCAGCCTCTATTCAGTTCTGCCACAAACAATGCAAGTTGTTTGATTTCATGTCTCTCTCGAATCGTGTGACCAATCCTATAAAGTCCAACTACAGTTGAAAGAATTGGAATATCTTTTAGTATTCCATCATCCATTACTGCATCAAGTCCGACTTCTGCTAAATCTCCCACAGTATCGCAAATATCACTTGAGAGCGAATTTTCAAGCGAGACCACTAATTCTTCTGTATTTTCTCCCATAAAATCACGCCCTTGTTTTTTTCTCCAAGATACCTTTTATTTTCCAAAGCTCGCCTTTAGTTCGGCCACTTTCTTTGTTCTTTCCACATTGTCCAACTCCAAAAATGCCAGCAGACATAATTGATATGTTTCATCATACCAGCTTTCCAGTTCGTCCTGCGACATCTTGGCAACCACTTTTTTATAGTTCTTGTCCCCTTCTGCGCAGTTGTTATGACGAATATTCATATTGTTAAACATAAAGAACACATTATTTGCCAACTCTTTATTTATCGCCGCTAGTTCTATACGCCTTGGTTCTAACTTGTCTGCCAATATACGAAGAGTTTCTCTTTTTCGCGCAATATCACCATTCATCGTATAGTGATTATATTCAAGTACCTTATAGGAAATTTCAGGTGCTACAATTTCTGATACAGAAATCGCTCCTCTGTCTTTAGGAACAAAGATTGATATTCCCTCTTGAATTGCTCTCGTATATCCAATCATTTCCATCACATTTTGTACCTGTTGCAGATAGAATTGGCTTTGTTGAGCATTTCCAAACACACACAACGGATTTCCAGGGGTTATCCAAATTGACAAATTAAATGTATACTCGCAAAAAGATAGCAAATAATTCAAATCAAAATCATGTGGGATTTTCTCAAAGTGATAGTTATATGTATCATCGAAATCCTCTAATGATAAACAAGTCCCTCTAAAAGGGACATTCAAAAAGTTGCCTTCACAAAAATCTTTCAGCGTGTAACAAATCCCCTGCATATCTGGAGCTTTTTGAATATAGAATAATTCATATAGCCGTTGATATTCACGTTTCAGATCAACATTCTTTTCCTGTAATACCTGCAAAAAATTTCGTCTTACCATATACTTACACCTCCACTTCCCCGCTCATCAATTTGGGCAGTAATCGATTTCTCATATCTACAAGGCTTTTTATCATTTCCGTCCTACAATATATTTCATCAAAAATATCATGGACATTTTTCTGATATTCTGCAAGCACCTCATCTTTAGGTAATATGATTTTCAATTCACGAAACACCGTTTTACTAATTTCCAGATATGTTGAACCGCCTGCCTTTTGTCGAATCTCCTCTACTCGGCTTTTCAAATTAAACAGCAGATACATTGCAAGTTTTCCCTTTTGGGAATGCACGAAATAAATCCTTGGTTTGTACACACTTCATATTTGCACATTCCAAAGAACCCAACACTCGCTCTACTTGTCATTAAGATAGTTTCTGCCGGCAACATCTTTGCAGAACTATTTTTTAACCCTTCTGGTGTTATCTTCTTTTCCGTGTCCAATAACGCCAGCGAGAAATTTCGCGTAATATCTGTGGGGGTCACCCACAAAATATCACCCTTTTCATAATAGCTTTGAATTTTGGTAGAAGGTGTACCTCCACCAACTGTATCGCATATATCTGCAATACTAGCCACTCGCCACCCCTCCGGCACACCATCCACAATTTTCGTGTTTTCATGCCCCGGGAAGTTCAAATCCACAAACCACTCTTTATAAAGCCGCTGGGCTGCTTCTTCCAGTAGTTTGATTTGCTTCTGGTTGTTTTCAATCAGGTCATCGTAGGCAGAAACAACTTCAACAATTTTATCCTGCACACCTCTCGGCGGGAGCGAAACCTTTATATTTTTGAGTGCTGATATTGTCAATGCCTTCTGTGATGATCCAATCGTAGTATTATAAAGGATTCCTGTTCCTTCAGAAGATTTTATCCAATAATATAAATATTTAGAATTCAAACCTTCTCTAAAATCTCTAAACCACGTTAAATTTCCATCTTTGAAATAAAAGCAATCCTTCTTTTTTATGATATAAGGAATTCCAATCGTTCCTACCGATGTTAAAAGCATATCTCCTATCTGCGGAACACCAAATTTTTCTTTTATTTCATTATACTTATCCACCGAAATATAAAGTGGATTTTCTATTACTTTTCCCTCATCACTTTCTATGATTTCTTTTGATCTATAAAACGGCACTCCATCATCAACATATTCCGAGTAAAAAATGCGCTTACTTGATGTTATTTCACAAACATTTCCCAGCTTCACCTTTTCCCACTTCATACCCCCATCTCCTCCAGATTCTTCGAGATGGTTTCCATCAGGCGGTTGGACTCTGCCTGCAATTCCAGCAGCTCCTTGTGGATTTTCTTCATCCGCTGGGCAAAATCCACGCCGTCGTCCTCCACAGGTGCAACGCCCACATAGGCACCGGGCGTCAGGGATGCGCCTTTCTCGTTGAGGATGGTGTCGCGGCTGGCCACCTTGCACAGACCGGGGATATCCTGATAAACGCCCTCGCCAAACTTTTCGGTGAGCCAGACGGCCTCCTTGGCAACGGTCAGCTTCTCGTTGAGGGCTTCCAGCGCCTTGTCGAACTTTTCCTGCGTAGCTTTGCGCTCTTTTCGGGGTGCTGCCTCCACAGCGGCTTTGGCTTCTTCCCGCTTGGCCTGCACGTTTTGTTCCAGTGCGGCCTGAATCTCTGCAAAGGGGCGGTTGTCTGCCAGCTCTGCGTGATACTCCGCCAAAAGCCCCTTGTACTTGTCCACCTCTCCACGATAGAGCCAGACAATGGCGTCGAGGTTCTTCAACTGCCAGTCGCTCCACTCGTTCTGGGTGCGGTCCACCACGGTATAATAGTTGCGGGCGTCGATGAACAATACTGTGTCCAGCAGATGCTCCGGCTTGCCCTTATCCAAAAACCACAGCGAACAGGGCAAACTTTTGGTGTAGAAGAAATTGTTGCCCACGCTCATCATCACGTCCACATGGCCGGTCTGGATGAGCTTTTCACGGATGTCCTTGTCTTTGCCCTGACTGTCGGTAGCCGAGGACGCCATCACAAAACCCGCACGGCCATGCTCGTTCAGGTAGGAGTAGAAATAGGACACCCACAGATAATTTGCGTTGCCGATTTCCTTGGCCTTGTTCACGCCGGGCAGGCCAAAGGGCAGCCGTCCGGCACTCTGCGCCGACTCCGACTTGACCTTATCCACGTTAAACGGTGGATTTGCCATCACATAGTCGCAGCAGCCGTTCAGGTTGTGGGCATCGTGATAGAAGGTATTGGCTTCATCGCCGGACTTGATCACGCCGGTCAGACCATGCACGGCCATATTCATCAGGCAGAGCTTTGCGTTGTACTCCACCTTTTCCTGTCCGTAGAAGGTCATGGTGTTGTTGGCGATCATGCCCGCATGGTTTACAAAGTCGCCGGTCTGCACAAACATACCGCCGCTGCCGCAAGCCGGGTCCAACAGAACGCCGTGGGCAGGCTCCAGCACATTGACGATCATCTTCACCAGCGATTTCGGCGTAAAGAACACGCCGTCATCCTGTGCCACATTCTTGGCAAACTTATTCAAAAAGTACTCGTAGATACGGCCGATCACATCGCCGCCCACATCGTCCAATGCATCATTGTTGAAGATTCGCAGCAGTTCCCCCAGCAGTTCATCCGAGAAGATGGTGTAGTCCTTCGGCAGAACGCCCTGCAGCTGCTCGCTCTGCTGCTCCACCAGTTCCATGGCGTTGTTCACCACTTCGCTCAGACTGTTCAGAGGATTGCCCTCGATGCCGGTCAGCCCCTGTTCCGGGATGTTGGCGGGCAAATTGACCAAGTAATTGTACTGCGCCTCTTTGGGCAGAAACAGTGCACTCTTCTCGGCAAAGTCGCTTTGCTCCACCGGCAGCACCCGACCGCCGCGCACGGGACGGTCTTTCAGGATCTCCTGCTCTACCAGTTTGAAGCGGCTGTACGCATACCGCAGAAAAATCAGTCCCAGTACCGGCATACAGTATTGGTTCGAGGTGAGTTTAGAGCCTGCACGCAGCAGATCTGCCGACTCCCACAGGTCAGCTTCCAGTTTTTTGACGTTCACATTATTTGCCACGAGGGGGTTCCTCCTGTTGTTTGGATTTTCATTTTCTATTGTATCACATTTTTCTGCAATGTTCATCTTTAATCATTGCTATTTTCTTTTTTGGCTGGAAAAAGTTGTTTACCAATGGCTGACAATGTGTTAGAGCCATAAACTTTCTCATTTGGAGACGCTAAGCCTGCATCCATCGGATGCAGTTCAAGGGTTTGGGTGTCCCCAACAAGTATTTTGCAAAGCAAAACAAGCAGATGTATATACATCTGCATTGCTTGCGGGTACTATGAAGCCTCTCAAGGTGCTTTCCAAATTTGAAAATCATTTTGCGATCAAGACCGTCCATTTTCAAGTTTCACTTGATGCGGGCGGTTATTTTTTTGCTCAGGAAGTTTTCGAGTTTGCAATCGCAGCAAGCAGGGCGAGCCAGTACCACCTCGCAATTTTTGAATTCGATTTTACAAATCCGACTTCAAAAGTACTTGTTGGACTTCGCCCAAACCCGATATTCAGCACAAGAATGCGCTGGTTCCGCACCTTAACAGTCGCTGAATAAGCATATTTTTTGAGAAAAATTCGTTTCAGAAAAATCAGCGTTGATTCATCCAATATCACATCAAACCGGACCTATTACTTCCGGTTTTGAAAGTAAAAAGCGGAAGTAATAGATCCTAAAAAATCGAGTGACTTTATGGTATGCTCTATCCAGAACATTTTCTAAGAAGCGGAAGCATTCCTTCCGGTTTTTCCTTGGGATTCTCCTAAAATCCACTGAAAACCGGAAGGAATGCTTCCTAAAAATTTCTGCTTCATTGTGATATGCTTTCTACAAGCCTTCATCGAACCTTGAGAACCAAATGACCGTCTGCATGGAATACCCGGCGAAGAGACCCTATGAGGACGAGCCGGAAAACGCCGCTGGAAAGGGGCAGGAAGTCCATGCAGGGAGAACGGCACCCAAAATTTGAAATCACGTTGATACGAAAAACTGGAACCAATAGTTCCAATTTAGCCTTGAAATTCACTTCGTATTTTTTAAAAACTGGAACTACCAGTTCCTAAAAATAAAATTGGCTATGTGATACACTAAGCCCACAGAAGCACATTCTTCATTGCTTTTTCGCAAGTTCCGACAAAGAATATCCGATTTTTAGTAGACATTCAAATCAACTTTCGTAAAAACCGGACGTAATATGTCCTAAAAAATCTCCCATGAATGTGTTAACCTAGTTTCAAATCTATCATTGAACCTTGAGAACCAAATGACCGTCTGCATGGTATACCCGGCGATGACCTCGCAAGAGCGAGCCGGAAAACGCCGCCAGAAGGGGGCAGGAAATCCATGCAGAGAGAACGACATAAGAAAACAAACTCGATTTCAGAAAGGATGATTTGCCTATGAAGAAAAACAAGTTTGAATTTATCATCGACTCCGAATTTCAATCGTAACCGCCCAGTGAAAGCACGTTCACAGAAAGACAAGAGGCACCCGACTCGGAATCGGGTGCCTCATTTTGTCATGCAAAGTTTTCCTGAATGAGCTTTCCCCAAGGCAGCATCTGATTGAGACGCTCCGGGTAGGTCTGGATCTCCATGTCAGGCAGAGGGTCTTTCCCAAATTTTGTGTAAAGTCCAGATAGCTATAAAACAAGAGCAATTTGAATATGAGGCGGCAGACGGCGAAACCAGCTGTCGCCTTAACAACAACATTCCCCCGCAGCAGGTGTTAATCCGGCATCCGCTCAGCGAAATAGATGGACAACTGCGCATGGATGCGGCTCTAGTCCTGCCGCCGACCTGTCCACTTTTTCGTAATATCCATCATCGCCAGATACAGCATTTTCAGCAGACTGTCGTCTGTCGGGAAAACGCTCTTGGATTTTGTGACCTTCCGCAGCTGCCGATTAAAGCCTTCGATCGTGTTCGTGGTATAGATCAGACGGCGGACTTCCTGAGGATATTTGAAGTAGGTGCTGAGGTTAGCCCAGTTTTCCCGCCACGACTTTGAGATCTTGGGATATTTATTGTCCCAGTTCTGCGCGAAGGTTTCCAAAGCGTCCAGAGCAGCCTGCTCGTCCACTGCTGCATACACGGCTTTCAGATCGGACATGAGAGCCTTCAGGTCTTTGTAAGAAACGTATTTGCTGGAATTCCGCAGCTGGTGAATCATGCAGTTCTGAATCTCCATTTCCGGGAACACTGCATGGATGGCTGTATCGAAACCAGTAAAATTGTCTGTACATGCGATAAAAACATCCTCTACGCCCCGATTCCTCAGACCATTCAGTACGGTCGCCCAGAACTTTGCGCTCTCATTCTCGCCGACCCACATGCCCAGAACATCTTTGCGGCCGTCCAGATCAAGGCCGATAGCAATGTATACTGCTTTCTTTACGATCTGCCCTTCGCTGCGGACATGGTAGTGGATCGCATCCAGAAAAACTACGGCATAGATCGATTCCAGAGGCCGCTGCTGCCATTCTTTCGCCACAGGCAGGATCTTATCCGTGATCCGGCTTATTACCGTAGTGTCAGACACAGACAGCCCGTAGATATCCTGAATATGCGCCTCAATGTCACCGGTCGTCATGCCTTTCGCATACATGGACAGTATCTTCTCTTCGATATCCTGACTGATGCTGGTCTGGTTCTTTTTCAGAAGCTGCGGTTCAAACTCCCCTTTCCGGTCACGGAGAACAGAAACCTCGACATCGCCGAAACTGGTCCGCAGATTTTTGCTGCTGTGGCCGTTCCGGCTGTTGTCCGTAGCTTTGTTCTTGTAGTCGTATTTGCTGTAGCCAAGATCCTCATCCAATTCGGCCTCCAGACCATTCTCCATGAATTCGGCAATGGTTTCCTTGAACAAGTTTTGGATGTCGTCCATGCTGTCGATATTTGCCATCTGCAGCAGTTCACGGATTTTTGCTCTACGGGCTTTTTCTTCCGGGCTTCGATTCTTTCGGGACACATCTTTTTCCTCCATCCTGATGCTTCTATTTTACACCTCTCCGGAGGTTTACACAATTATTGGGATGGTCTCGCTGAAAAGCATGTTGGATTGCATTTGGAATATCATCGAGCGTTCGTGCCTTGAATTTACGCAGGAAAGCCTTCACCTTCGACCAGAGTTTTTCAATGGGATTCAGATCGGGACTATGCGGTGGAAGATAAATGTATCGAACACGGGAACTGTCCAGTAACTCTTTCACTGCCTTTGCATGGTGCGATTTCATATTATCCATTACGAGGACAGAATTACCGTTCAGATGAGGAAGCAAATCAGTTTCCAGAAACTGCTTAAACCTCTCTACAGTCGTCCCACCTGAGAAAGTCTTATAGTATAATGTCCCGTTTAACTGGATAGATGACAGAATAGTCGTATTCTTCGGCTTGGAAAGCGGAGTAGAGTCAACGGCTCTGCTTCCACCAAGCGAATAGGCATACCGCCTTGTCATATCTATATTGCAACCACTTTTATCCAGAAATACAAGGTCACTTGCACTGAACCCAGATATAAGGCCGTTCCAGTCTTTTCTCTTCTGCGCCACATCAGGGACGCTCCTGTTCACTGGCATGAAAAGGCTTCTTCTTTCGGCGGTATCCTGCTTTCTGAAGAAAACGCCAGACTGTATCAATGCTGACAGGCAAATTCAACATTTCAATGATCTCCAGACAAGTGATATCCGACTGTTTCTCCAGAAGTGAAAGGATGTGCTGATGATCTGCATCTGACAATTTGGGCTTCTTTCCACGGAGATTCGTCTGAGTTTCGTAGCTTCCTGTTTCGTTCCGACGCTTCAGCAAACGATAGATCGAACAGGCGTTTACAGAAAAGCACTTTGCCAGTTCCTTTACGCTGATACCCCTTATCGTATCCTTCCAGAATCAATTTTCGAGCTTCGTTGTGCAACATAGCGCTCACCTTCTTTGCCTCTGTTATATCACTTTTTCTCGAAAATTAAAGTACACTCTGCTGTATTATTGAAAACTGCTATAAATGATTTCGGTTTGTCCAAATTCAATTTCTTATTTAATTTCAGTCTATACGATATTTTTAAAAACAAACTATCCGGCATCCACATTAGCAACCTATTATCGGCCATCATCTGAAATAAATGCTTTGGATCTTCCTTTAGTAATTCACAGGTATTTTTGTTCATAATATTTAGCATCTTTCTATTAAAATGAGTTTTCATCTACTACAAATTCTTATAGTGAATCGAGTACATCTTTCAATTGCGCTGAAAATGTTCGATAATCAAAACATTTATAAACACATCCTCTGGCCGCCTTAGACATATTTTTATATTCATCATAGGAAATAGAAATCGCCTTATGGACTGCTTCTGTTACCTGTTCAACCTTAGAGCCTTCAATAATAAAACTATTTTCTCCATCGCGCAAATATAATTCTGTATAGTCCCCAACACGGGAGGCAATCGGAACAATACCATACGCCATTGTTTCAGGCACTTTACTTGGAAAATTCGCCAAATTCATCTGACATATATCACGTGCCAATAACAGATAATGCATCTCCTTATACAATTTTTCCAATTCATCGTATTTCATCCATTTATGTATAATTACTATTTTTTCAAGACGATTCCATTCTTGCTTATTTACCACTGATCTAAGTTTTTCTTCACTAATACCACAAAGATGTAACTCAACTCGAGATAATTCTTGATCTGATAAATTCAGAAATGCGCAAATCATTGACTCCAAGTTATCCTTCATTTTTCCGTTTGCCGGAAGAATAAATTTGTATGGCAACTGCTCCTTAGATGTTTCATCACGCACCTCTGTCAAAGGTGGAATAATAAATGTGCTTGTACCCTTTGACTCATAAAAGTCTTTTATAAAAGTACTGATTGGAAATACCATGTCGCATCTAGGAATCAGATTCGAAATTGTGTACCAATATCGCTGATAATAATAATGACGAAATCTGCATTCAAAATCTTTCTCTTCGAATAATTCCAGTACACCCGTCGTCAACTTAAAGTGATATTTTTCCCGAAGCCTCAACAAGTGACTAAAAGTGTCCTTATTGGCTCCTGAAACATATACAATATCCTTATTACCAATATTTTCACGAACAAGGATTGCTTCCTTTTGTTCAATCATATCCCGTTTGGCTGAAATATGCCGAAGTATCTTATTTTCCCTTACAGTAAGTCCTAAAACTCTTATTCCCTGATATGTGTTATTGTGAAGCTCTAATTCTTCTGCAAATTCCGGATTTATTGGTGCTATAATTGTAGGATAGTAACCAGCTTCTTTCGTTGACATCGCCAGATACTGCAAATAGTTTGCTGTAGCTCCACCTCTCGGATAATAACCACTAGACAAAATAAACAACCTTTTTCGTTCTTGTTTCATTCGTTTCACCTCTATTGGCTTTCTCTAACTCTTTTCGCTGGATTGCCCGCCCAAATTTCACCTTCTGGGATTGACTTTGCTACTACAGATCCAGCACCGACAATGCTGTTCTTCCCAATTCGGACGCCTTTCAGGATAATGCTTCCTGCACCAATAAAAACGCCATCCTCTATATAAACCGGATCATGAATTGTTCTGCTTCCGTCTTTTTTTTCACCATACCGATAGCTGCTCTCCAATGGATGAAAATCCGTGTCATATATTCTGACGCCCGAACCAATGAGTACATTATTCCCTATTTCAACATGCTCCCAGCAGGTTATAGCAGAATTGGAACTGTCTCTTATACACATCTGACGCTGCCGACG
>ENA-OWYT01000727-OWYT01000727.1-human-gut-metagenome-genome-assembly--contig:-NODE-727-length-10817-cov-3.700427_pt1 | contig 10817 bp, 7 predicted proteins | sample MGYA00249752_ERZ652090 | MGnify/ENA primary metagenome ERZ652090 (study PRJEB26925, sample SAMN05827105) | human gut metagenome | biome: ENVO:2100002; feature: ENVO:00000062; material: ENVO:00002003...
TCGTCGGCAGCGTCAGATGTGTATAAGAGACAGCTTTTTCTCCTGCGCCTGATGTTTCTTAAACCAACTACGGAAACTCTCTCCGTCAGCTTCAGGAAGATCGCGTGCTTCCATCCAGTCGCTAATCGCGCCAAATTTGAGTGGTGTTTTGCCGCCATTGATAAACCAGCTTGCCGCATGAGCGCCGGCCATCATCCCGACTTTCCACAATCCTGGATGACTATTGGCATAAGCGAACATTTTTATCGCCCGTTGCTCTGCTTTTGCGGTGATCCCTTTTTCAGCCATCACCCGACGATGACGCAAAATCAGTTTTGACAGCGGAATACGCACCGGACACACGCTGTCACAAGCAGTGCATAAAGAGCAGGCGTAGGGTAAATCTTTAAAATCTTTATAGCCGCCAAGTAGCGGAGAAATCACCGCACCAATTGGCCCTGGATAAATAGAGCCATATCCATGACCGCCAATATGGCGATATGCCGGACAAGTATTCATACAAGCCCCGCAGCGAATACAGCGCAGCACATCCCGAAATTCAGAGGCCAGCACCTCAGAACGCCCGTTATCGACAATAACCAGATGAAACTCTTCAGGACCATCAACGTGCCCCGCTTCGCGCGGTCCTGTCAGCCAGGTGTTGTATCCCGTCAAACGTGCACCAACGGCACTGCGCGCCAGCATGGTGATCAATACATCTACCTCGGCAAACGTGGGGGCAATACGCTCCATTCCCATCACTGCAATATGCGTTTTAGGCAGCGTGGTACACATTCGCGCATTACCTTCATTGGTCACCAGGCATACCGAACCTGTCTCTGCCACCGCGAAATTACAGCCGGTAATACCTATTTCAGCACTGAGGAAATCTTCGCGGATTTTTTGCCGGATGAATAAGGTCATCGCTTCAGGCGTTTCCGGCCCCTCATAGCCCAGACGTTCGTGTAGCACTCGACGGATCTGATGGCGATCTTTATGAATTGCCGGGACCACAACATGAGATGGCGGATCTTGATCCAGCTGGAGAATGTATTCACCCAGATCGGTTTCAATCACCTGAATGCCAGCATCCTGCAACACATGATTGACACCAATCTCTTCGGTCACCATCGATTTAGATTTCACCACCTTCCGGGCATTTTTGCGTTGGGCAACCTGTAAAATGTAGCGAGTGGCGTCTTCTTTAGTTTTTGCAAAATAGACGTGACCGCCGTTTTGCGTCACTTTTTCTGAGAGCTGGTACAGATAAGCGTCGAGATTACTTAGAACATGATCACGTATCTGGGCGGCCCGATCGCGCCACTCCTCCCAGTGCCCCAATTCATCGACCATTTTTTGCCGATTTGCCCCAATACGCTGCTGCGCGTTTGCCACCGCTTTGCGCATGATCGGATCTTCAATTTGCTGACGGATGCGTGTCTTAAAATCTGTATTACTGGTTTTGATCGACATCTTTATATCCTCAGCGGCTCATCAACACTTCAGCAATATGCATCACTTTGACTTTCTGCCCTTCCCGTTGTAATCGCCCACTGATGTTCAGCAGGCAACTCACGTCAGCACCAATTAAATACTCAGGGCGGACTTCCATCAGGTGCACAACCTTTTCTTTCACCATCTCGCCGGATATTTCGGCCATTTTGACCGAGAACGTGCCGCCAAATCCGCAGCAGGTATCCTGTTCAGCAAAGGTCAACAGCTCCAGTCCACGCACATTTTTCAGCAGCGTAAGTGGCTCGTCCTTCACTCCCAGCTTACGGGCCAGGCTACAAGATGGGTGATACACAGCTCTCCCTTGCAAACTGGCACCTACATCGACTACCCCTAATTTATTAACAATAAAAGAGGTGAGATCCTGCATACGCGCGGCAACCTTTTCGGCACGTGATGCCCATTCAGGTTCATCCGCCAGATACGTCGGGTAACTTTTTACGGCATAGGTGCAAGAGCCAGCCGGTGAAATAATGGGATCGTCGTTATCCTCCAGTGCGGCGATCAGATTTTTCATCCCTGGAATCGCTTCTTTGATATAACCGCTATTGATCGCAGGCTGACCGCAGCATCCCTGTTTCTCCGGGAAATTTACGCGACAGCCGAGTTTTTCCAGTAGCAGCACGGAGTCTCGTGCCATTCTTGATTTCAGGGCGTCACCAATACAGGTGACAAAGAAATTGACATTCACAACTAATACTCCATTACTTCATGCCCATTTATGCCCGATGTTTCCCCCCCACCGGGGGATCAATCATCAATAAATATGGCGTTCTTTTTTAATTGGCTAGCAACATACCACCCCTCATTTGTATGACAAATGATAATCTTTCATCCAAACTTCAAATGCAATAACTAATTTTATTTCTTTCGGCATCGCTCACATTTTATGGGGAAATCGACGTTCATTTTTGGCATAAGAAATCCATTTAAAAAGGCTACATCCCTTATACCTATTCAGAGCTACTTATTCAGGGGTTATTGAGATATACACTGATGGTGTACAAAAAAATCACCGACAATAATCACGTATCAAGTAATAGTCGGGGTTTTATTTAATTGAAGCAATTTAGTTTGCATTTTTATTTAAAAACTGAGCTAGAGTCCATCAGAAAAAAATATATAAAGCCCAAACCACCGTTGGAAATAGAAATAGTTGAAAGGCTCACAACTCCCGGAATGCGGATTATCTTTGCCCTGATTTCTGGCGGTTTTATTCAGGGTGCAAGCTGTCTGACCCTTTCCCGATATTCTCCCGGAGTACAACCAAACTCGCGGACAAACGCCTTGTGAAAAGATGATTCACTGGCATAGCCTACTGACTCAGCGATCACCACAACAGGGAGCATTTCCCGGGAAAACATCTGGGCCGCTATTTGTAGACGCAACTTTGTTAATACAGCCAGCGGCGTGGTTCCGGAAACATCACGGAAAAGCTGGGCAAAACTTGCCCGGGACATGTGAGCGATGCTGGCCAGCGATTCGACGGTCCAGGCGTGTCCTGGCATTTCCAGCATTTGCTGTATTACCGCACCAAGACGTGGATGCAGAAGCAAACTGAGAATGTTTTTCTCAGTATTAACCTGTGCAATCCACTCACGCACCGCGAGGGTAAAGAATGTAGCGCAGATCTGGCTACACAGTGCATCCACTCCCGGCATCGCCGATCTGGATTCCTGTTGTAAAAACGGGATCGCCTCCCTCAGCCAGTTATATTCCACGCTGTGGTTAACCGGTGCTAAAAACAGCGTTTCCGGCAAAGACGTTAAAAAATAACGCGCCGAATGTTGCAACCGAAGAGTGCCGCAGACAATACAGGTCGATTCATTATCGACATGACTCAGGCGATGAGCTGAATTTTGTGGTAGCAGGACCACATTTCCCGGGCGTAATGTAAAAATCTCTCCCGTCGGCATTTCCAGCTTCGCCGCTCCTTGCGTTAACGCATGCCAACGAATAACCGATAATTCCCCGGCACCATGTGGAAGCTGCCAGTCACTTCCTAACACGCAATTCTTATCGATCGTTCCTTGTGGAGCGTTAAGCATCAACAAACGGCTAAGGGCATCCATATCAGACTCCTGAGTGGTTTTTGATTACAAACACCAACAATCTTAGTAAATAACTAATCTAATACCATCAAATGGTTAATCATGATTTTTGTTTTGTGATTCTGATTAAGAAAAAGAAAATACCAGACGATAAGACAAAATATCAAGCGTTGTGAAGAAATGGTATTTGCTCTTTTGCGTCTATAGTCATGATGTCAAATGAACGCGTTTCGACAGGAAATCATCATGAATAAATATCAGGCAGTGATTATTGGTTTTGGCAAGGCTGGAAAAACATTAGCCGTCACGCTGGCAAAAGCAGGTTGGCGAGTGGCTCTCATCGAACAATCAAATGCAATGTATGGCGGGACCTGTATTAATATCGGCTGCATCCCAACCAAAACATTGGTTCATGACGCACAGCAGCACACAGATTTTGTCCGTGCCATACAGCGTAAAAATGAAGTGGTTAATTTTTTACGTAATAAGAATTTTCATAATCTTGCGGATATGCCCAATATCGACGTGATCGACGGCCAGGCGGAGTTTATCAATAATCATAGCCTGCGTGTTCATCGGCCTGAGGCAAATCTGGAAATTCATGGCGAGAAAATTTTTATTAATACCGGTGCACAAACCGTGGTTCCGCCAATTCCTGGAATTACCACCACGCCAGGAGTATATGACAGCACCGGATTACTTAATCTAAAAGAATTGCCTGGGCATTTAGGTATTTTGGGCGGCGGATATATTGGCGTTGAGTTCGCCTCTATGTTCGCTAATTTTGGCAGCAAGGTAACCATTTTAGAAGCAGCTTCGCTGTTTTTGCCTCGGGAAGATCGGGATATTGCTGATAATATCGCGACGATTTTACGCGATCAGGGCGTCGATATTATCCTCAATGCCCATGTGGAGCGAATCAGTCACCATGAAAATCAAGTGCAAGTGCATAGCGAGCACGCCCAACTGGCGGTGGATGCACTGTTAATAGCTTCCGGTCGTCAACCGGCTACCGCTTCGTTACATCCAGAAAATGCCGGTATCGCAGTAAACGAGCGCGGGGCAATTGTCGTTGACAAGCAATTACATACCACCGCAGACAATATTTGGGCGATGGGAGATGTTACCGGCGGGCTGCAATTTACTTATATTTCACTGGATGATTACCGCATTGTGCGTGATGAGTTGCTGGGAGAAGGCAGACGTAGTACTGATGATCGGAAAAATGTGCCTTATTCCGTATTCATGACACCGCCACTGTCCAGGGTTGGTATGACAGAAGAACAGGCCAGAGAGAGTGGTGCTGATATTCAGGTGGTGACATTGCCTGTAGCTGCAATTCCGCGTGCCAGAGTGATGAATGATACTCGTGGGGTATTAAAAGCGATTGTTGATAATAAAACCCAACGTATATTAGGGGCATCACTGCTGTGTGTTGACTCCCACGAGATGATCAATATAGTGAAAATGGTGATGGATGCCGGGCTGCCTTATAGCATATTACGCGATCAGATATTTACTCATCCGTCGATGAGCGAATCACTCAATGATCTATTTTCATTAGTCAAATAAACTCAAAATCAGACGCCAGAACAAATATTCTGGCGTCTCAGAGAAAAGAATCTTATTAATTCCCTGTTACTCTATAACTTCTTAATCACTTCATTGATGGTATTTTATATGTTTAAAAAATCTGTTTTATTTGCAACACTATTATCTGGCGTTATGGCATTTTCCACCAATGCAGATGATAAAATAATTCTGAAACATATCAGCGTCTCGTCAGTATCAGCATCACCGACAGTTCTGGAGGATACCATTGCTGATATAGCCAGAAAATATAATGCTTCATCCTGGAAAGTCACATCGATGCGAATTGATAATAATTCAACCGCAACAGCAGTATTGTATAAATAAGGATGTTCACAATGGAAAAATACCTGCACCTGTTAAGTCGGGGAGATAAAATTGGCCTGACATTGATTCGTCTGAGTATTGCAATTGTTTTTATGTGGATTGGGTTATTAAAGTTTGTCCCTTACGAGGCAGACAGCATTACACCATTCGTCGCAAACAGTCCACTAATGTCGTTCTTTTATGAACACCCGGAAGACTATAAACAGTATCTGACTCACGAAGGCGAATACAAACCAGAAGCAAGGGCATGGCAAACGGCCAATAATACCTATGGTTTTTCCAACGGTCTTGGCGTCGTGGAGGTGATTATTGCTCTGCTGGTTTTGGCTAATCCTGTCAATCGCTGGTTAGGTTTATTGGGAGGACTGATGGCATTTACCACGCCGCTGGTAACACTCTCATTTTTAATCACCACCCCGGAGGCATGGGTACCCGCATTGGGTGACGCTCATCATGGTTTCCCTTATTTATCCGGTGCTGGTCGCCTGGTATTGAAAGATACTCTGATGCTGGCAGGTGCTGTCATGATAATGGCAGATTCGGCGCGGGAAATTCTTAAACAACGCAGTAATGAATCCAGTTCAACGTTAAAAACTGAATATTGATAATCCGAACACTGTCTGTTGTTCACTTTTTCAGGCGTCAGGCCCCCTTTCTGATGATGAAGCCTGACGCCATATTACCGGAGATATGACAGAGTGAAGATCAATATCACTCCCCTGTTAAAAGATTCTTGTCGTCTCAGGTAAAATATATGATTAATATCAATCATGTATTTTTACAGCAAGACAACCACGAACAAATTCAGGATTAAAATGTTTTACCGACTCCCCAACATAACCCAAATCAAGCGAACTAATTTGTGCCATTTCTTTCTCTGTCAGTGAGAAATCCCAGATAGCAAAATTTTCTTCGATACGCTGTTGATGTGTCGATTTCGGAATAACGACCACTCCCCGTTGAATATTCCAACGCAGAATGACTTGAGAAATCGATTTTTGATGGGCATCTGCAATACTCTGAAGCAGATTATTTTCAAAGGGTTTATGTCGTCCACCACCTAACGGAGCCCATGCTTCAGGCTGCACGTTATAATACTTCATGGTTGCCAGCGCCTCTGGTTGGGCAAAATAGGGATGCAACTCGACCTGGTTGACCATCGGTTTAACTCTTACCGTTTCACAAAAGTTCGCCAGAACATGAGGATAGAAATTGGAAACCCCAATTGCTTTTAATTTGCCCTCTTCATAGGCATCTTCGAGTGCACGCCACGCACTGAAATAATCGCGCATAGCCTGGTGCAATAAATAGAGGTCGAAGTACTCTAGTCCCGATTTTTTTAATGATGCTTCAATACCTGCTGCTGCCGTATCCTGATTCAACATATCCTGCACCCACAATTTAGACGTTATAAATAACTCATCTCGGGTACATAAACCTTCAGATATAGCTTCACGAACGGCTTCACCGACGGCATCTTCATTACCGTATACCGCTGCAGTGTCGATGAGTCGATAACCTGTGCGGATAGCGTTCAACACTGACTGTTTGCACACGTTTTTATCGGTAACCTGAAAAACACCAAATCCCATCATCGGCATTTTCAGATTGTTACTTAATACGGAAAATTCCACTGTCAGTCCCTCCATTAGGCATGAACAATGAGTCTACGTTAAAACGTAACCTCAAATTAGTACGTGGATTTTGATATCACTTATGCAAAAAATTCATTAATAATGCAGGACTGAAACCTCTCTATTTTCGGGGACAACGAAGCAGACGCTACCAGTGCTTTTGCCTTCGCCCTTGCTGTTTTTGATACACTTAGGGCCCAGGGCATAACGAAAATGTGCGATATGACGAAGAATCAATGGAGAATGTGATGATCAGGCAGAAGATTCTACAGCAGCTCCTGGAGTGGATTGAGTGCAATCTTGAGCACCCTATTTCAATCGAAGATATCGCACAGAAATCTGGCTACAGCAGACGCAACATCCAGCTTCTGTTCCGAAATTTCATGCATGTGCCTTTGGGAGAATACATTCGCAAACGAAGGCTTTGTCGTGCCGCCATTCTTGTCCGGCTCACCGCGAAATCTATGCTTGATATTGCACTCTCTTTGCATTTTGATTCACAGCAGTCATTCAGCCGCGAATTTAAAAAGTTATTCGGCTGCTCTCCCCGTGTATACCGCCACCGTGATTATTGGGATCTCGCAAATATCTTCCCTTCTTTTTTAATACGTCAACAGCAAAAGACCGAGTGTAGATTAGTCAACTTTCCTGAGACACCTATTTTTGGCAATTCATTTAAATATGATATTGAAGTGTCGAATAAATCACCGGATGAAGAAGTCAAACTGCGACGTCATCATTTAGCCAGATGTATGAATAATTTTAAGACGGATATCTATTTCGTCTCCACGTTTGAACCGTCAACAAAATCGGTCGATTTGCTCACGGTTGAAACTTTTGCCGGTACGGTATGCAAACAAACCGATTCAGAGATGCCGAAAGAGTGGACAATTAACCGAGGACTGTATGCCTCTTTCCGCTATGAAGGTGAGTGGGAGCACTACCCTGAATGGGCGCGAAACCTCTATCTGATGGAATTACCCGCCAGGGGGTTAGCCAGAGTGAACGGCAGTGATATTGAGCGGTTTTATTACAATGAAAATTTCGTCGAAATTGATAGCAATAACATTGTTTGCGAAATTTTTATCCCCGTTCGTCCGGTTTAGTTTTCGCTATATCTAAATGAATTTATAACGAGACTACTGTCAGGAAATTCAATAAATAATGGCGTTGAAGATGTCAACGCCATTATTGTTTATTAGAATGTTACTTTCATATTCTTAAAATTATTTCATCGCCTCCTCGTCCTTTGCCGTATCGGCATCCACCGCGGTAATGGTCACCGTCACTGGCTTCATTTCGTACCCGCCATAGGTCAGGGCGTTAAATGTGAACGTATAGACACCAGGCTTGCTGGTACTAAATTTACGCGTGATTTTTCCGCTCACGAAATGGTCATTTTTCGACGGCAGGAACTGATAATCCTTTTCCGTCACCCCTTCCGGCGTCTGAATGTCGACCCACATATTCCCGCCAACGGGGTTGTTTGCCGACATCAGTGTCACCTCCAGCTTCGCAGTCGATTTCCCATCCGCCACCAGAGATTGCATATCAGATGATGCGGTGAGTACCGCGTTTTTATCATCCGCAACGAATTTAGATTCGGCAGTTTTCGTTGATACCTGACCGTTGGTCTGACTCACTTGCGCCTTGAGTGTGTATGTCGCCGCAACAGTAGTGGTAGCGGTGAAAATAGCCTGCCCTTGCTCATTCGTTGTCGCAGTGCCATTCGGTTCCAGGTTTAACGAAGCCGGGCTGGCAGTCAGCGTCACTTCGCTATCTTTCACCAAATTGTTATTGGCATCAGTCACCGTAACTTTATACGTTTGTTTGGCTTTGCCGTCCGCCAGCGCATAGTTGCCCATCACCTCAATACCGGAGACGGTTGCGGTAGCCTTATCGGCTACAAACGTTATAGTCTGCGTATTCGAAGGCTGGCTATTCCCTGCCGATGCCGTGATCTCATACGTTCCGGCAGTCACTGAAACCACCTGCAACTCGGCTTTCCCCTCATCGTTGGCTTTCACCCAGACATTATCGCCTGTAAGCGGCTTGACACCCCGGGGCAGATTAAAGGTCACCAGGCTCCCTGGAACAGGGTTACCATTTTTATCCTCAACGTTCGCCGTCAGCGTAAAGGCATCTTTGCCGTTTGCCACTTTTTGAGCAGCGGTGTCTACCTGCAGGTTTGCCTGACCGGTGCTGGCATCCGCGTTGAATTTCACCGTGACCGTCTTCTGAGCATTATTCACTGAGGCCGTGATGCTGTGTTCCCCGGCAACCGTTGACATCAGCTCAATGTCGGCTTTACCTGCCGCATCGGTTGTTACCGTATTCCCCGTCTTGCTGGTCACACCTTTCGGCAGAGTCAGCGTCACATTTTGTCCCTGCAACGGGTTACCATAGGTGTCCACAACGGTCAGGGTTACCTGGTTAGTCGATTGTCCATTAGCCAGCTGGTTATCAACCTTCACCGTCATATCACGAATCTCAGCCTTAGATGCGTCACCAGCAACATTCAGCACCAGTGGCTGAGCAACGGCATTTTGGCCGTTCACTCGCGGCATCACAGACAACTGGCCCGCGGCAGATCCCAGCGTTAAGGTCGCCACGTAGACCCCATTACTTGTTTCTGTCCAGTCTCCTGTTGAAGGTCGCTCTGTCCCCGTGCTGGCGGCACCACTAAACTGCGGTGCATCTGGCTTCAGCCCGGTGACAAGGTTCCCGTACGCATCCTTCACGGTGAAGGTGAGTTTCGTCGTCGTTTTGACGGTCGGAGCCTTATTGTCAGCAACAAGCGTAGAGTTCGCTGATGACATCTCCCCCGCAATGACAGTCAACTGCGCGGCTTCGGTGGCTGCTGGCTGGCCGTTGAATAGCGGCATGACGAGAAGCTCACCCGTCTTTCCACCTGTTGTCAGCGTAGCGACATAGGAACCATCACCTTTTTCGGTCCAACCAGAAACAGTCGCCCCTTCAGACGCAGCACCCGTCAGGCTTGCCGACAGGGAAAGACCACTGATAGCGTTGCCATGTGCATCTTTTGCAATAAGCGTCACGGTTGTGCTTTCGCCTGCTTTTACGCGATCTGCGGCTACAGACACTGTCGACTGGCCTGAAGATAACGCATCAGCCACCACGGTTACTTTAGCCGCATTCGCTGCCGCATCCTGTCCATTTAGCTTCGGCATAACCTCTAATTCACCCGCCGTAGTGCCGAGAGAAATCTGCGCAGTCCAGGTCCCGTCGCCATTATCCGTCCAGCCTGATGCCGTAGAACCTACAGCAGCTGCGCCCGATAATGACGGTGCATCCGGATTGAGACCAGTTACAGGGTTGTCATTAGCATCTTTTGCCGTCCAGATTGCCGTAACTGTACCGCCAACCACCGGTTTATCAGGATTCAGTGTGATGGACGAATGTGCTGCATCAAGCGGCCCGGCAACAAACTTCAGCGTTTGTTGTAATGTGCCCAGCTGATACTGCTCGCTGAAAGCACGCACAACAACGTTTCCGGCACGGGTTGAAGAAACCGTGGCGCTGTAAACGCCTGGTTTTATTTCCGAAATGGCACCAACGGTTACACCATTAGTGTCTTGCGGAACAAATCGCAAGCGGCTGGCTTCTCCCGTCACCGGATTACCCTCGGAGTCCACCGCAGTCAACGTCAACGTATCTGTCTCTTATACACATCTCCGAGCCCACGAGACTGCAGCTAATCTCG
>ENA-OWYT01000730-OWYT01000730.1-human-gut-metagenome-genome-assembly--contig:-NODE-730-length-10793-cov-4.737288_pt1 | contig 10793 bp, 8 predicted proteins | sample MGYA00249752_ERZ652090 | MGnify/ENA primary metagenome ERZ652090 (study PRJEB26925, sample SAMN05827105) | human gut metagenome | biome: ENVO:2100002; feature: ENVO:00000062; material: ENVO:00002003...
GAGATTAGCTGCAGTCTCGTGGGCTCGGAGATGTGTATAAGAGACAGGTATGTATGTATGCGATAGGTTCCATGCCGGTCATTGTACGGCATGGAGGCGTGGGGCGTTGTGCGCAATTCTTCGCCGCGGTCCCCCGTCGTGCAACCAACGGTTGCTTGGAAGGGCGCCTGCCGCCGCGTATGATTAAGCCATCAACCAGCAGAAAGGAGCCGTTATGGCCTTTGCAGAAAAGCTCATTGCCATCCGTCGCGCCCATCACCTTACCCAAGAGCAGCTCGCCGCCAAGCTCTTCGTCACACGCCAAGCCGTCAGCCGTTGGGAACGCGGCGAGGTCACCCCGGGCATCGACATGATGAAGCTCATTGCCGCCGTAACCGGCGAGCCACTGTCCCACCTGCTCGAAATGCCCGAGCATTATTGCCAGAGCTGCGGCATGATACTCACGCCCGACGACTGCGGCACCGATGCCACAGGCGCCACGACCGACCATTACTGCAAGTGGTGCTACGACCACGGCAAGTACACCTACGACACCACCATGGAGGCAATGATCGAGGATTGTGCCCCGCGCCTGGCACAAAACACCGGTATGTCGCTCGACGAAGCCATCTCGCTCATGGGCGCCGTCCTGCCGCAACTGGAGCGCTGGCGCACCGTGCAGGAAAACGAGGAGCGCTACGGTGCCGAAGCGCGGGCGCGCTATGGCGATGAGGCTATTGATGCAGCAAATGAAGCGCTGCTGGACATGGACCCTCAGACATGGAACGACATGAAGGAACTTGAACGCGCTATTCTGGGCCAACTCTCGATTGCCATGGGCGATGGCGATGCGAATGGAAGCGAGGCTCACAAGCTTGTCGCGATGCATCGTCGCTGGATTGCTCTCAACTGGGGATGCGAGCCCCAAGACGAGGCGTACCTGGGCCTCGCCAATGGTTATCTTGCCGACCAGCGCTTTGTTGACTACTACGACAAGCCCTGCGGCACCGGAGCCACGGCGTTTCTGGTCCAAGCCATCGAGTCGTCGTTGACGCGCGCATAGACCGCGGCGGCTTTGGGTATTTCAATCAAAACCGCAACCGATTGGAGACCTATGACTACTGATCACGAGCTCGTGCTCTACGTTATGACCGGCTGCCCGTATTGCATAAAGGTCAAGCGCTTTTTAGCCGATAACGGCGTGACCATTCCCGAGCGCAATATCTCGACCGATACCGAAGCCGAGCAGACACTCATCGCCGCCGGCGGAAAGCGCCAGGTTCCCTGCCTATTCATCGACGGCAAGCCACTCTACGAGTCGAGCGACATCATCGCATGGGTACAGAAGAACCTGCTCTAGCATGCGCATCCCGTCCGCCCAAGGCCCCACCCCATACGGCCTAAACATGTACACCAGCATCCAAAGTCGACATTTTTCGACATCTTTGGATGCTGGTGTACAGCTTTTGCGGGTAGTCATGGACGCTCTTAACCGGCTAATTGTTTGAGGCGACCTTTGGATTATGGCTGTTTGATGCCTCTGGAAAGGGTTTCCGAGAGGGCTGTGGTCAAAAAAGGGCAAATATGAGTACTGCTACCTGTTTAGTAGCAGCGATTTTGATCACTTCAGGAACTATTCAACGTTCCATACGTCCGCAGACGACGCTATTTCTCCTCATATGTTCAATAAAAGTAGCTCCGAATGGGAACAAATCTCATCAGGAGCTACCATTTATAGCAAAATAAATGCAACTATAATGGCAACAGTACTCATATTTGCCCTTTTTTGACCACGACCCTCCAGAATAGCCGCTGAGGACGACACTAAATGACAAAATCCGGCACTTGGACGTTCTTATATGACTAGCCATTGAAGGACACCTAACGACTACTCCCATTCGCGACACACTGTGTCGCGAATTTAGCTGGTCCCATTATCGAAGACCAGTGAGAGCTCCTGCCCAGAATCTCGATAGCTTAATAAAGCGCTCCCCTCCGGAAGTTCAATGAGCATCCAAATTTCAGGCTGAAAAGCAAAGGAGCATCGAAGCCGTCAATGCTCATTTCCTATCGAACACGCGGGTCAAAACAAGCTAATTAGCCTGATAAACTGTTTGTATTTTTGTCTACAAAACTATATACAAAAAGAGTATCCGTTGACCTGTGCTCGACAATATGCCGATCGATAGGAGGCGCTATGGACGCTAAGCAGCTCGAAAAGATGATGGGATTTGCCCCTGGAGAGTTGGAGAAAACCGCGGAAGCCTACGAAAAAGATGAGTGGCCGAAAGGTCGCACCATCAAGTTGGGAAGGCCACCAATCTCTGATGAGCCGAGCGTCGTTTTATCAGCACGTGTGGGCGAATCGGTCCTTGAAGCCTTTGACGCAAAAGCAAAGCGCCATGGGCAAACACGCACGGAGCGACTCAGGGAGCTCATCACGCTCGATGCAATGATTGCCTAGACTCAACTCCCCGCCGACCCAAACATATACGCCAGCATCCAAAGTCGACATCTTTCGACATCTTTCGATGCTGGCGTACAGCTTTTATAGCTAGTCATTGGGGACACTCATTGGGGACGTTCATAAATGACTAGTCGTTAAAGAACGTCCCCGATGACTAACTAACCGTGGAAGCAGGCTATGGGTGCGAGTGGCTGCTCGCGAAAGACGCGCTCGACGGCGGCGCGGTATTCGTCGACTTTTTTGGTCTTACGTACGAGCTTGTGAACGGTAGCGGGGTCGGCGAAAGCGCACTTGGCGTAGAACCACCACTCCTTCATACGAAAGACCGCGTTGCCGCCAATCTCTTCTGCATAGACCGCAAACAGAGTGTCGTGGAAACGCTGCAGTTCGGTTGCCGTGGCAGCAGGACCGCCCTTAACCATGCGAGCCAGCGCGGGGTTCGCGAGCAGGCCACGCCCTAGCATTACATGGCGCGTGTCGGGATAGGCCTCCGCCAGCGCGTCCATATCCTCAAGATCGAAAATGTCGCCGTTATAGGCCACCGGAAACGGCGCACGCTCCAGCGTCTCGCCGTAAAACTCCTTGCGCGGCGAGCCCGTATAACGGTCCTTCTGTACGCGCGGGTGCACAATCAGCTCTGCCAACGGCATGCGGCAATACAGATCGAGCACACGTTCATACTCGTCATCGCGTTCCAACCCCAGCCTGGTCTTTACCGATACCGGCAACGGCGACCGCTCGCACACATCGCTTAAGAACGCCTCGAGCTCGTCGAGATTGCGCAAGAAACCCGAGCCCTTGCCCTTGGCGACAACCGTTCCCGAAGGGCAACCCAAGTTGAGATTGACCTCGCGGTAGCCCATGTCGGCGAGCACCTGTGCCGCCCACACAAACTCGTCCGCGTTCTTGGACATGAGCTGGGGCACTACGTTGAGCCCCTGGTTATTGGCAGGATCGATCTCCTTAAACGCCTTGCCGCCAAAGCGATTTCCCACCCGCGGCGGCGGCAAAAACGGCGTGTAATAGCAATCGAGCGCACCGAAGCACTCCGCATGCACGCGACGGAACACATGCCCGGTAATCCCCTCCATAGGGGCCAACGATAGAATCATCTACTCTTCTCTCATATCAACGAACGTGACAAAGGAACTGTCCCTTTGTCACATTATTCGGAGCGCAGGGCTTCGACGGGGTCCTTCTTGGATGCGCTGCGGGCAGGCAGCAGGCCGGCAACGACCGTCAACAGCACCGAAATCGCGATGAGCACCAGCGCATCCCGCACGGGCAGGCTCATCAGATTGGGTACCTGTTTGGCAGCAAGCGCCCAGGTATTAACCGGAAAACTCACGAGCACCACGACAATAATGGCAAAGACGCCGGCAATGAGGCCCTCGATAAAGGTCTCGGCATTGAATACGTTGGCCACGTTGCGCTTCGACGCGCCAATTGCGCGCAGAATGCCAATCTCCTTTTTGCGCTCCAGCACGCTGATGTACGTGATGATGCCGATCATGATGGAGCTCACCACCAGACTGATACTCACGAATGCGATAAGCACCAAGCTGATGGTGTTCACGATGTCGGTCACCGAGCCCATGATGATGCCCATGTAGTCGGTGTACGAAATTGCCCGATCATCGTGGCCAGCAGCTTTGACCTGCTTGTTGTACGCATCGATGTGATCGAGTACGCGCTCCTTGGCCTCAAAGTCGCGCGGGAAAATCTTAACCGAGATGGGGTCCGCCTCATCCGCATAGCCCAGCGTGGTCAGGTTGTTGTCGTAGGTGAGCTTCGACGCCTTGGCATAGCTCATCATGAGCGAACTCAGGTCCTCGGCGTCCATGTTGAAATGGATGGCACGAGCAAAGGCGCTCGCATCCACGTGCATGGCGCTCGCCAGGTTGGTAAAACTCGAAGACATCTGCGTCGCCATCTGGTCCATAAGCCCCGCTGCGCCCGCCTTGAGCTGGGACGATACCGTCGACGCTATCTGCTCGCTGAGTGCCTTCATCACCTGATCCATAGCCTGCTGCAGATACGGAGCCAGCTGCTTTTGCACATAGTCGGTCATCGCCTGTTGCAGACGCTCGGCCAGGGCATCGCCGCCGAGCACTTTGAGCTGGGCCAGGATTTGCTGGGCTGTGTCATCATGCTCAAGATACGTCGAAAATGCGGCAGAGAGCTTTGACGCCTCCTTAAGATCTTCGGGCGACAGCGCCTTAAACTGATCAGACTGCAAAAAGCCCTCAAACAGCTGGTTGGCTAGTGCTCCCACCTGCTGCATTTGCTCGGGCGTGAGTTCCAGACCGTCAAAGATACCCGAGAAATCTGGGGTTGGCGCTTTTGCCATGATGTCGCTGAAGTCGATATCCTTGCCAACGTCCGAAAGGTCAATGTCCAGACCGGACAGATCGACGTCCGAGAGATCAATGCCGCCGCCGGCAACACCCGAGAGTGCAGATGTATCGAACGAAAACGCACTCTTCAGCGCCGCCTCGTCCACACTGAACATGCTGCCCAGATCCACGCCCTGCTTGGCCTCGCCTTGCAGTTCGTCGAAGGTTTTGCCCGTAAAGACATCCGTCTCGGGGTGGGCGAGTTGCTCCCGCACAATCTGCGAATCGGCGGCGCGCTCCATAAGCTGGCGAGTCAGTGCATGCGTATAGGCAATGCCCGGAGACAATGCACTCGCATTGGCCGTCTCGTTAGGTCGCACCACGCCCACAATGTGCACGTCAATACCGTCGGCAACCTTGGCGGCCATAAAGTCGGCGTCGTCAGACATGTCGGTCCACATGCCGGTCTCTTCGTTTTTGCGATAGGCATCGGCCGGCGACAGCACCTTAAACGTCGTGGACAGCGCATCGTCGTAGGTAAAGTCGGCGCCGGTCTCGGGCGTCTCGACCTTGCCGTCGGCCGCCATGGCACTGTTAACCAGGTCGTTGAGCTCATCGATATCCAGCGAACCGATGCTGTAGAGCGTGTAGTCGCCCACCGTGCCACGGCTCGAAAGCACCATCACGGCTTCGTTAGCAGACGTAGGCCAATGACCGGCGACGACATCGTACTGGCTGTCGAGCAGGCTCTGGTCGTCAATCATCTCGTTAAAGACCGAGGTTCCCATGGATTCCATGCTCACCGTTGCCGCCGAGCTCGCGCCTCCGCTCATGGCCTCGGTCATGGCGTTGGGAACAAGCCGAACGGGTTTCTCGTCACCCTTACCCGCACGATAGACAACCGGCGATACACCGTAGCCGTACTGGATGGCGTTGACCTCTTTGTCGATACCGTCGCCGCCGTCGTCAAGCCATGCCTTAAAGCTCGTCATGTCGTTGGACTTAACGCTCGCAAACATATCCTTTACGGCCGTGATCACAGGAATCTTATCGGTTCCCTGAGCCTTGCCGCCGGCACTGTCGTCGGACGAATCCACGTTTTCAGACGAGCCATCATCCGTAGCCCCCTGCCCGCCCATCATGGACGACAGGTCGTAGTCCTGCTTGGAGATCGTAAGCGGGTAACTCGAGAGCGTATCCTCCTCGACTTTTTTGATGTAGCCGTTTACGCCATTGGACAGCGCCAGAATCGCCGCGATACCGATAATGCCAATCGACCCCGCAAAGGCCGTCATGGCCGTGCGGCCCTTTTTGGTCATGAGGTTTCGGGCAGAAAGCCCCAGCGCCGTCACAAAGCTCATCGAGGTTTTGCGCGTAGGCTTAGCCTCGCGACGCGTGGCCTTTGCTACATCAAAGGGATCGGAATCGTCGGTGATCTTACCGTCCGCCAGGTTGACGATGCGCGTAGCGTATTGGTACGCCAGCTCGGGATTGTGCGTGACCATAATAACCAGACGGTCGCGTGCAACATCCTTGAGCAAGTCCATGACCTGTACGGATGTCGTTGAATCCAAAGCGCCGGTCGGCTCGTCTGCCAGCACAATCTCGGGATCGTTGATCAGGGCGCGGGCGATGGCCACGCGCTGCATCTGTCCGCCCGATAGCTGGCTCGGGCGCTTGTTAACATGCTCGCCCAGGCCAACTTTCTCCAACGCCTCGCGCGCACGCTGGCGGCGCTCGGCATGTCCCACGCCCGTGAGCGTGAGCGCCAGCTCCACGTTTTCCAAAATAGTCTGATGCGGAATGAGGTTATAGCTCTGGAACACAAAGCCGATGCGGTTGTTGCGATAGGCATCCCAATCGCGATCGTGAAAGTCTTTGGTCGAAATACCGTCGATCAGCAGGTCGCCGGAATCGAAATGATCGAGCCCACCGATAACGTTGAGCATCGTGGTTTTACCCGACCCCGAAGGTCCCAGAATGGCCACGAACTCGTTATCGCGAAAAGACAGGCTTACGCTGTCGAGCGCCACCTGCGTAAACGACTGCGTAACGTACCTTTTGCAAATACCTTTGAGCTCCAGCATGGACGGCAACCTCTCCCACGCGGGCGCACTTGCCCGCTCTTCCCCGCCGTTCGTATTCGACGCGTTTGTCCTACTCTATCCCCATTTTTTGCCGGAGCCAGTGAGGAATGTAACGAACGGCGCCAAAAAACGAACGGGATGGCACCCAAAAGAAGAGGTCCCGAGCGGGACCTCTATATGGTGGAGCTTATCTTGAAAGGTAGCGGACTACTTCGCACAGCGGCGCACGATCCTCGCTATGCTTTACGCGTTTTTTACTGCTCGCTATTTGCAATCGCCTGGTCGATAAGTTTGTCGAGTACTGCGCGCTGCTCGGCGGAGCTGATGGCTCCCACGATTGGATCCCCTACGATGTTGCCATTCTGATCGATGACATACGTTGTCGGGAACGAGAACAAATTTGACGTAAACTTACCGGCCTCGCTATCCGACTTGAACCAGATGTTCTTATATGTCACGCCCTTCTTGCTCAGCACGTCCTTGGCATCTGCAATCTCGCCCTTGTTGCCATCGAGCGTAAAGGAATTGACGCCCACGACCTGGCCGCCCTTCTTGGCAAGCTCCTTATTCAGGTCCTCAAGGTCGCCCAGCTCGCCCACGCACGGCTTGCAAGTGGTGAACCAGAAGTTCATGACGGTGACCTTGTTCTTAGAGAACAGCTCGCCGCTGCTCACGTCGTTGCCGTCCAGGTCCTTGCCCGTAAAGCTGGGGAACTTCGTCGCCTCGCTCGAAGCATTGGCACCAGCCGTCATGCCAGCGGTCGAAGCGTCGACGCTCTCGCCCGCGCTCGGCGTGCTTCCACAGCCGGGGAACTCCTTCTCCAGGCTCTCGAGCTTGTCCTCGATCTCCTTGATTTGCTGTGCGCCGGCCTTGAGCGTCTTAAGCTCATCCGCCGTGAACTCATCCTTGGCGCCGTCGATAGTCTTGAGCAGAAAATCGCCGTAATTGCTGCCGTCCTCAATCATTGCCGAGTCTTTATTTGCCGCATTGAATACCTTTTCCCACAGCGCGTTATCACTCGAAAAGATCTCGTTCTCCTTCTGCATGAGCTTCGCATACAGCTCGGCGGCCTCGTCGGCATTGGTCGGCTTCTGCGCAGTGAGTTCTGCGATCTTAGAATCGGAGCCCGCAGATTCGCTCGCATTGCCACCAGGTGCCGAGCACGCCACAAGACACAAGGCCAGCACCGGCACCATAAACAGGGCCGCAATCTTAGAAAGCTTCATAGTCATTCCTCCGTTTTATCGAAGCTTGTTTACTTTTTATCGGCGGTCAAGGGAAGCTTTTCCGCCGACACATCCAGGCCATAGCGATAGCTGATGGCATCGACAGGACAGGCCCCGATGCACTTTCCGCACCGGATACATTCGGCATGATTGGGCGCGCGGACCACATCAACGTCCATCTGACAAACCTTTGAGCACTTGCCGCACGAGACACATTTGCATGCATCGACCCGGATCCCCAGTAGGGACACCTTATTCATGAGCGCATAGAATGCGCCGAGTGGACAAATCCATTTGCAGAAGGGGCGGTAGAACAAAACGCTCAGCACTACCACGGCAATGAGAACGGCAAGCTTCCAGGTAAAGAGATGTCCCAACGCAGATCGAATGCCGGCATTGGCGATGGCCAGCGGAATGGCGCCCTCGAGCACACCCTGTGGACAGATGTACTTACAAAAGAACGGGTCGCCCATGCCCACGTCGTTAACCACCAGCGCAGGCAACACTACCACGGCAAACAGCAGCACGAAGTATTTGATATACGTAAGCGCCTTGAGCTTTTTTGTCGAAAGCTTTTTGCCGGGAATCTTATGAAGCAGCTCCTGCAGCCAGCCAAACGGGCACAGAAAGCCGCATACAAAGCGTCCCAGCAGCACGCCGAGCAAAATGAGCGTACCGGTAACATAGTAAGAAAAGTTGAACTTGGATGAACCTACCACCGACTGGAACGACCCGATGGGGCACGCACCCGATGCCGCGGGGCACGAATAGCAATTAAGTCCAGGTACGCAGACTGTTTTTCCCGCGCCCTGATAGATGCCGCCTTTGGCAAAGTTTGGCAGGTGAATGTTGGTGACCAGCGTCGTCGCCGCCTGAATGAATCCGCGAAATCGGGCCAAAACATGCGACGCAGTGTTTTCTCTTTTATCCAATTCCGATACACTCCAAGCACAGCCTAATCGCTTTGGCCAGCACGGCATCCGCCTCGCCACGCATAACACCAAAGCACATCATGGCAATTCCGACGATCAACAAAGCGACCTGTACCACGGGCTTTACCGCTTTGAACAACCTGACCACTCCTTTCGTTACGCGACCATTGGACCATATCGACTATAAAATCCGTGTTAAGCGCGATTTGGAATGTGCAAGGAGACTGTTATGCGTATTTTGATCGTCGAAGACGAGCGAGCGCTGTGCGATGCAATCGCGCGCAGCTTGCGAAACTTGGCGTACAGCGTCGACTGCTGCCACGACGGACAGGAGGCGCTCGACCTGCTGGGCGTCGAAGTCTTTGACCTCGTGGTACTCGACCTCAACCTTCCCCGTATCGATGGCATGACCGTGCTCAGGGAACTTAGGAAAACCGACTGCGAGACCAAGGTACTGATTCTGTCCGCACGCGGCGAGGTCGCCGACAAGGTCGCCGGACTCGATGCCGGCGCCAACGATTACCTTACCAAGCCGTTTCATCTTGACGAGCTTGCGGCAAGGATCCGCAGCCTTACCCTCAGGCGCTTTGCACAAAGCGACATAGTATTAACCTGCGGAAAGCTCCGCTTTGACACCAAGGCGCGCATCGCTTCCGTGGACAGCGAGGCTTTATCTCTTACGCGCAAGGAAACGGGAATCTTGGAATACCTGATGCTTAATCAGGGGCGTCCGGTAAGTCAAGAGGAGCTTATCGAGCACGTTTGGGATAGCAGCGTGAACAGCTTTAGCAACGCAATCCGCGTTCACATCTCGTCACTCCGCAAAAAGCTACGCAGCGCTTTGGGATACGACCCGATTCGCAATCGGATTGGAGAGGGCTACGTTATGGAGGATAGCGAATGAAAAGGCTTTCGCTGCAATGGCGCATAACGATTATGACGGCACTGCTGACGTGTGCGGCATGCGTGCTGACGAACTGTCTGGTCGGCTATACGGGCATGCGCTACATGGATGCTATCGGCAGCGACATCTCGGCCCTTAGCGCAGCCGGCGTAGATGCACCTCAGGCGTTTGACCCAACGAAGGAGAGCCTCGATGACGAGGTCACGATCGTCGTAAACGACGCACAGGAGTCTTTTGGCACGACAGCCTGGTACATCACGGCTGGAGTCACACTCCTTGGCGGCGCGCTGGCATACTTTGTGAGCGGCCGTGCACTCAAACCGCTACGGGCTTTTGCGGCCCAGGTCGAGCGTGTGCAGCCTGACAACCTAAGCGAAATCAGGCTCAGTGAAGATGCGCCCATCGAGCTACAACGATGCAGCGCCTCTTTCAACGACATGATCGCCCGTCTTGGCGAAGGGTTCTCTGCACAGCGTCAGTTTACCGGCAACGCCGCACACGAGCTGCGCACCCCGCTCGCCCTTATGCAAGCACAGATTGAACTATTCATCTCCGAGCACCCCGGTTTGCAACCCGAAACAGCCGAGCTACTCGGCCTGCTACAAGAACAAACCGAGCGCATGTCTCGAATGGCCAAGGTATTGCTCGAGATGAGTGAGCTCCGCAGCGTTCCTTGCGAGGACGATGTGGAGCTTGGCCCCTTGTCCGAAGAGGTCCTCACCGACCTTGCGCCACTTGCCGAAAATAAGGGCATAGCCCTCAATTGTGCTGGAGACGCTCTAGTAATCGGGAGCGACACGCTCCTCTATCGGCTCTGTCTCTTATACACATCTCCGAGCCCACGAGACTGCAGCTAATCTCG
>ENA-OWYT01000738-OWYT01000738.1-human-gut-metagenome-genome-assembly--contig:-NODE-738-length-10657-cov-6.581117_pt1 | contig 10657 bp, 9 predicted proteins | sample MGYA00249752_ERZ652090 | MGnify/ENA primary metagenome ERZ652090 (study PRJEB26925, sample SAMN05827105) | human gut metagenome | biome: ENVO:2100002; feature: ENVO:00000062; material: ENVO:00002003...
ACGAATTCATAGCCATTGCAACTATATGTCGCCAAACGAATTCGAACGAGTGTATAAAAGAACGCACACTAAGGCGGAGCTTTTGGCAGATTAAAATGGGGAGAAATATCTCATTTTAACTTGTACTAAATCTTGACATAGGACCATGTAAATATCAGCAGCTATAATGTGAAACTGGAAAATGTGCATTTCTTTTATACCGGAGAGGAAAAGGACGAGGTGCTGCATGGAATTGACCTGAAGATGCCGGTAGGAAGTTTTACTGCATTGGTCGGACCGAGCGGGGGAGGTAAATCTACGGTAGCAAGGCTGATTTCAAGATTCTGGGATGTGACATCCGGCAGCATTACCATAGGTGGTGTAAATATTAAGGAAATGCCATTGTCGCAGCTTTCAGAAATGATCAGTTTTGTGACACAGGATAATTTCCTGTTCCGGTGTTCTATCATGGAAATATACGTCTCGGCAATCCGGCTGCATCGGATGAAGAGGTACGGGAAGCAGCATAAAGACAGTTTTCTGGCGCAGATATATCAACATAAGGCAAAACTTCTTTGATTTTTTTTACGATATGCTTTTGTTCCGCTTCTGGAGGAACTGGTATAAGTGCTCGATGTAGTTTAGGACAATAAGCGGGAATCCTCGGCAATTCAATTACCGAGATGAAAGCGCAGGATTGTGCATATCTGCACATTGAAATAATATAATAATCTCCCAATCCCTTGATATTAATGCCGTAACCGGTATATAATTAATCGAAAATATGTTCGGCTTTTGCTGCGCATTTTTACTCGTTATGTTATACTATATGTATGAAAGAAAATCTAATACATTACAGGACTTGTGTGTGTAATATTAATTACCATATGGTGTGGTCGGTGAAATACCGGCGGAAGGTATTAAACCCAGAAATTGAGGAATACCTAAAGGAACTGGTGCAGCAGATCGCTGAGGATAAAGGTTTTACTGTTCATTTATTTGAATGTGGTGAAGGTGATCATGTCCACTGTTTTGTATCAGCTCCACCAAAACTGTCCATAACAGCGATTGTCAAGTATCTGAAGGGGATCACCGGCAGAAAACTGTTCGAACGTTTTCCGGAAATAAGAGACCAGCTATGGAAGGGAGAGCTGTGGAACCATTCCTATTATGTGGAAACGATCGGATCTGTATCGGAGGAAAATATCCGCCGTTATATTGAGCATCAGAGCAAGTCGTATTAAACCAAGGTGGAGTGTAGATTTCTATCTGCATAGCTGTCCAAAGGGGGAAGAGGAATGCTGCTGTCACACAGAACATCTGTAAAGATCCGGCCGGAATATTCCAATATCATAGGGCATATGTGTTATGCAGCTTCCAAACTCTGGAATGTCTGCAACTACGAACGTCATCATTATAAAGAGCTGGGACTGGAAAAGTATCCTGACTGGTATTATCAGAAAAAAGCGCATAAAGGAGATCTGTGGTACAGACAGCTTCCGTCACAGACAGCGCAGGAGACCTGCAAGCAGCTGGACAAAGCATGGAGATCTTTCTATGTCCTGAAAAAGACCGGAGGGATCAAAGATCCAAATCCGCCCCGTTTTAAACAGGACAATATCCCGGTCACATACATGCAGATGGGGATCCGGCATGAGAAAGGTTCAGACCAGCTGCGTCTGTCTCTGTCAAAGGATCTGAAAAGCTACATGGAAGAAACATATGGGATCCATGAAAAATTTCTATATCTTGAAAATAAGATTTTCAGGAACATGGATCATATAAAACAGCTGCGGATCTATCCACCGGAAAACGGAAAATGTGACCTTATTGTTATCTATGAGATTGAAGAGCCGGAACAGATTTCTCAGAATGGACATTATTTATCTATTGATCTGGGACTTCATAATCTGATGACCTGTTATGATTCTGGAAATGGCAGGGCTTTTATTCTGGGAAGAAAGTATCTTTCTCTGGAAAGATATTTTCATAAAGAAATCGCCAGAGTTCAGTCTGTATGGTATGCACAGCAATCGGAAAGAGGAATAAAATATCCAAAATCATCGAAACATATCCAGAGACTTTACAGGAAAAAGCAGAATGCAGTAAAGGATTATCTTCACAAAGTGACCAGATGGATTGCAGAATACTGCAGAAAAGAAGATATCCGCTGTGTGGTTGTGGGAGATATCCGAAATATCCGTAAAGAGAAGGATATGGGGCATAAGGTCAACCAGAAGTTTCACGGACTGCCATATAACAAGCTGTATATCATGCTGGGATATAAGCTGAAACTGTATGGGATCCAATTGATAAAACAGGAGGAAAGCTATACCAGCCAGTGCAGTCCGTTATCACCGGAAGTATCAAAAAGATATGCAGAAGCATCAAACCGAAAAGAACGGGGCATGTATATAACTGAAGGAGTAAGCTACAATGCAGATGCAGTAGGCGCATTTAATATCCTGCGGAAATATCTTTCCGTATCCGGAAAGCAGAAAGAACTGTCCGTAACCGGACTAAAAAATCCAGAAATAATAAAAGTAGCTGTATAGCCGAAAGGCAAGCAGTATTGGTGTCATGGACGCACCCTGAAAAAAGGCGGTATCCCGCCAGATTTCAGATGCTCTGGTAACTAAGTTGCCGAGTAGTTCACGACAGAGCGGATCAAGCTATATCCGTCTGGCTGTGTATGACATGCTTTTTTGAGCGGTTCAGGTGAAGCTGCCTGTATTCACACGCTCTGTATAAATTTTTCCACATAATATAAAGCTGCACCAATGGCAGGTGTATACTGTCCGTGGGTACCGACCAGAATCTGATCTTTATTCAGGGTAAAGGGTGCGCCTGTGTTGATGTGTTCCAGCAGATAAGTGATGTCTTCTTCCGTAAAATAAGGTGCCAGATATCCGCTGATGATGATCGGCGCATCGATGATCAGGTTCAGGTTTTTCATGGCAAAGGCCAGATGGTTCAGGTAATCTTCCCAGTGCTCAGCAAGCCGGGGAGATTTTTTTTTGCGGAGCAGCGGGAAAAATTCCTTCACAGGCATCCCGGCAGACTGTTCCAGAGCATTGGCAGAGCAGTAGGTCTCCAGACAGCCACGGTTTCCGCAGTAGCATAAAGGACCGTCCGGGTTCACGCACATATGCTCAAGTGTTCCGCTGTGCATGGAGCTTCCCTGATGGATCTGATGGTTGGTGATAATGGCACCGCCCAGGTTTCGGTTCAGAAGGAACACGACAGCACTGTCAAGCTCCGGGTGATTCCACAGCTCCAGAAAAGCGGCGGATTTGGAATCGTGTTCCAGATGGCAGGGGTAAGGAAGATGCCGGGAAAAATCCTCCAGCTTCATGCCGGTATTGTTCATGATGTTTCCATAGATCACAGTGGAATTATCCGGAGAAGTGATCCCCTGTGTGGCGATGGAAACGCCCAGAATCTTTTCTTCCGGATAGTGATTCTCTGCGATGAATTCCCGTATTTTATTGGTCAGCTGTCTGTAATACTCTTCTGTGTTGGAATAGGGAAGAGCAATGGTTTCTGTATAAAAAGCATTTCCATATAAGTCGATGGCTGTGATATGGAACATGTTTTTCAGGATCCCGATGCCAATGGAAATTCGAAAATCCGAGGCAATCTGGATGGCCTGGGCCTTTCTTCCTCCCGTGGAATCAAAATATCCGTTTCTGTCGATGAGTCCTTCTTTTTCCAGAAGGTTCAGGTTCTGGCTTACTGTGGAAAGTCCCATCTGCAGGTCCTGGACGATCTGCATTTTGGAAGCCTGTTTTGCTTTGTATATATACTGGTAAACCTTGGAGCGGTTTATTTTCTTTAAATTGATGGTGGTTAATCCTTTTTCACTCATGAGATTCTCCTGATAAAAGTAATTATAGATATGTTTAAGTCTTAAATGTATTTTAGTATAAATCTGCGGGAAATGCAATGCAGGAGCGCCTGAGTAAAAGTAAACAAAAATATAAGAGGAAAATTAGGTGTTTTGTCAATGGATTTTTTAAAAAAATAGTTTTATACTCTACTTACAGTTAAGACATAAGCATAAGTGAAAGACATAAATAATAACGAAATATAAGAAAACAGGGAGGTTCAAGATTATGAAATTAACAAGAAATGGAATCAAGGAACGTGAAGCATGGAAGAAAGCAGGCATCGATCTTCCGGGATACGATGTAGAGGCTGTGACTGAGAAAGCGAAAAAAGAGCCAGGCTGGGTACATTTCGGAATCGGAAATATCTTCCGTGTATTTATCGGCGGTATTGCAGATGGTCTTCTGGAAGAGGGAGTTCTTGACAGAGGTATCACATGTGTAGAGACTTTTGATTATGACGTAGTGGATAAAATTTACGCGCCATATGACAACCTTGGCTTAAATGTCATCCTTCACGGTGATGGAACCCGTGAGTACAAAGTTCTCGGGGCACTTGCAGAAGCAGTGAAAGCACAGTCTTCTGATGCTGAACAATGGAACCGCCTGAAAGAAATTTTTGCGGCTAAATCTCTGCAGCTGGTTTCTTTCACGATCACAGAGAAGGGCTATGCACTCCAGAAAGCAGACGGAACATGGTTCCCGTTTGTGGAAGCAGATATTAAAAACGGACCGGATAAGGCAACGGGAGCAATGGCAGTTCTTGTGGCTATGCTGAATGAGAGATATAAAGCAGGGAAATATCCGATCGCTCTGGTATCTATGGATAACTGCTCACAGAACGGCGCCAAGCTTCGTGAGTCCGTGCTGACTATGACAGAGGAATGGCATAAAGCAGGTTTTGTAGATGATGGATTTGTAGATTATGTAACGGATGAGAAGGTGGTTGCATTCCCGTGGACCATGATCGACAAGATCACACCTCGTCCAAGTGAGCAGATCGCAGCAGACCTTGAGAAGCTTGGCGTTGAAGATATGCAGCCGGTGATCACAGGAAAGAAAACATACATTGCACCATTTGTCAATGCTGAGAAGCCACAGTATCTTGTTATCGAGGACAGCTTCCCTAACGGACGCCCTGCTTTGGAAAAAGGCTTCGGCGTATATATGGCGGACAGAAATACCGTCAATCTCTCCGAGAGAATGAAAGTAACCGTTTGCCTGAATCCTGTACATTCCGCAACCGGCCCTCTTGGTGTGGTACTTGGCTATGATCTGTTTGCACATATGCTGAACACGAACGAAGATATGATGAAAATGGCCCGTATGGTTGCTTATGACGAGGGACTTCCGGTAGTTGCAGATCCTGGAATCCTTTCCCCGCAGGCATTTGTGGATGAGCTTTTCAATGACCGTTTCCCGAATGAGTATCTTGGAGATACAAACCTTCGTCTGGCTGTAGATGTGTCCCAGATGGTAGGTATCCGTTTCGGTGAGACTGTAAAAGCATATGTGAAGAAATTTGGAGATGCTTCCAGATTGACAGCAATCCCGCTGGGAATCGCAGGCTGGCTGAGATACATGCTGGCTGTAGATGACGAAGGAAACAAATTTGAGCTTGCACCGGACCCGATGAATGAGGAGATCACAGAGCAGCTTGGCGATATCGTGATCGGAAAACCGGAAACCTTCAAGGATCAGCTGAAGCCGATCCTTTCCAATGAGAGACTGTTCTTTACAGATCTTTACAAAGATGGTGTGGGTGAAAAGATCGAGGACATGTTCCGCGAGATGATCGCAGGACCTGGAGCTGTGAAGGCAACCATTCATAAATATGTAAAATAAAACCAGGGTTACGAAAATAGCTTATGTAGGTATTGAATAAAGAGAAATCCAGAGCTTGCACAGGTAGAACGCAGAATTGCAGAGTGATCGCATTTCTGAGCATGCAGTAAAGCGGGATGCGAACACCGGATTTATGAAAGGATGGGGTTTTGAAATGAATTTAAAAGATCAGATGAACGGAGTTCAGCACGTAGGTGTGCCGACCAATGACATTGAGACAACCATTAAATTTTATGAAGCACTGGGATTTGAGATTGCTTTTCAGACCGTAAACGAAGCTGCCAATGAGAAGGTTGCTTTTCTGAAACTGGGAAATCTTGTGATCGAGACTTACGAGAACAAAGCAGCAAAAATGGAATCCGGTGCCATCGATCATGTTGCCATTGATGTGAAGGATGTGGAGAAAGTCCACGAGCTGGTGACAGCAGCCGGACTGAATACTACCAATGATGAAGTCCATTTCCTGCCGTTCTGGGAGAATGGTGTGAAGTTTTTTACTATTGAGGGACCGAATAAGGAGAAAGTGGAGTTTAGCCAGTACCTATAAGAAGTAAATAAAATTGTGTTCATGAGTGTGAAACAGAGTACAATACAGAGGTTCGTTTTGTGTTGCATACAGCCTGTCAGATATAAGATGATCAAAGATCATCGTGTATCCGGCGGGCTGTTTTCTGTATTAGACAGAATTTGGGGCCGAGGGAAAATTTCTTGCATGAAATGGATAATGAGACTACAATGAGATGCAGATGTGCTATAGAAGATCGGGATCAGCAGTAGATGAGATGATTCCTGAAGAATAAAAACGGGAAATGGATTTCGGATATCTGTTTCTTGGTATGATGGAGAATTATGAAAATACATTACAGAGTCAAAAAGAATACAATAGAAATTATCCGTTGTTACGGAACAGACAGCCGGGTGGTGCTGCCGGAAGAGATCAATGGCCTTCCGGTAGTCAGTGCGGCGCCGTATGCGTTTTCCGCACACAAGGATGGAGAAGAAGATACAGAAACCTGGGAGAGCGAAGATGTAATTTCGTTCGGGGAAGAGAGACTTCTTGCCGGGGAGGAAGTGCAGGAGATCGTTTTTCCCGATACACTGAAGGAAATCGGAAGATATATTTTTTATGGGTGCAAAAAACTGGAACGACTGGAATTTTCGGATACGCTGATGCAGGTGGGAACCGGGGCGTTTACGGGCTGCAGCGGGCTGAAGGAGCTTGTGATCCATCAGAAAAAAGGGTTCAAGTCCTGTACAAAGGAGATCCTCGGTGAGCTGTGGCAGAAGATCGATGTGGATTTTCTGTATGAAAATGGTGAGGCAGGTGGAAAACGTGCGCATATGGTTTTTCCGGAGCATTATGATGAGGCGGTGGAGAACACGCCTGCGAGAATTTTGTTTACGGAGTATCATGGTTCAGGGACCAATTACCGGCAATGCTTCTATAATAAAGAACTGGATTTCGCAGAGTATGACAGCCTGTTTGATATGGCAGTGGTAATGGATAAGCTGGAGGTTCTGGTTGATATGAGCTTTGGGCGGCTTCGTTATCCGTGGCAGCTGAGCGAAAAGGCGAAGAAGCAGTATGAGGATTATATCCGGGGAAATCTTAAGGATATCGGGGAATACCTGGTGGAAAGCGGAAACTTAAATGGTCTGGAGCTGCTTTCACGGGAAAAGCTCTGGAACAGAGAGGGCCTGGAACATAGTATTGATGTGGTGTCCGGGAAGAAGGATATGGAGATTTCCGCATTTCTGATGAATGAACGCAGCCGGATGCTGAAGGAAGAGCAGAAGGTTGCCGGGGAGACAGAAAATGAGAGGTGCCCTGTTAAAAGGAGAAAGAAGTTTCAGTTATGAGTGATATAGAAACAACTGAAAAAAATAAAAATAACTTCCTGCCCGGTCAGGGATCCAATCCCCAGGAGGCGGCCCAGCGTCTCCAGGACATCGGCAGCAGCATCCTCCGGGCGGCAAGAGACGAGCTGTATCTTGGCATGCGTTTTCTGGATGTGGCGCTGAGCAGCTTTATTTATCAGATGGATGGTTCGGTCAGTCCGTTTGGAACAGACGGGGCTGTGATGTATTTCCATCCGGCACAGCTTGGCGGGCTTTATAAAGAAAACAGGATTCTTGTGAATCGAGGATATCTCCATATGGTATTTCACTGCATTTTCCGGCACTTTGGGAAGCCGGGAATAGAGAAGCGTTTGTGGAATTTAAGCTGCGATATTGCAGTGGAGCATATGATCGACGGGATCTACCACCGCTCAGTCCGATATTCCAGAAGTCTTCTCCGGAGGGAAACCTACCGTCTTCTGGAAAAGGAAAAGAAGACGCTGAATGCAGAGAGAATCTACAAGATTCTGAAAGAAGAATTTCTGAAGGAAAAAGAACTGGCACAGCTTGAAAAAGAGTTCTACGTGGACGACCATAAATACTGGGCAAACCAGCAGCCGAACCAGAAACCCAATCCCCTGATGAGTAAAAAATGGGGAGATATCAGCGATGGGATCGAAACAGACCTTGGGACTTTTTCCAGAGAGTCAGGAGAGCAGGACGGAGATTTTCTGGACCAGCTGAAAATAGAGAACCGGGAACGATATGATTATCGGGAATTTCTGCGGAAGTTTGCAGTATTTCGGGAAGAACTGACTGTAGATCCGGACAGCTTTGATTATAATTTTTATACCTACGGGCTTTCCCTTTACGGGAATATGCCGCTGATCGAACCCCTGGAAACCAGAGAAGTGAAAAAAGTTTCGGAATTTGTCATTGTGATCGATACCTCCATGTCCTGTTCAGGAGAACTGGTACAGAGATTTCTGGAGGAAACCTATGGGATCTTAAGCGACAGCGGGAATTTTTTCCAGAAGGTAAATATACACATTATCCAGTGTGATGAGAAGGTGCATTCGGATGTGAAGATCACCAGCAGAGAAGAACTGCAGGATTACATGGACAGCCTGGAACTTTACGGTGATGGAGGTACAGATTTCCGTCCGGCTTTTGCTTATGTGGAAGAGCTGATGGAAAAACGTGAGTTTGAAAATCTGAAGGGACTGGTGTATTTTACAGACGGTTACGGTATTTTTCCGGCAAAGATGCCGCCATACCGGACAGCATTTGTATTTATGGAGCAGGAGCCTGAGGATGTGGATATCCCGGCCTGGGCCATGAAGCTGGTGATCACGGAGGAAGAATTGTAAAGAATTATATCCATATCTTATGTCATGAATCTGATATTTTAATCTTTTATTTTGTATATTGCTATCTGCATATCAGTTATAGTGTAGAAAATAGGTAACAACAGACAATGTTACGGAAAATATACAGAACAGGAGATTGTATGGCATGAGATATGGGTATTTTGATGAAGAAAAAAAGGAATATGTGATTACCAGGCCGGACACACCTGCTCCGTGGGTGAATTATTTGGGATCGCCGGAATACGGAGCAATCGTTTCCAATAATGCAGGGGGATACAGCTTTGCAAAATCCGGGGCGAACGGCAGAATCCTGAGATATATTTTTAATCAGTTTGATCAGCCGGGAAGATATATTTATCTCAGGGATAATGACACAAAAGATTATTGGTCAGCATCCTGGCAGCCGGTTGGCAAAGATCTCAGTGAGTATAAAAGTGAATGTCATCATGGCACAGCCTATACTAAAATGATGGCAGATTACAGCGAGATACATTCAGAGGTGAGATACTATGTACCGCTTGGGCAGTCCTATGAGGTATGGAATCTGAAAGTTACCAACTGCTCAGACAGAAAACGTGAGATCAGTGTGACTGGATATGCAGAGTTTACAAATAACAGCAATTATGAACAGGATCAGGTGAATCTGCAGTATTCCCAGTATATTACAAGAACAGTATTCTGTGGAGATCGTGTACGTCAGATGATCCATGCGAATCTGGACGGCCTTAAGGATGGGGAAGAGGTTGATAACAAGAACGTGTTCAACCGATTCTTCGGCCTGGCTGGAGAGAAGGTTTCTTCCTGGTGTGGTGACAGGGAAAAATTCCTTGGAAGATATCACGGATACAACAATCCGGCAGGGGTTGAAGCCGGTGTATTATGTAATGAGGGAAATTATAATGAAAACAGCTGTGGAGCTCTTTCAGCTGTAATTACTCTGGAACCGGGAGAAAGTCGGGAAATGGCTTTTCTGGCAGGAATGAAGGAGGATAATGAAGCAGCGGAGATTATAGCACATTATGCAGACTGTGAAAAAACATGCGCGGTGGAGCTTGAAGAACTGATCAGTTACTGGCACGGACAGCTTGCACATTTTCAGATCAGAACACCAAGTCCGGAATTCGATACCATGATCAATACATGGAACGCATATAACTGTTTTATGACATTTATCTGGTCACGTGCAGCATCTTTTACTTATTGCGGACTTCGTAACGGATATGGATACCGTGATACTGTACAGGATATCCAGGGTGTGATCCATCTTGCACCCGAAATGGCACTGGATAAGATCCGTTTCATGTTGTCAGCACAGGTAGATAACGGCGGCGGTCTTCCACTTGTGAAATTCACACATAATCCGGGACATGAGGATACACCGGATGATGCGTCCTATGTACAGGAAACCGGTCATCCGGCATACCGCGCAGATGATGCACTCTGGCTGTTCCCTACTGTATACAAATATATTTCAGAGACTGGAAATTTTGCATTCATCGATGAAGTGATCCCGTTTGCAAACAAGGATGAAGGAACTGTATACGAGCATCTGAAAAGAGCTATTGACTTCTCCATGAACCATCTTGGCAGACATGGAATGCCGGCCGGACTTTATGCAGACTGGAATGATTGTCTGAGACTTGGAAAGGATGGGGAATCTACTTTCGTTGCATTACAGTTCTATTATGCAATGACCTGTCTCTTATACACATCTGACGCTGCCGACGAACTCTAGGG
>ENA-OWYT01000747-OWYT01000747.1-human-gut-metagenome-genome-assembly--contig:-NODE-747-length-10563-cov-8.906072_pt1 | contig 10563 bp, 9 predicted proteins | sample MGYA00249752_ERZ652090 | MGnify/ENA primary metagenome ERZ652090 (study PRJEB26925, sample SAMN05827105) | human gut metagenome | biome: ENVO:2100002; feature: ENVO:00000062; material: ENVO:00002003...
CCCTAGAGTTCGTCGGCAGCGTCAGATGTGTATAAGAGACAGTATCCAGTCCGTCTTCCCCCGGAAGCATGATATCTAAAAGGATCAGGGATGGGATATTTTTTTCCAGACGCTTAAAAAATGATGCGCTGCCCTCAAATTCTTCCACTTCATAACCGCTGTTTTTGAGCGCATAACGTTCAATTTCACGAATATTAATATCGTCTTCCACTATATAGATCGTTGCCATATTTTTCCTCAATCCCCATTTTTGCGCCCTTAAATCTGATATATCTTCTCGAACTCGTTTAACTGTTTTGTAAACTCTGCGCTCTCCTCTGCATCCAGCTGCTCGGTAAAACTGTGTTCCTCTAACTGGGTATCCTCTAACTGCATCATATATACCGCGATATTCGAACAATGGTCTGCAACACGCTCATAGTTCATTGCAAGATCTGACAATACAAGACCAAGCTCAATGGTACATTTCCCTTTTCTAAGACGCTTCATATGGTTTTTCTTTACTGTCTTGTTTAACTCATCAATGACTTCTTCTAACGGTTCTACCGTACGCGCAAGTGCCTCATCACCATCCACAAATGCGTTTGTGGTACGCTCTAAGATATCACGGAGTGCTGTGCTGTATACCTTCATTTCTTCCTTTGCTTTCTTGGAAAATACAGCGCCCTCTTTATACATCTGCTGTGCATTTTCCACCACGTTGATGGAATGGTCGGAAATTCGCTCAAAATCTGTCAGGCAGTGAAGCAGTGATGTTACCTTCAGACTGTCTTTGTAAGATAAATTCTGGCTGCTTAACTTGGTTAAGTATGCACTGAGTTTGTCATCATAGGTATCCACGATGTTTTCTTTTGCAATGACATCCTCGATCTTTTCTTCGGAGTACTCATCCAGTACAGTCATCGCCTCTAAAAATCCTTCGTGTGTAATCTTTGCCATCTGATTGGCAAGAGAATGGCACTGCTCAATCGCAAATGCAGGGCTGTTTAAGAAACGGTCGTCTAAAATAACAAATACATCCTCTTTCTGATTCTGTTCCTCTGCAGTTTTCGGGATCGTTAAGTATGCCAGTTTCTCCAATCCCTTTGTAAATGGAAGTAAAACCAGGGTTGCGAACACATTAAATATGGTGTGGATCATTGCGATTCCCGCTGCTCCAACGACTTCATTTGTAAATTCGAATCCGATCAGCGCATTGCCTGTATAAAACAATACCAGAAACAGAACTGTGCCGATCACGTTAAAATAAAGATGCACGAATGCCGTTCTCTTTGCACCTCTGTTTGCACCGATTGCTGAAATCATTGCCGTCACACAGGTACCGATATTCTGTCCCATAATGATCGGGATCACAGAACCATAGGTAAATGCTCCTGTTACAGACAGTGCCTGTAAAATTCCGACCGATGCAGAGGAACTCTGGATGATCGCAGTAAGTACAGCTCCTGCCAATACACCAAGGAACGGATTGTGGAACATCGTTAAGATATTCGTAAATTCTGGCACATCTGCAAGCGGTTCTACCGCCCCGCTCATGCTCTCCATACCGTACATCAATACTGCAAATCCAAGTAAGATCTCACCGATATCTTTTTTCTTGTCGCTCTTTTTCGACATACAAAGTATAATACCGATCATTGCAAGGATCGGTGAGAAGGAGGATGGTTTTAACATCTGGATAAAAAAGTTATCCCCCTGCAGTCCACTTAAACTCAAAAGCCATGACGTTACCGTTGTTCCGATATTTGCACCCATAATGATACCGACTGCCTGTGACAGCTTCATAATACCGGAGTTCACAAAACCAACCACCATAACCGTCGTCGCCGATGACGACTGGATCACTGCGGTTACACCTGCACCAAGCAACACTGCCTTGATCGGGTTTGATGTCAGAGTCTCTAATATCTTCTCTAATTTACCTCCTGACATCTTCTCCAGTCCGGCACCCATTACATTCATTCCGTACAGGAACAGTGCCAATCCGCCAATGAGGGTCAGTACTCCAAAAATATCCATCTCAATCTCCTTTTGTATGCCGCTTTTCTTATTCTTTACGTTTTTTTGACATATAATTTATTTATACAGCATTTTTCGTCATTTTGCAATTAGCATAAAAAGGAGTATGTAAATTCGCCGTCAACTTTATGTAAAATCTATGTAAAATCTCAAAGAAACCATTTATTTTTGTCTATTTTTAATTTTCATGCTGTCCGGTAATGGAATAGATCACCCACTCCGCAATATTGGTCGCATGGTCTCCGATACGCTCAAAATATTTTGCAACCATCAGCATATCCGTTGCCTGCTCCCCATTTTTTACATTCTCATTGATCTTTTTGATGAGCTGCTGTTTGAACTGGTTGAACAGATCATCCACCACATCATCTTCTTTGATGACCCAGTGTGCCATATCCATGTCTTTCTGCACGAATGCATCCACACTCTTGATGACCATGTCAGTTGTTTCTTTTGCCATTTCCTTGATCAGGTCAAGATTGATCGGATCCCCGGTTTCATAAGCGGCGTCCGCCATCAGTATCGTCATTTCCGAAATATCGGATGCATGATCCCCGATACGCTCCATATCCGTGATCATTTTCAGTGCTGCTGAGATCAGGCGGAGATCTTTTGCCACCGGCTGCTGCTGCAATAATAATTTCATGCAGAGGCTTTCAATATCGCGCTCCTGATGGTCGATCTCCTCATCAAAGCTGATCGCTTTCTGCGCTTTCTCCACATCCTGTCTGACCAGTGCCGAACATGCCATCTCGATCGCCTGCTCGATCAGGCTTCCCATCTCAATCAATTCATCGTTCAATACCTGAAGCTGTCTGTCAAATCTGTTTCTCATGATTTTCCACTTCCCTCTTTCTTTTCCTGTTATAGATTGCTCTACATTTCTACACTTTTTTCTGTATGTCATGGCTGACCCAGCCCGCAGTATCATCCAAAACGTCCGGTGATGTAATCCTCTGTCCGCTTATCCTGCGGCACGGAGAATAACCGCTCTGTCTCACCCGACTCGATCACTTCCCCTAACAGGAAAAATACGGTCTTATCCGAGACACGGACTGCCTGCTGCATATTATGTGTTACCATAATAATCGTGTACTGTTTTTTCAGTTCAATGACAAGATCCTCGATCTTTGATGTTGAGATCGGGTCAAGTGCTGAGGTCGGCTCATCCATTAAGATGACTTCCGGGTTAACAGCAAGTGCCCTTGCGATACAAAGTCTCTGCTGCTGCCCACCGGACATGCCGAGCGCACTTTTTTTCAGACGATCCTTTACCTCATCCCAGATCGCCGCATCCCGCAGGGATTTCTCCACGATCTCATCCAACTTTGCCTTGGAGCGGATACCGTGTGTTCTTGGTCCATATGCGATATTGTCATAGATACTCATTGGAAACGGATTCGGTTTCTGGAATACCATTCCGACACGTTTTCTTAAAATGTTGACATCCATGCCGTTGTAAATATCCTCTCCATCCAAAAGAACACTGCCGGTGATCTTACATCCCTCGACCAGATCGTTCATTCTGTTTAAACTCTTCAAAAAGGTGGATTTTCCGCAGCCGCTCGGTCCGATAAATGCTGTAATCTCGTTCGATGCGATCGACATATTGATATTTTTTAATGCATGAAAATCACCATAATATAAATCCAGGTTTGAAATTTTAAATTTTTCTGCCATTTTTTTTTCTCCATTCTACTGTTTCGGCGCTTCAAATTTTTTTGCGATCAGGGAGGATACCCCGTTGATGATCAGTACCACGATAAGAAGTACAACCGCCGTCGCATATGCCTCATTGGTATGCATACCCTCACGCGATAACGAATACATGTGGATCGCTAAGGTACGGCCGGAATCAAAAAATCCTGCAAGGTTTGCCACCGTACCTGAGGTGTAAATAAGTGCCGCCGTCTCTCCGACGATTCGCCCGATTGCTAAGATAATGCCGGATAAAATACCCGGGATCGCACTCGGAAGCACAATTTTAAATATGGTACGCAGTTTTCCTGCACCGAGTCCAAAACTTCCTTCACGGAATGAATCCGGCACACATAAAAGTGCTTCCTCCGTCGTTCTCATGATGACCGGGAGTACCATGATTGCAAGCGTCGCTGCACCTGCCATCATTGAGTAGCCCCATTTTAATGCTGTCACGAAAAACAACATACCAAAGAGTCCATAAATAATAGAAGGGATACCGGAAAGTGTCTCCGCCGTCACACGGATGATCCCGACTAACTTGTTTCCCTTTTTTGCGTATTCCACGAGGTAGATCGCTGCGCCCACACCAAACGGTACGGATAACAAAAGCGCCAGCACCGTCATAAACAGTGTGTTGATCATCGCCGGGAGCATCGACACATTATCCGAATTATAAGTCCATGCAAACAGCGATGGTTTTAAATATGGGATACCGCGGATTAAAATATAGCCCACCAGAAATACCAGGACACCCACAGTCAGCACTGCTGCGACAAGTACTAAAAGCAGCAATAAGAATGAGCCCGGATGTTTCGTATATGATTTGATCTTATCTTTGAAAGACTGCTGATTGATCGCAGCAATCTCAGTTTCCATATGTTTTTCCATCTTAATCTCCCCTTTCTAATTGTCCTTTGTGCGTCTTTTTAAAATAGAGAAAGAGACATTGATGATGAGGATAAACACAAACAGTACCACACCGGTTGCGATCAGTGCTTCTCTGTGAAGATCCGTTGCGTATCCCATTTCCATTACAATATTTGCCGTTAAGGTACGGACACCTTTAAAAATACTCGATGGAACCCGCGCCTGGTTTCCGGCTACCATCATAACTGCCATCGTCTCACCGATTGCACGTCCGACACCGAGCACGACTGCTGCCATGATACCGGATTTTGCTGCCGGAACGATCACGGTAAAAACACTTCTCTCATGGGTTGCTCCAAGTGCAAGTGCCCCCTCGTAATAGCTGTTTTCCACCGCACGGATCGCAGACTCTGACACACCGATAATGGTCGGCAGGATCATGATTCCAAGCAGGATCGAAGCGGTTAAGATACTGTTTCCATTTCCTTTAAAATGTTCTCTGATAAACGGCACCAATACGACCAGACCGAAAAATCCATATACAATAGAAGGGATGCCTGCTAAGAGATCCACGATCGGTTTTAAAATGCGGTACAGTTTTTCCGGACAGAAGCGGGCCATAAAGATTGACATCAGTATTCCCACCGGGACTCCGATTAAAAGTGCTCCTCCGGTTACATAAATACTTCCTAAGATCATCGGAAAGATTCCGAATATATTATTGGTCGGTTTCCATACTTTTCCCGACAAAAACTGCCATACACCGATTTTCTGCATTGCCGGAAATCCGTTTGCAAACAAGAACACACAGATTAAGGCTACCGCGATAATGGATATGACTGCCGTAAAGAGGAAAACGCCTTCCATTACTTTTTCTTTGATATGATTCATTATTTTTCTCCAGACTGATAAAAAGTTGTGTACGTTATTTATGTAAAGACCGGCAGAGTAACTGTCTCTCCCGGTCTTTACCTGATGTTTTATAATAAGGAATTCTATGAAATATGTTGTTTGTATCTGTCTGTATTACTCTGTAACGCCATCCCAGGATGTAATTTCGCCTGTGTAGATGCCTTTGACTGTATCTTTGGAAAGATCTGCAGTCGGGTTGTCGTTGTTTACGATGACTGCGATACCATCCATTGCGATCACGGCTGCTGTTAAGCCGCCCTCTGTCTCAGAATCTTTTAATTCACGGGAAGCCATACCGATATCACAGGTTCCATCCATAGCTGCTGTCATACCTGTGGTGGAATCGCTTTCCTGGATCTCGATCTCTGCACCGCTGTTGACTGCGACATATGCCTCTTTTAATTTTTCCATAACAGGTGTTACGGAAGAAGATCCTGCTACAACAACTTTTCCGCTTGCGCCGTTTGACTCGAATGCTGCTACACCGTCATCTACCGGGATGTATTTATTATCAGAAATAACTGCCTGTCCGTCTGCACTCATGATAAAGTTGATAAAATCCTGTGCCACATCGCTTGGTGTTCCTTTGGTTGCAATATTAAATGGTCTTGCGATCGTGTAATCTCCGCTCTTGATATTATCTACGGTAGCTTCTGCTCCATCGATGGAAACTGCTTTTACACTGTCGTTTAGGGAACCAAGTGATACATATCCGATGGAGTATTCATCACCTGAAACTGTTGTTAACATAACGTCGGTACTGTTTGTGATGATTGCTTCATCGGTTGTATTATCAATTTTCTCACCGGCATCATTTTTCTCTTCCACACCGAACAGCTCGATGAATGCTCCTCTTGTACCGGAACCATCCTCACGGGATACAACGTTGATGTACTCGCTGTTGTCAAAATCTCCGGTTGCTGCTGATGCTGAATTTGCAGCTGTCGTATCTGGTGTAACATCTGCTGACTGATCTGCTGAACTGTCCGCTGCATCTGCACTTGCATCTGTATTTGTATCTGCTCCGGCATTTGCACTTGCATTTCCACTGTTACCACAGCCTGCGATCATGCTGGCTGCCATCATACCTGTTAATAACATACACATTACTTTCTTTTTCATTTTCTTAATCCTCTCTTTTTTCAATTTGCAGGGCGTCCATCCTGCTGTTTTCTTTTCATTTCCTTTTGACAGTTTTTACTTTAATGCACTTATGTAAAATACATGAGAGAGGTTTGGTAAAATGTATGTAAAATAATGGTAAATGTTTCGCTTACTTTTCCGTATTTTCCGCCTGCTGATAACTCATAGCAAAAAAATACTCCTGGGAATTCAGCTTTACATCCGAATCTGTCACTCTCGAATAATTACCGTCACTGCCGAGTTCCCTTGCTTTTACATTGTCTTTTAACATCAAGTGAAACATAGCCATAATGCGCTCTTTGATCGCCTTATCCCAGATCGGTGCTGCAACCTCAACACGCTTTGTTGTATTTCTGGTCATAAAATCCGCAGATGCAATATAAACTTTTGCGTCTTCCTCATCTGCTCCAAACAGATATATTCTGGAATGCTCTAAATACCGTCCGACAATACTGATCACCCGGATATTTTCCGTATATCCTTCCACGCCCGGAATCAGGCAGCAGATTCCACGGATGATCAGTTCTATTTTTACACCGGCTTTTGATGCCTCGACTAGTTTGTCAATGATGACCTTATCTGTCAGGGCATTCATTTTTGCTCCGACATAAGCCGGTTTTCCTGCTTTTGCTTTTGCGATTTCCTCATCGATCATTACAATTATCTTACTCTGCAGACACTTCGGTGCCACCAGAAGATATTTCGTTTTCTCCACGAGCTGCTCTAAACAGAGAGCATGAAAAACTTCTGCTGACTCCTCGCCGATTTTTTCATTTGCAGTCATAACAGATAGATCTGTGTATAATTTCGCCGTCTTTTCATTATAATTACCGGTTCCAATCTGCGTGATATGACGAATCTCGCCGTCTTTTTTGTAGGTGATCTGACAGAGTTTCGAATGCACTTTGATATGGTCGATACCGTAAATAATGCGGCAGCCTGCATCCTCTAACCGTCTTGACCATTCAATATTATTTTCTTCATCAAACCGGGCACGCAATTCTACCAGCACAACAACTTCTTTTCCGTTCTCGGCAGCATCGATTAAAGCCTCTACGATCTGTGAATTTTTTGCCACACGATAAAGTGTCATGCGGATGGATACAACTCTCTCATCCTCGCCAGCTTCTTTCAAAAGTCTTATAAAAGGCTTCATGCTCTCATATGGAAAACTTAAAAACCAGTCTTTTTCTTCGATCTGGTCGATCACAGGCAGATCATTGCGGATGCATGCCGGCTGCTGCGGCACTCTCTTTTCAAAAAACAGTTCTCTTTTTTCTCTCAGAGAATCCTGGATTTGCGAAAAAAATGATAACTCTAATGGTGCCTCCGAAAAGTAAACCTGGTCTGCTCCAATTCCAAGTTCTTTGCGCAGATTTTCAATGATCGTCACATCCAGCACCCGGCTGTGTTCCAGTTTTACCGGGCAGAGTCTGCGTCTGGTGCGGATCAGTTTCTCCATGGAATCCCGGTAGTCAAGATCCTCATCATAAAACGCTTCATCCACATCAATGTCCGCATTGCGGATGATACGGATCAGTGATTTGCTTTTTACTGTATACCGTTCAAACACCAGTGGCAGAAAATGAAGGATCAGTTCTTCCACCAGCATATAGCGCTCTTTTCCTGAAGGAACTTTGATCAGGCGTTCAAACACTTCATTGCTGCATGGGATAATTCCAAGCTTTTCTCCATTTTTTGTTCCAAGCACAACAACTGCATAGATTTCCTTATTTTTCAAAAATGGAAATGGCTGTTTTTTTCCAATTACCTGTGGGGATAACAAAGGCATCAGCGCCTCCTTAAAATAATGCTCCAGAAAAACTTTATCGTCCGGCTGCATATCTGCAAAACTTAAGAGTTCTACCCCCTCCGCTTTCAAAAGCTGCATATAATTCCTGTACACCAGATCTTTCTGTTCCGACAAGATTCTTGCCGCATCAAAAATCGCCGCAAGCTGTTCCTTTGCTGTCATTTTTGTTTTGTTATCATGTGCTGTCTTATCCACATGCATCTGATCGTGAAGTGATCCGACTCTCACCATAAAAAATTCATCCAGATTGCTCTGAAAAATAGATAAGAAAGACATGCGCTCACACAGCGGCACGAATGGATCCGCTGCCTCCTCCAGCACACGCTCATTAAATTTTAACCATGATAATTCCCTGTTTTCCAAATATTTTTGTTTTTTTTCTGCCATCCTCTTTTCCTCCGTTGCTTTTTACATCTTTTCAATCTGTCTGCGCAGTTCTAACATCTGATTGTCAACTTTTGCAATCACATCCGAGTAATCTTTTGTTTCACGCTCCACATTTTCAATCTGTCCTGCGCTCTTCTTATAACACATCTGATTGTCAAGCTCAGCCCAGTAGTCCATTGCAAATGACCGGATCTGAATCTCCACCCGGATCTTTGTTGTTTTCTCTAAATAGGTAACCGGGACCTCCACAATCAGATGAATACTCTGATAACCGCTCTTTTTGGGATTTTTTACATAATCCTTCTCTTTGATCAGGGTAATATCCTTTTGCTTTTTTATATAATCCGCCACGCGGTATATATCATCACAGAAAAAACAGACAACACGGATGCCTGCGATATCGTTTAAAGTGGTCACTGCTGCCTGAAATGTTACTTCTCTTCCTTTTCGCATCAGCTTTTTTGCAATGCTGTCCGTCTGTTTGATCCGGCCTGTCATACTACGAATAACCTGACGGTCAAACTGCTCCGTCAGGTCCGCATTGATCATTTTTAATTTTGCCTGCACCACATCCATCGCATAAGTATAAGAAAGCCGTACCATAGGTGCTTCGATCTGTTCTTTTAATTGTTTTTCCATGAGCGACGTATCTGCTCCCGCTAAAGTCTCTTTTATTCCTATGCTTTTTTTCTGATTTTTAGAATCTTTCTTCGGCAAAATCCATATCTCCTATTTCGTAATCATCCTCATATCCATAGTCATAGTCATCATAATCATTTTCCGTTTCCGCTTCGAACTCATCCCAGGTCCTGCTTACCGCCAAAGAACGTTTTTCCCCTCTCTGCATTGTCTGTGACTGGATCTTAAAAATAACAAACCCGATCACAAACATTGACGCGATCACGATAACACCCGCTTTTGAAGTGTGGAAAATCTGTGTGGAAATACCCATGAGCATTGTTCCCATAAAGGATGCTCCTTTTCCAAAAATATCAAAAATCCCAAAATACTCACTTGATTTTTCCTTCGGAATGATCTTTGCAAAATAAGATCGCGACAATGCCTGGATCGCTCCCTGAAATACACCCACAAACGTTGCCATTACCCAGAATTTCCATGCCGCATCCAGCCAAAGTGCATAGACTGCAACCAAAAAGTATGCTCCGATACAAACCGCGATCAGACGGGCTGTTTCAAATTTCTGTGCCAGTTTTCCAAAGATAATGGCACAGGGAAATGCGACGATCTGTGTCAGAAGCAGTGCAAGAAGAAGACTTGTATCACTGATTCCAACATCCTTTCCGTAAGAAGTTGCCATTTCAATGATCGTGTATACACCATCTATATAGAAGAAAAATGCAACGAGAAAGAGAAACACTTTTTTGTCCTTTTTGATCTCACCACATACAGTCCTCAATCTTTTTATGGTTTCTTTTACTCCGTTTACTTTTGTCTCCACATAATAATTCTGCTTATAATTTTTTAAGAGCGGGATTGTGACAACTGCCCACCATAAGGCATTGATGATAAATGCTCCTGCTGTCGCTACCGTACCGCTGATTCCAATATAATCCGCTCCAAAAATCAATGCCAGACTGACAACAAAAGGCACACAGCTTCCTATATATCCCCATGCGTATCCCTGGGATGACACGTCATCCATGCGCTCATCCTGTCTCTTATACACATCTGACGCTGCCGACGAACTCTAGGGTGTAGAT
>ENA-OWYT01000755-OWYT01000755.1-human-gut-metagenome-genome-assembly--contig:-NODE-755-length-10497-cov-6.512737_pt1 | contig 10497 bp, 8 predicted proteins | sample MGYA00249752_ERZ652090 | MGnify/ENA primary metagenome ERZ652090 (study PRJEB26925, sample SAMN05827105) | human gut metagenome | biome: ENVO:2100002; feature: ENVO:00000062; material: ENVO:00002003...
TACGAGATTAGCTGCAGTCTCGTGGGCTCGGAGATGTGTATAAGAGACAGTTCCCATTGTTTCTAGCAACGCTTACACCCGCATTCTTTTGATTGATACACCTGATTCTAGTATCCAATTCACAGAATTCATTACATATTAATAATGAAGTATCAGTAGAACCATCATTAACAAGTATAATTTCAAGATTTGAGTATGTTTGTTTTAAAACAGATAATATACAATCTTTTAAATATTTTTCAGCATTAAAAATTGGAATAACTACACTAATTAAATCCACTTCTTACCTCCACTTACTTTCATGTGCTACAACAATATCTTCTTTTAAGATAGATATATCCTCTCTAGCCGTATTGCTGTATCATCAATATTGAACCCCGCATTCGTAATTTCCATACGTGTATTCTTTCGTTTATATCCGTTATACCTTTCAATTACTTCGTACCACTTGGATGTTTTCTCATCTAAACCTATATATTCTACAGCATCTGTTATTTTTAACTCTTGCGTTATAGTATTAGACACGATCAAAGGCAATCCATTTGCCTGTGCTTCAACTCCTGCAACTGGTAATCCCTCATATAGAGAAGGCATTACAAAAACGTCTAACATATTCCAAAGCCGATTTACTTCATTTGATAGACCATGAAAAATAACAACTTCCTCTATTCCTAATCGCTTTACTTTTTCTTTTATTTGATTTTCTGTTTCTCCAATGCCAACCAAAAATAATCTTGCACTATTATCATGCTTATAGACTTCATAAAAGATATCAATCAGAAATTCATGATTTTTCTGTACATTAAACCTTCCCACATGGCCCAAAACAAAATTATTCTCTAACCCATATTTTTTTCGTAATTCAGTGCGAACTTCGGGCTTAAAACTGTGTTTATCATAATCTACGCCATTCTTGATAACGGTATAATTTTCCGCGTCAACGATTTTCTTCGGAAACATGAACCTTGCTGCTGCATCTGAGCATGCTAAATAATCTGTAATCACAAAAGGCATAAACCACTTGAATACTTCTGATAATTTTACGAGTTTCTGGCCAGGATAATAGCTACTATTATGAGAGTGATAAATTATTTTTTTTGCACCTCCGATTTTTGCAGCAAATGCAACCAATACTTCATATGGTGTGGACGAATTTATATGTATTATTTTAATCTGCTCAGAATGAACTAATTTAATAATACCGAAAAATTTCTTCAAGCCTCTAACAATCGGATTTTTAACAGTTTGTAAATCCACTCGATAAATGGTACTATGTGCTTCTTTTGCCCTTTTAGAGGCCTGATCAAAAGTATCTTCAAATGTTAAATAATCAAACTGAACCTTTTCAAAATCAATTTTTTCGGACAATGTGAGAACGAGTTCTGTTATACCACCCATGCGAATAGGAGCCATATGCAATACTCGAATTGGATTATTGCCATTAATCTGCTGTTTCATTCTCACCACTCCTTCCCATAAATTCTCTTTGATACTTCTCTATGCTTTTCTTTTTATTATATAAAATTACTGCTTTTCCTATTGGGCCAGTATAACGAAGAGATCTTTTAACAATATCTCCAATAATCATTTTCAATGTAATCGGTGCATATTTATTTGTTAATTGTTCGTATGTCATTAACTCTCTATCATGAAAAAATGCTTCTCGATTTTCACTTTTCTTTGCCGATGCAATGAGCATGGAACCCTCTGTTAAAATCAACTCTTCACTATCAACTGATTTTATTCTCATCTTATCTATTACATCAGGTTGCTCTAATAGTTTTTTACCTTTATCACTATGACATAAGATACTAGTTGTTCCTATATCATCATCCATATCTTTATTATAAGAACCTACCAATGCGCAATCAAATATGGTAATATCGCTTACACGATGTTTTGTTTTAAAAGCACATTCATAACACGATGGTCGCAATGTAATTCCCTTGAACATAAGCCTTGTAAAAGTTTTTATATCATTTCTACAATCAATTGTCTTTCCATTGGCAAAATAGACTTTAATATTGGTTGCTGAATATCCATATGTTTTATCTCTAAAGACAAAATTGGAAATTTTACCTTTATACTTATGCTCTAAAAACTGAATAAAATCTTTGAACACTCCTGGTGAAGGAACTCCATGGCAAGCTAAGTCTATTAAATATAAATTTTCTTTATTTCTTTTAATATAAGATTCAAGGCCAGCTACCTGACAGGGCATACCTATAAAAAGTACTTTTTTATCTGCATCTAACTGTTCTTTTATACTTTTAAAGCAATCTCCCAGTTCGCTCTGAACATACTTTGAACCTTGAAATTTCCCCAGATCACTTATATCTGTCGCCATTGTATGTCTGCAAACTCTATCATCCGAAAACTCGCAGCCAAATACGACTCCACCGCATGAAATAACATATTCTGCAATTGCATTTACAGCCGCCCCTGATGTACTTTTCAATCTAATGGAGTCATTCTTATTCTGTACAATATAACCAGATGTGGCTTCTTCTCCTATTTTTCTTTTATTTAATATAGGACATACACTATTACATAACCCACATTCTACGCACCTATTTTTATCTACCCGGGGATATTTAAACCCTTCTTCATCAAGCTTAATTTCAATTGCACTCTGCGGGCAAACAGCATAGCAGGCTGTACATCCGCTACAATTCACCTTATCATTGATTTCAATCATTCTTCCCAAGCGCCTCTCTAATATAAGCAACCGATATGGCTTTTTCTTTTTCCAATCTTTCATCGACTCTGTCATAATCTATAGGCTTTTTCATTTGCTCCAACACATCACCAGTATATCTTCTAGATGACAGTCCAGTTATGTCACAAAGATTAGCTATTCTTGAATTACGTGACATCATTAAAGGATCACTATAACGGTCAAATGCTAAAAATTGCTTATGATGCAATATTGAAAAAACAGTACAATGGAACGAGTCGGTACATATATATTTTGCATAGCGAATTAAATTCACAAACTGCTCTGAATCTATATCATACAAGTGTTCCGCATTAAATTGCAGATCGTACGGAACAAATTCATCTATATGCGGCATATCATAAAGAGGAATACCTGTTTTCCTAGATAGTTCTTCCGCAACCTTTCGATGTTCGGAATTTGCTCCTAAAAAATAACAAAAGATATAATCATTTTCTAATACAGGTTTTACAGGAATTGCTTGTGCCCATTCTTCTTTATTCAGTAATAAAGTTGGATCTAAAACGACTACGGCTTTTCTTCCTGTTAATCGCTCAATGAGTTCCGCACCGCTTTTCTCGCGAACTCCAAGCATCTCTATTCTATTTAAATATTCGATTGTTCTTCTTTTCTGATAAAAAGGCACCTCTGTAACACCAAAGCTAGTTGAATATGAAACACGTTTTACTTTTTCATCAGCAAACATCAAATTGAAAAAATTTGTTGGCAATCCAGCTGGAATCCACAGCTGATCGCCACCGGCAACTACAACATCATAGTTTTTACTTCCTGCCCTAAGTGCTTCAAAACCAATATATGGAGCTGATACTTTATCTTTCAAAAAATTCTCCAGAAATCTATCAAATGCTCTTTGACGAATCGCATCTTTCATCTTAATATCAGGATGTTTCTTTAATTGAATCTTTTTTTCAATCAGGCGAAATTTTTCCTTCATAAGATACTTATTCAACAATCTGGGTAACCACTTGATTTTTTGAATCGTATTAAGTTTTTTTCTATAGCACAAAAACTCACAGTCATATCCCAATTCCACAAATTTCACATATGTTGCATAAGCTTGCAACATGCTGCCATAATTATGATTGTCATAACATGTACAAATACCAATTTTCATATACTTTTCCTCTTATACATCCATTAACAAGACTTGCTCATAAGCTTGTTCAATTCGATTTAAGTGTGCTTCTAATGAATATTCCTCTTTTACGATTTTCCAAGAAGCCTCCCCGAATGATTTTCTTCCTTTTCCATCTAGAAGTATCTTCGTAATTCCTTTCGCAAATCGATTAACATTACCTGGATCACAACAGTAACCATTCTCTCCATCATGCACAATCTTGGGAATTCCACCCACATTTGTACTTACAACTGGGAGACCATACCCCATTGCATCTAGCACTGACATCGGCATTCCCTCGTTATAAGATGGTAAAAAGAATACATCTGCTTCCCTAAGCAGGTTATCCTTCGTATCACCACGAACCCATCCAGGGAATTCCACATTATCGGATACTCCTTTTTCATCAATCAATTTCTTGATTGCATTCTCATCGGCTTCGCTTCCTGCTCCAGCCAGAACAAACTTCACATCTGGTATACTTTTTTTCACCTGCGCTATAACCGCCGGAATATCATAACAACCTTTTCTTTTTCCTAATTCACCAAGAAACAGAACTGTGTTATTACACTCCCTCTGCATCCTTTCCTCTAAAGCATCTTCATGAAGAACACTATAGTTTTCAATTATTTCAATTCTATCTTCCGGAACAATCTGGCGCAGTCGTTCTTTCCATTCCTCAGAAAGAGCAATCAATACGTTGCATTTATTATATATTTTTTTAATCTTGGTCTTTTTTTCTTCCGGTGCGTTTACATAGAACTCGTCAAAATCAGCACCATGTATGTGATTAACAATCGGAATTTTGCGCCAAGATGCCATATAAATAAATGGCATCTTTCTATAAAATGATGGTCCAAAAGAAGAATGAATGTGAACCAGATCTGGCTTATGAAACATCAGCACATATGCAAAATGAAAATATCCACAAATACCTTTCAAAAGCTTGTCAAATTTGCTTCCATCTTTATATGACTCTACATAAGTTATTTCATAGTCCTTCTCTAGTTGTGATCCTCTATATCCATTTACGACAGCTGCTATTCCACCTTTTACCATTCTATTTGGAACGACCATACATACTCTTTTCATATTTACTTTCCCCTTATCATTGCATTCCAAATAAACTTCGTGTTAGTGCTCCAATATCTCTTAAACAGTCTCTTCGGGTCTTGTACTAAGCGATATACCCACTCCAGATTATGTTTCTGCATCCACATCGGAGCGCGCTTAATGTTCTCTGCATAATAGTCAAATCCGGCTCCAACACCTAGCATCAGTCCATCAATTTTTCCCTGATGTGCTGCCATCCACTTTTCCTGTTTTGGTGCTCCCAGTCCAACCCAGACAAAGTCCGGCTTGGTTTCATTAATTCTTTCTATAATTGCTTTATCTTCCTCTTCCGTCAGAGGTCTAAACGGAGGACTGTACATTCCAGCAACTTGAATTCCCGGATAATTGCTTGTGAGTTTTTGATACAGCAACTCCAGCGTTTCTTCTTTGCTGCCATAAAAATAATGGCGATACCCTTTCTTTGCAGAGATTTCAAAAATCTCTCCCATTAGACTTGGGCCTGTTGTGCGCTCCATATTCTTATGACCGCGTTTCTGACCAACAGTAGAAAGAGGACCGCCATCTGGAATTGCCATTAACCCGCCATTTTGAATTGCACAGTAATCTGCATCTTCAAAACTGGTTACAGTTGTATGTACATTTGAGACACATATATAGTCTCCTTTTATTTCCGAAATATTTTTTTCGAGATAGTCTACTAACCACTCCATATTGATTGCCGCAATATTAACGCCCATAATATTGCAAGTTGGAATGCGTTTTTTATCAACCTTTCTCTTATACTCCATTTCTCGCACCTTTTCCTCTTTTTCTACTTATATGGTAAGGCTCATATTGAGCCAAGCAATCTATATCAACCAGTGTGTTCATCACACTGTAACTATCATTTTTCCCACAGTGACCACCTACATTTCCGACCACCGCTGAATCTTTTATGTAGACCTGTCATGGGCTACTCACTTATTTCGCTTCAACTGAAACTTTATGGTAGACACCTTCATGCCAGCTCACCAACAAAGTGCTGGGTCTTATTGTCATAACCCGTACACCAACTCACTTTGTTAAAACTGTACAAGTTCATATTCCATCTTTGTTGCAACATGAACAATCATCTCCCCCTTACTACCTCTAATTCCCCGGAAAAATGCAGTTATCATGCCCGTCTTTCCTCTGCAATAAACTTTTCCAGAAAAATAGATTTTGGACTTTTCAGCACTTTCAACCTCCACCTCTAACTCTTCGAAAAAATGAAGGTATCATGTCACTACCTTGCTCTGCAATAAAACAGGCTCGCAGCAGGGGTGTTTTGCATGAGTTTTATACGCCACCGTAGACCATCATGCCGCCACTGAAAGTTTGAGGTAGACATTTATTCTGTACCGCAACGCATTTTTCAGTGCGTTTTGTATGCTATATCAAGTGTTTTTTGATTAGATTGTTCAACTTGACGAATATTTTCATTAAGTGATTTTTTCACTCCATTCTCATGCAATATTTCCGGTTAATTAGAGGTATACATATCTCTACACGAAACCTCATTTTTCTGTATCAGGGTGTAGTGAAAAGCTCACTTGTTGTCAAAAACTATGTTTTCAGAACTCCACCCTTGACCATTCTATTTTTCCGGAGAATTAGACCTAGACATTACTCCCCATGCCCCAGCAGGCACACCTTAAATGTCTTAAAAATAATCTTCCAATCCACCCAGAAGCTGCGTTCCTGCACATATTTAATGTCCAGGTTCATCCACTCCTCAAAGGACAGCTCATTGCGGTGCGGCGCGATCTGCCAATAGCAGCTCAGGCCCGGCGTCACATACAAACGCTGCTTCTCATAATCCCCATACTGCTCCACCTCGCGGGGAAGTGCCGGGCGGGGGCCCACAATACTCATGTCTCCCTTGAGGATATTCCAGAGCTGGGGCAGCTCATCGATGCTGGTCTTGCGGATAAATTTACCCACACGGGTAATGCGGGGGTCGTCCTTGATCTTGAACACAGGACCATCCATCTCGTTCTGATCCAGCAGGTCGTCCAGTTTTGCCTCTGCATTGGGGCACATGGAGCGGAACTTGTAGAACCTGAACGGTTTGCCATCTCGTCCAATGCGCTCCTGCGAAAAAATAGGCCCGGCAGAAGGGTCATCTACCACGATAGCAATAGCTGTTGCCAGCATCACCGGCGACAGCACCACAAGCGCCAGTGCCGATAAGACCACATCCTGCATCCGGCGTCCAACCCAATATAACCGATGTTCCCGCAGGTTCTGCTTTCGGTCGATGACGACCGGCTTCTCAATTTCAACCACACTTGCTGACATTCCGCATACCTCACTTACGATTCGATGTTTTGCTCTGCCTCACCGCTCATCTCTGCCTGCCAAAATTGCTCGACTACCGCATAAACGGAGCTTTTCGAGCATGACGACCACAAGAGCTTTTATGGACACATCTGAAATACCTTTTCTCCGGTATTTTGACCAGAGGCATTTCAGATTCAATGTGTCATTCCAACAACACTTTTGAAATCGCAATTTCTTTTTTCATCTTTCAGTTTCGCACAACTTTAATAGACTCCTGCGCACACTCTGCAAAAGTCAAACCCTTTTACTTTGAGATTTCATTCTATTTTTATCGTTTTTCTGAGCTTTTTTCTTTCAGAGCCACAACCCCTGCCTATTTTCATATTATGATTTATTCCTCGACCAATTTTATCATAATTTTACCATTACTTCAATAGTTTTCCACTCAAACATCTACCCTTTCTATAGCCGCCGATTTATCACTCTCTTTGCCTTGTTCTATTTTTGTTCTACAAAGTTGAATCGCTATAAATGATTTTTTGAACAGCTTTTGCCTAGCAGCCACCGTCTAAGCTTGCAATAGATCCAGAATTATAAATAAGCGGCAAAAAGCGTTTTTTATCTTTTACGGGCACTCCCAATATTAGAAGCCGCTATGAAACAACAAAGCCGCTTTCTGTGCCTCACAGCACAAAAAGCGGCTTTGTTACGTCCTTATTCAGACTTATAGCGCATTATTCCGGCAGGTCCTCTTCGTTCTCGAGAGAGTGCCAGACATTCTGGACGTCATCGTTATCCTCGAGAGCATCCAGCAGCTTGCCCATCAGCTTGAGCTGATCGGGGTCGGTCAGACGGGTGGTGGTCATGGGGACCATGGCCAGATCGTCGGAGAGGATCTCGTAGCCCTTCTCCTCCATTGCCTTGACGACAGCGGAGTAGTTCTCGGGGTCGGTGGTGATCTCAGCGGCATCTTCGCCTGCATCGAAGTCCTCAGCACCGGCATCCAGGGCGTCCATCATAGCCTCGTCGGCATCCTTGTCTTCCAGAGAAATGTCGATGACGCCCTTCTGGCTGAACAGGAAGCCCACGCAGCCCATAGCGCCCAGGTTGCCGCCGTTCTTATCAAAGTAGTGGCGCAGGTCAGCAGCGGTACGGTTGCGGTTGTCGGTCAGAGTCTCGACCATGACCGCAACGCCGCCGGGGCCGTAACCCTCGTAGGTGATTGCCTCGTACTCGGTCTTATCGCCGCCCTCGGCCTTCTTGATGATACGCTGGATGTTATCGTTCGGCACGCTCATACGCTTTGCCTTGGCGATCAGGTCAGCCAGCTTGCTGTTGGAAGCGGGGTTGGGGCCGCCGGTACGGACGGCAACGCTGATCTCGCGGCCGATCTTGGTAAAGACCTTTGCCTTTGCGCCGTCAGTCTTCTCCTTCTTGCGCTTGATATTGTTCCATTTGCTATGTCCAGACATGGGAAAGAGCCTCCTGTATTTTATCAGTGATCTCCGCCTGCGGGCAGACGGGCTGTGGTCGCCCGCATTGTGGCAGCACACAAAATCTAACTCTATTATTTTATCACAACAGCCACCGGCGTTCAAGCCTTGTACCGATGGTTTTCCGGTTTATTCTGCCAAAAACTACGTTTTACAGCAGACGAAGTGCCTTGGGATAATGGTTTTTGACCCTGCCGCCGGACACTTTGCCGCCTCCCAGCGGCCAGCCGTCCACCGTCACACAGCACCATCCATCGGCAGCGGTGTGAGCTTCTATCTCCCGGCCAGAGAGATATTCCACGGTTCGGGAGTCGGCGAGGGTCAGTTCCTCACGGTTCTGGCAGAGCGCGCCGAAAGCCGTGAACAGATGATGTTCCGGCACGAAGCGCCCCTTTTGCACACTGCCCACGAAGACGCCTGCACGCAAAACATGAAGATTCGTCTGCGGGAAAGCCGCCGGCAGCAGAACGCCGCCGCCATGCACCACGGCAGGGCGCTTTGCCAGCTCCGGGAAATATTCCTCCGCAAATTCCCGCCATGCAGCGAGGCTCTGGGCGGGCGATGCATCCCCTGCCCCAGCGTCCCGGCTGCGGGAACTGCGGCCCTGCACAGCCTCTCGGCAAGCCCGGCTGTTCTCCCGCCGGGCGCTGCGGGCATCCGCAGGCTTTGCAGCCTTCTGTGGTTTGCTGCCCTTGGCCTTTTTGCCTGCCTCGGCGGCAGCGGTCAGCCAGAGCTGCTCTTCGGGGGTGTACTCGCCGGGAGCCGGCAGAGCCCGGGGCGTACCGGCTTTGACGAGCCGGGCCATAAAGTGGCCCTCACCGCCCTGACAGGGCCAGATGCGGCGCACCTTGCTCACATCCAGCGGCAGACCACCGGTGCGGTTGGCCTCACCCTCACTGCCGAAGGAATAGTCCACATTGCCCAGCACATCGGCCAGCGTGAACTCCGGGTGGCGCTGCAGGAATGCGGCCACCTGTCCCTCGTCCTCTTCCGGCGCGAAGGTGCAGGTGGAGTAGACTAGCTCCCCGCCCGGCGCGAGGGCCGCAGCGGCGCTGTCGAGGATGTCCGCGCCCAGCTCTGCGCACTGCTTCACCAGCGCTTCGCAGTGCTGGGCCAGCGCGGCAGGCTCTTTGCGGAACATCCCCTCACCGGAGCAGGGCGCATCCACCAGAACGCGGTCGAAGAACTCCGGCAGGGCCGCTGCGATGCGGGCGGGCGTCTCGTTTAGCACGACGGCGTTGGACACGCCCATCCGCTCGAGGTTGCTCTTCAAAATCTCTGCACGGGCCGCGACATATTCGTTGCTCACCAGCAGGCCCTGCCCCTGCAGAGCGGCGGCGAGCTGGCTGCTCTTACCGCCGGGGGCAGCACATAGATCCAGCACCCGCATCCCGGGCTTGACGCCCAGCAGCGGAGCTGCCGACGAGGCCGATGGCTCCTGCGAGTAGAAGACGCCTGCGTGATGGTAGGGATGGCGGCCCGGCTTGAAGTCGGGCTGTTCCACCACGAACGCCGCCTTGCAGAAGGGCGAGGGCCGCAGCGGGAAGTCTGCCCGGGCCGCAAATTCTTCCGGCGTAGTGCGGAGAGCAGAGACGGTCACGCCGCGGGCCGCTGTCTCCTGCGGGGCAGCGTAGAGCGTATCGTATCGCTCACCCAGAAGGGCGCGTTCCCGGGCTTCAAAATATTCGGCAGACATTTTTATGAGACCTCCTTCGGGCTTCGGTGCATAAAGCCGCCGCAGCCGGTCAAACTATGGGCAGGGAGCGCAAAGCGCC